>OJMO01000293.1_pt1 | contig 37633 bp, 32 predicted proteins | sample 1597241 | NCBI WGS metagenome assembly OJMO01 (sample SAMEA2452129, study PRJEB22498) | human gut metagenome | biome: human feces; feature: human gut; material: feces | place: Australia | collected 2012 | reverse complement strand
CATTTTCTTTTGCCTTCCTTTGTCTTTGAATCATCCTCTTTCTATTGTACCACTGGTGTAAATTTTCTCTTTTTGACTAGTCCTATTTATATGCTAACATCAGTATATATTCAAATCATAATGGAGATGGAATGGTCGAATTTAATGCAATTGACGAGAATAAGCGTACTGGAATTATTTATGAGCACTTTGTTAAAGCATATCCAGAATTTATTAAAAATTTTGAACGGATAGCTGAAAATGAAATTCAGAAAAAGGAAATGTCCCTAGAAAATGTTGAATTGCCAATATTGCATTCAGAAAAGGATATTCCAGAAGATGTGTTGAGTACATTTGAAACATACTGTATCAAAGATGGCGTTTCCTATGCAATGAATGAAACAGGGGAGGAGCTGTACGCAATCAATTCAAGTCTATCCGATCACGATATAAATACACTTTTAAAGAGTGCAATCAATAAACATGAATTTGATGCAGGTGACCAGGTTTATCTGTACGCAGACGATGACGAGTTGCATTATCATCTGGAAGAACTGTTTGACCAGTATTTGGATGCTCCAGAAGATTTTGATTTTGTGAGCGAAGAATTTGAAAATGGTTTAGAACAATATCAGGATGAGATTGGAAAGAATGAAATGGAATTATAGTTAAGGCAAATTGCCTTAACTATTTTTGTTTAGAAAGGAAAATGGTATATGGCTCGTATTTTAAAAAGAAGTCAAAAAGGCAAAGAATCAGCTGTGCCTATAGAAAATGAATATAAGTCTGTTCTGGAATTAAAGGCACATTTAATGATGCTAAAAAATGGACTTCCCTATTTTGAAGAAAGCATACATTCAGTTATGGAAATATTAAATATAAAGAGAAATCTTTTAAGCGAACATAAAGATGATGTATATCGCTTAGGCAGCACTTATCAAACAAGTCCGTTTGAATTAGTTGATACAGTTCCTATAAAAAAAGCATTGGATGCGGATCAAATGGAACTTCATTCTTTAAAGAAAGAAATAAGAGAGTGTTCAATCAAATTGGATAAGTACAGGTATCAGTGGCAAACCGTCATCAAATCACCGAAGGAAATGATTCAAGATTTCTTCTTACGTGATTCGGATACAAAGAAAATATTTGATGATTATATAGATAAACTACAAGAAAGATTAGATCACCTAAAACTTTTTGAAAATGGATATTACCTTGAGAGTTGCCGATTAAATTGTTTTTTTAAAGATATGAATTATTACAAGGAGCATTACGAAAAAGACCTTGTTGAGTATAAAGATAAAATCAAAATGTATGAGCGGATCTGCGAACCTGAGAGTCGACTTGTTGATTGTAATAAGTATCTAGGTATGGAATATCAAAATATATCTGTAGACAACATCAAAAAGATGGCAGCGGATTACGAAAACATCTTGAATGAACGTATTTCTCAGGTAGATGAAAAAATCAAGGAAATTGAAAAGACAAGTGGTTTATGCATAGACAATGTAGATATGATTTCTGATTCTAAGATTCAACCACAAAAAAATGAGATAGATGAAAATAGAAAAGATGCAATTTTACACTGTATGGCAGATGAAACCTTAGAGTATGTTTATAACAGGACAGCTACTGGTTTTTATTATGTTAGTACAGATGATATTCGTTTCAATGCAGATGAACGATTTGGTATTACATTATCGAATGAAGATTTAAGTAAGATTTACGATTATATGAATTGGGATTTCTATGCACTCGATTCAGAATGTGAGTGGGATGAAGATGAGCAGGGCGAATACTTCGGTATTGCAGTTGGATCGGATCGTGTCAATGGCGGTTACGAATTTGGTGATTATTGTGATTTGGATGAAAAAAGATATGAACTTCGTCAAACTCTGTTTGATGAGATGTGCGAACAGCATCCTATTGAATATGATGCGGATAAAGAACGTCTTACATTACCGGATGGCAGAGTGATTAATAATATGCTGTCACGGGAACAGGCTGTAAAACATTATGAAGATTATATCTACAATGAGGTCAACCAAAATCAGGAAGTCAAGGAAATGACAAAAATGTTATATGAGGATGAATTGGAAAAGGACGATTTAGAAGAATGTTTGTAAACTCTTAAGGTTCAAAGACTTGAGAGTTTTTTTTTGTTAAGGCAATTTGCCTTAATTTTGAAAGGAGCTAATTATGGCAAGAAACTGGAAGAAAATGTCTAAAGAAGATGAAGATAAAAAAAGGCAGGAAACAATAGATAAGGCTATTGAAACGATGAATAAAGGAATTTATGAATACCTTGATTCAGATAGATTCAAAACTCTTTTAGATACAATGTCAAAGTTTCATGATTACAGTCTGAACAACACATTGCTGATTTTAGAACAGAACCCTCGTGCCACTCAGCTTGCAGGCTATAACAAGTGGCAGCAGGATTTTAATCGTCAGGTCAAAAGAGGTGAAAAAGGCTTGATGATTTGGATGCCTGTCGAGATCAAAGTAAAAGAAAACCATTATGTTCTGGATGAAAATGGAATTATAGTTAAGGCAGTTTGCCTTAAGGAGGTATATAAAATGAATCATATTACATTCAAAGATAAAGAAGGATTTGATATTAATGTTCTTGCATTTGATGGAGAATCAAATTTTGCAATTTTAGATCGCTCTTCTACTGGGTCACCAACACCTTATGTTGTAGTTAAGGGACTGGATACGGAATCAGCTACTTGGTCTAATTCGGAAGGGTATTTTGATGATTATGATGATTGCGTAAGAAAATACAAATCTTCTGTACTCGAACATACTAAATCAGACATACCAATGAAAGCTATGTTTGCATATTTATTGCGTAGAGATGTTGAACCTATGCTTACACGCACTTTAACAGATGATGAAGTGTGGCAGGCATTTGACAGCTTTATGCAGAATGATGATTTTGCATCTTTGTTAGATCGTGAAATTGTGCCAATGGCATTGGATATAATTGAAGAAAATGAGCGGAGAGAAAATTTAAAGATACAAGATATTATTGATGCTCCATTGAAATGGGACAGTAAAATGAAACCAGATGGAGTTTTTATTGGTATGACAGTATCTGATTTTGTTTTTAGTCATGGACTTTACCAAAATATGAAATTAAATGATTTCAATGAGTTGCTTGCAAAGGAAGGATATTCAACTTTTCCAAACAAGCAGTACCCATTCACAAATCTCGAAAGGATGATTAGTGATGAGGAGTTTAAACTTGATGTTCTTAATATTAGTAATAATTTAAATAATATTTATGATGAAACGGACTTCGTTTATGAAAAAGGGATTGAAGAATCGGATGTTGCAGAAGTAGTTTTTGATGGTATCTGTGATGATTATGAACTTTCAAGACTTGTCAATAAATGTGAAGGAAAAGATCAATTGAAAGATTTTGTCGCACATTGTGAGGATATTCAAGGTCTGTTTATAAACGCTGTTGAAATGGAGATTCAGGAAATGGAGATTTAAGGCAGATTGCCTTAAGAACGGAAAGGACAAATGATGACAATAAAAGAATTTATGTATAGACATTATGTGATCGGTATGTTTAAAGGTTTGGATGGAAGGTCGTATGAGATTTTAGCACCCGCACCAGACTATCACTTTGACAAGAAGTCAGCTCAAAATGATAAGATCTGGGAATATCGTATTGTTAATCCTGAACACATTCAGGAACCTTGTTTTGGCATATATGACAAAAGGTGCAATGGACATTGGACACATTTAAGGAACTACGAGAGTTTTATAAAAGCAGGTGGAAGGATTCGTGTTTTGAAAAATGGTATAAAGAAAAATAAAATGAATTGGAATGATGATGATTTTGAAATCTGTAATAAATCTTTTAATGAGCTGTTTAGTAAATTGAAACCATCACAGACCATTTTTATCGAAGAAGTTGGAGATGTGATAAAAACTTTCGGTATATTGGACATGAAACTTGATGATATATCACTTAAGGCAAACTGCCTTAATTTTGAATAATTATGTGCGAAGGTTATAAAAAAGCTTTCGCACTTTTTTCTAGCATTTTCGACAGATAAAAATGGTAAAATATACTTGTAAACAATTAGATGAAACAAGGAATTATTCCAATTTGGAAGGAGTGGTCATCATGATGATGTATTTTGAATTTAATGAGGATAGATTGAAAAAGCACAATTTAACCAAGGAACAATGCTTTAGCGTGATTGACAAAGTGATGAATCAAAATGGGATTTATGCTAAACAGAGTGGAACTTATATTACTTCTGAAAAATCTGGGTTTGATGCTTTTAGTTTATTAAAATGCAAACTACCTAAAACAAAGTGGTTTTTGAATGTGATTGAAAAGTGGTTCTGGTTTGATGATGAAAATGATGTTGACTGGAATGATGTCGGAGCCGACTGCATACATTCAATTAATATCTATGGAGTTTAAAATACATGCCTACAACAAAAAAAGCCATATATTTTGACTTGGATTATAACGCTTTGAAACATTTCTATAGCAATACATCTCCAAATAATGCATATGCTGAAATTGAAAAATATATGCTGAATAATGGCTTTGAACATAGGCAACGTTCTGGATATGTAAGTTTAAAAGCAATGCGGTTGAATGAGATTACCGATTTTGTAAAACAAATGTCAAGAGAATTTCCGTGGCTTCATAAATGCTACAAAAAATTCGATGTAGCTAATATAGGTGTGGTCCACAACTTGGATATATATCTAGATGAACCATATTATGAGATAGATGTAGATTTAGAAATATCAAATGAAAATGTTGTAGATCATAATGAAGATTACAAACTGGTTGAAGTTGGGAATGACTTATATGAATTAAGAAATTTCGATGATGAAATAATAAGTACTTCTATATTCAATAATATAGAAGATGCTTTAGATGAAATGGATGATAAAAATATAGAAATGGATTTTTAAGGCAATCTGCCTTAATTCTGAATAATTATGTGCGAAGGTTATGAAAAAGCTTTCGCACTTTTTTCTAGCATTTTTTGAAAGGATACATGGTAAAATATATATGAGGAAAATAAAACAAAAGAAAGGTGTGAATGTGGATGAAAGCAATCGATTCGAACAACTCAGCTTATTTGAACTCTGCATGGGGGATGATGAATCAAGTGGAGGTAGTGAAACTTCTGAGGGAGAAAAACAATCTGTTATATACCACTTTGAAGCAGAAGAATCCGGAGCAGTTGAGCAGTCTGGAATTTCAGCTTTATCAGGAAATCAATTCACACTTCACTCAGGTGTTGAAGGAACTGGAAACAACGTATCCAGTATCACAGGAATTGAGCTGGATAGAGAAATTGCAGAAGAAGGAGCAATTGATGAGTCAAGCCAGAGAAATGACATGGCAGTGGATTCTGAATCTAAAAGTGCTACAAACCAAGTATTGGAGAGAGTACATCTAGAAGATGAAAGGTTATCGACAAGAACAAAGATACAATACAATATTGAAGCTTTAAAAATTGTTCGTCAGCTACAGAAAGAAAACAGGACAGCTACTTTACCGGAAAAAGAAAAACTAGCACGTTTTTCAGGGTGGGGTGGCTGTCCTCATGTATTTAATGAGAGTGATACGGATTACACTATGGAAAGAAAGGAAATCAAGGAACTTTTGTCAGTGCATGAATATGCAAATGCAAAAGAATCAACATTGACATCCTTTTATACTCCATTGAATGTAATTGACAATATCTATCGTATTCTTGAACGAATGGGCTTCAATCAGGGAAGAATCATTGAAACCAGTATGGGAAATGGTAACTTTTTTGGACGAATGCCAAACGATATGTATTCAAGCTCAACACTTTGTGGTGTCGAACTTGACAGCATGAGTGCAACGATAAGCAGATACCTTTATGACAAGGTAGATGTAGAAAACACAGGCTTTGAAAACAATTCCTACCCAAACAATTATTTTGATCTGGCTATTTCAAATGTTCCATTCGGATTTTTTCAAGTGCATGATATGCAGGAACGAGATCTGAATGAACATCACTGGAACATCCATAACTACTTTTTTGCGAAAGCATTAAAAAAGGTTAGAAATGGTGGAGTTGTTGCGTTTATTACATCGACCGATACTATGGATGGAAAGAGCGACATTTTATCCTATATTAATGAAAAAGCTGATTTTTTAGGTGCCTTGCGTTTACCTTCCAATTTATTCCATGAAAACGGGGCAAATACAGATGTAGCGTGTGATATTGTTTTTCTTAAACGAAACGAAGAAAAGGTAGTCGATCGTAATGCATTATTTACGCAAAGGCAATATGTAACAGAACACAGACAGATGAACGATTACTTTGTTATGCATCCAGATCATTTGTTTGGCCATGTTACAGAAGAAAAAGGACAGTTTGATAATTATGTACTGAAAGTTGTAACGGATAAAGATAAATCATTACAGAATTATTTTGATGCTGTCATTAATGGCTTCCCTGAAGGAATCTATGAGGAAGAACAAATATCAGAAGAACAGCAAATGTTTATTCCAATGGATGTACAGCACTCAAAACTGGCAGTCAATGCGTTTTTTGTTGAGAATGACAAACTGTATTTCAAAGAAGCTGACTATTACTATGCTGTAGGCATTACAAATAAACCATATGAAGATATTGTATCGTTCAAAAGTGAAACAGATCGCCTTAAGGCAATTTGCCTTATCAAATTAGCCGATACAGCAAACGAACTGATTCGTATGCAGGTGGATGATGTCGATGAGATTCTTTATCTTGGAAAACGTGCAGAACTGAATGCCTTATACGATGATTTTATTAAAGAATATGGACCTATCCATAAAAGAACGAACATCCGTCTTTTAGACAACGATCCTCGTCTGGCTTTACTGGATTCACTTGAAAACTATGATACCAAAACAAAGCGTGCAAGTAAAACTCAAATTTTTTCAGAAAGAACGATCCAACCAAAACGTGAAATAAAAGCGGTTGAAAGTTTGGAAGATGCTGTTCGTGTATCTTTAGATACGTATGCATCTTTAAATTTAGAATACATGAGTTCACTGCTTTCTGTGACAGAAGAAAGCGTACAGAAGGAACTGCTAGAAAAAAAGATTGCCTTCATTCAGCCAGAGTCTGGAAAATTACTCATGGCGGATGAATATTTGAGTGGAGATATCTATGAAAAGATTGAGATTGCAGAAAGATATGGCTTTGACAACAATATCGAAGCATTAAAAAGTGTTTTACCAGAACCTTTGTCGGCTGAGGACATTCATGTACAGTTAGGCGCTCAATGGGTTCCTATTGAATATATCCGTGAATTCAGTAGTCACATTTTTAAGGAGTCTGGGTATGATTATTCACGTATGAGAATCGACTATGATGAATATTCGGCTAAATATTTTACAACACAGCCTAGTCGTTGGAACATCAACAGTGAGGTAACGCTAAACTGGGGAGTGCAGAAAACAGACAATGTAGACTTCTGGAAAAGTCAGCCGGATTACAATGGATATGATCTTTTCACAGATATTATTAATTCCAGAATGCCAGAGATTAGAAATTACTGGACGGAGGAAGATGAGGATGGAAAAATACATCGAAAAAGTGAAGTCAATCCTGAAAGAACCGCACAGGCTCGACAGCTTGCGGAAGATTTGGAGCAGGAGTTTGAGGATTGGATTTATCAGGACTATGAACGAAAGAAAGATTTGGTAGATATTTATAATCATAGATTCAATAACATCCGAAACCGAGTCTATGATGGTTCATTCATTTCTTTTCCGGAAATGGCACCTTCCTACAATCTGGAGCCTTATCAGAAAAATGCAATTGCACGTATCATGGATACGAATACAAATACTTTGCTGTGGCAACAGGTTGGAGCTGGAAAAACATTTGAAATGGTTGCCAGCGGTATGGAAATGAAGCGTTTAGGATTACGAAACAAGATTTTATACGTTGTACCTAACCACATCGTATCGCAGTGGGCAAACGATTTTATGCGTTTATATCCAAATGCCAATGTATTGGTGGCAACCAAAAAAGATATGTCAAAACAGCGTAGAATGGCTTTTACAACAAAGATTGCTACTGGAAACTATGATGCAATTATCATGGCACATTCCAGCTTTAAGATGATTTCAATCGGCACTGATTTACAGATCGAATTGATGAGAAACCAAATGGATGAAATGAATGCTGCCATCGAACAATTGGATAACTCATATAATGAAAACCAAACAAAGATTGTAAAGCAGTTGGAAAGAACGAAAAAATCAATCGAAATGCAGATACAGAGATTAGCAGATTCCAGACGGGATGAAAATGTAGTTCCGTTTGAAAATCTGGGAATCGACTATATGTTTGTAGATGAAGCACATGAGTTTAAAAATCGTGCGAAACGTTGTCGCACAAGGTAAGACTGATAAACTTGCCGAAAACGACCGACAGAAATCACTTAAAAATAAGAATGAACTGTCAGAACTTAAATCTCGAAATCAAGGGAGAATTACCCTTGCCACACGGAATCAACGTTGATGACGGCATATCAAAGCCGTAGGCGGTGTGCGAGATAATACTTCACTATGCGAGGTGGCTGTATCCACCCACGTATAAAGCGTGAAGAAGTCGTAACTTGAAATCCTAAGTCCTTTATGGATATGGAATATATAGTGCGGTCTTCCGAAGACTACGGTTACACGTAGAAGAAGCTATGCAGCATCGTAAGAGTTGACTGGCGTCTGAAAGGGCGAACGATTAGGGAAGAATGTATTGCTGGTTTTTCAGTACATTCCTGCAAGAACGAAATATCTTGCAGAATACACAGTAACTATGATTCAAAGTGTATTTGTCCCTACGGTGTAAGGTAGCAACCTAAGGTCTTCAAGTAGTTAAATCTACAAAGGATAGAGATTTAGGAACGTTTGAGAGCCTGTATTGGAGCTGTACAGAGCGAGGAAGATACAGGAAGTCAGCAGTCTCATAGTAGTTGGAAACTGGGAAAACCAGTTGCACAGGCTGAAATGTCTACGGCGAAGGGGACTAATCAGACCAATTTACAAATTTCACAAAACAAAGAAAAGAACAACTCCCTGAAATATGGGTGACGAACTGCGAGGTGATAGCCTTGTGCATTTGAACGTCAGATTTTCAACAGAAGCGGAACTGAAACAAACCTTAGATTTTCTCTATGAGAAATCAAAAGAGGGAATTGCATTTACAGGTCTTGTTGAAGCTATGGTTAATGAAGTGACCATTATTACCGCAATTCATAACATTAAGTCGAACAAAGGCAGTAAAACGGCTGGAGTTGACCGACTGAAAATGGACAAATATCTGCAAATGCCAAAAGAAGAATTAATAGCACTGATACGGGATAATTTCAGTAATTACAGACCAAGACCAGCAAGACGGGTATATATCCCGAAAAAGAATGGAAAGCAACGCCCACTGGGTATTCCAACAGTTCTGGACAGAATTATACAGGAATGTGTGAGGATTGTCATAGAGCCTATATGTGAAGCAAGATTTTATCCGCACAGTTACGGTTTCCGCCCGTACAGGGCACAGAAACATGCAATCCGTGACATTATTAATGTGATAAATGCAGGAACACGTTCTCCAGATCAACCAGTATGGGCAGTGGAGGGAGATATAAAAGGCTGTTTTGACAATATCAATCACAGAATCCTATTAAAGAAAATATGGCGAATTGGAATCCATGATAAAAGGGTAATCAAGATGATACAGCAGATGTTAAAGGCTGGGTACATTGAAAGCGGAACTGTGTATGACACGAAACTCGGCACAATGCAGGGGGGAATTTTATCGCCGTTGCTGTCAAATGTGTATCTGAATGATTTTGACTGGTTTGTAGGAAGAATGTACATGGAGCCACATAGACAATGTAAGCATAAATGCAATGATACACGCAGGCTGAAATGGTCGGGTGTTACTCCAAAGTACAACTATCGTTTTGCTGATGACTGGGTAATACTCACATCAACAGAACAAGAAGCATACAGGTTGAAACGTGTGTTGACGAAATATTTCAGAAATAAAATGAAACTGGAATTATCACAGGAAAAGACCTTTGTAACTGACCTCAGAACAGAGGGAATACACTTTCTCGGTTTTGTGGTCAGGGCAGAGAAAAAGAGAAAGACCCCTGATCCCAAAACGTGGACGGAGAATCTGGTTGGGAAACCGTTACCAGATATGGAGCGATTGAAAGAGAAAATCCAGAAGATTGCTGATGAAGTCCGAAAGATTGGGGAAGTAACCGAAAGAAGCGTACAGGCGGCACAAATACAGCGTGTCAATTCTATGATTGTTGGATTAGCACAATACCTGCAACCCTCTATATGTTCTCATGCGTTTCATGCCATTGACAGGAGAATAAACAATACAGCTTTGGCGGTATGGAAAAAGAGTTTTCCAAAGCATTACAATAAATATCAGATACCAATGGAAAAGCTCTGCAATTTACCGCACAGGCATGAGGGATATAAAAGCAAAACATTTGCTGTTCCAATAGAGGGAGAATGGTTTGGAATTACGATGGCATTTATTACCCATAGTAAGTATGAAAGCAAACCATTTGACCAACGCATGACACCTTACACAGAAGAGGGCAGGCGGATTTATAGCTACTACCGTAGCAAAAGTAAGCCACTTCCCTGTGATAGACCGTCCGTTAATACAGCAGGAGACATACAGTTATCGGTCTATGCCAAAACGGTATATAATTTTGAATATTTTATGAATAGGGAATATGCGTACAACAGAGTTAAAGGTAAATGTAAATGCTGTAAAAAGCCGTTATTCTTAGATGATAAGAAGTTTTGTTATCACGTCAAAGGGAAAGTCCCACTGGACAAAATCAATAAAGTGCAAAATCTTATATGGCTATGCAATGACTGTTATCGAATGGTCAACAACGGTCCAATACCGCCGGATATAGATGAAAAGGTATTGAAAAAGATTCAGAAATACAAACAAAAGTGAAATTTGTAAGCACGATATGTACCGTGAGGGCATAAAGTGTTGAAACCCGATGGAGGGTAGTAAGTTGGTTTGATGGAACGCCGGGTGCGATGAAAGTTGCACGCCCGGTGTGGAGTGGGGGAAAAGGCGGAGATAGCTTCAAAACCTTACCTATCACTATTTTTCAGCTATACGGCTATGCGAAATATTGCAGGTGTTCCACAGCAGAATTCCGCAAAAGCTATGGATATGTATATGAAGTGCAAGATCATCGAGGATAATGGCGGTGGTATCTGTTTTGCGACAGGGACTCCAGTAACAAATACTATGGCAGAGCTTTATACTATGCAAAGATATTTGCAGGAGAACGATCTAAGAAAACAGAATATCCGTTGTTTTGATGCATGGGCAAAGACATTTGGTAAAGTAACCAACAGCTTTGAAATCAGCGTGGATGGCTCAGGCTTTGTCAATCGTTCCCGCTTCTGTAAATTCTTCAACATGGAAGAATTGATGAATCACTTTAGACAGGTTGCGGAGATCCAGACAGCAGGAATGCTGAGAAAATCACTGGAAGAATCGGTGCTAGGTAGAGTAAAAGCTGTACCGCCAAAACATATTGGAGGTAAGCCGACTGTTATTGCCATTGAGCCAAGTGAGGTGCTGGAAAATTACATCAGTGAAATCGTTGGACGTACCGAAAGTATTCATGATGGAAATGTGGATCCTCATATTGACAATATGCTTAAAATCACATCGGACAGTAAAAAAGCAAGTATTGATATGCGTTTGATTGATCCAAATTATCCAGACGAAGAAAATGGTAAACTATGGACGATTGCAAAACAGGTATATCAGATCTACACGGATTACGATAATGATAAAGCGACACAGCTTATTTTCTGTGACTCGTCTACACCTCATAAGAATGAGAAGGAAAATGATGTGGAAGGTGGATATGTATTCAGCAATGTTTATGACGATCTAAAAATAAAGTTTGTAGAGCTTGGTATTCCCGAAAGTGAAATAGCATTTATCCATGATTATGATACGGAACTAAAAAAACAGAATCTTTTTGAAAAGATGAATAAAGGTGAAATGCGTATCTTGATTGGATCGACCCCAAAGCTAGGTGCAGGTACCAATATTCAGGAACGCATGATAGCAATACACCATGTAGATGTTCCATGGCGTGCAAGTGATATTGAACAGCAGAATGGACGAGCATTCAGACAAGGGAATATGTATGACGAAATTTATGAATTCCGTTACGTTACTAAAAAATCATTTGATGCATATTCATGGCAGATGGTCGAAACAAAGTCAAGTTATGTTACACAGCTTCTAGAAGGTACGGGAGATACACGTGAATTTGAAGAAGATACACAGAATAGTTTCTCATATGCCGAGGTCAAGGCGATTGCATCTGGTAATCCTATTATCAAGGAAAAATTTGAAGTTGACAATGAAGTGAAACGATTGGAAACAATGCGTAGATCATGGCAAAAGAAAAAATTACAGGCACAGGATGATGTTGCACTTTTACCAGATCGAATCGAAACAGAAAAGAAATATCGCACAATTCTTGCAAAGGAATGTGAATATTTCAGAGATGAGATTGAAGCCAATAATCTTAGAGATACAGAGCATTTTACATTTTATGATGTCAAAGGGAATGAATATCACGATCTGAAGGTAGCTTGGGATGTGATTCAGGAATGTACAAAGGGGTACAAGCTACATGATTTTAAAGAAAATAAATTTGTAGGTCGCTTTATGAAAGCGGACGTATTGATAGGATTAGGTTTAGCAGGAGAAGGAATAGTAATCAAAATGAAAACACCATTGCGTACAATCAATGTTGATTCAGTAAATCCAGTAGGTCGAGTAAATTTCAATCGAATGTATAAACGTATCAATGATATACGCTATTCATTGAACAAAACGATTGAAACGATTCAGAATTACGAAGGGAATCTAAAAATTGCAAAAGAGATGGTGAATAAGCCTTTTGAATTACAGGATGAGTTAACGAATGCAAGAAATCGCCAAAAGGAGATCAACAAGATATTAGATACTTCTGGAAATGAAAACAGTAAAGTAGTTGTTGAGGATGGTTTGGAAGAGGAAAGGAACGAAAGCGGTATGGAATTATAGAATTAAGGCAATTTGCCTTAATTCTTGTTCAATCGTATTTTAATAAAGTGGAAAAGCCTATAATTGTGTTTTTGTCAACAATATATTTTTTGTATAAAATTTTTGGAGATTTTTTATTTGAACAATTTATATTATCTAATATACTTTATATATGGTCTTTTTGACCTTTTTTGCTCACTTTGCTCATTTTTATTTGAACATTGTTCGCACAATTTTCTAGCATTTTTGTTCGAGTGTTGTGATATAATGTTAACATGAAGTAAGTGTATACAGAGGACCTAAAACATGTGTTTAGGTCTTTTTTTGCAAAATGAAAGGAGTGATGGAGATGAAATATGTTTTATCGAAACAATGCAGTTTCAGCAGAAACAAGGACAGCCTGATAGGCTATACGAATCTATCTTTTCGTAACGGAGTATGGATACCTCAATATCATATGAATGTTGATGATAGTCTGAATACAGTATATGAAGATAAAATGCAGGCTTTCTGTAAATACGTTAAGGATGTGATCGTACCGAATGGATATGAGTCAATCGAATATCTGGTAAATCGCTTAAATTTAAAAACGATTGGGTTGAGCCGATATCAGCTTTATGCTTCAACGGAAGAAGCAAATTTTTGCGTGAGATTTGTCAAAAACATGTATGCAAAGGAAATGATCTATATTCATATGTTCAGAAAGGGTTGAGTGTCATTTCGCACAAAAATCTAGCATTTTTGCCAATTCTAAATGGTAAAATATAGGTAGATATAAATTTGAAAGATATAAAGGACAGTATGTCTGTTTCTAATAGCAAGGAGAGTGATGAATATGATATCTGGGTATTTCATTCTTGAATGGTTAGTGTATATACTAGTGATTCTGTGGGTGTTAGAATGTATTGTTTCTTTACTTAATGATATTATTCCATTAAAAAATTGCGAAATTTATTCGCCAAGATGGTATTTTTGGAATTTACCTGCATATCTGTTTTATGGTGTATTGGTTTGTTTGTTGGCATGTGTATGCGTTACTATTTTATTTTGTTAATTGGAATTAAGTAAATGTCAATTCAACGGCTTAAGGCAAATTGCCTTAATTTTAAATAAGGTCGTTTCACGGACCTTGATAGCAATATCGAAAGTACAGATGAACTTGAATCATATTTTCTTCATTCGTGGAGAGGTTAAAGTTCTTCAGTAGTCTGTAATGCCATTGTTTGAGGTTGCAGTACAGCAATAGTTCACATGGTAGTGAAGGAGCCGAAAGTACAGATGAAGTAGAATCATAGTTGCAGTTCAGCAAAAATTCGTATGGTAGTGAAGGTGTTAGATGCTAATTTACTCACCGATTGCAGTTGCAGTACAACACAAATTAGAAAAAAAGGCGGGCACTGTATGACGTGGCTTTCCCGCGTACACGTAAGTCCTGTTTTCATATCGTGCGAAGTAGTTGACCGCCTACAATGCACGACCCAAACGATAAGACATGAGGTTGTTTATTGTTCTCATTAGTTGCTCACCGGAACTTTTGAAAAAACATTAAACATAAAGTCAACCCAGATATCCGTTTTCAGAACCTGTTCTATGAATCTCCCTTTGGTAAAGAGATTTAAATAGAAAGTAAAACTTTTTCGCCGTCAGTTTTAATATAACAGATTGCCATAAACAGATATCAAAAATGACCACGGCAGAAACATGAGCCTGCCACTACATGAGGATACGAGTTCCGTGGGTGCAATTCCTACAATCCTCAAACACAGTTTTACAATATACAAATGCTACTGAATGATAAGGAGCTAGTTCCTTCTACGATAATCAAAACACGTTTGCGTTTGTACATTGATATGAATCATTTGACTTCATTTAAAATACAAAGGAGGTTTTTCTCCTTTTAAAGACTAAGCCATTTAAGTTGAATGATTCTACTCATGAAGAAAATTTTGTAATTGCATTTCTCTTTTCATAATTACATATTCTACATGGTCAGTTATATGTTTTCTTCATGAGGTATTTATGGAGGTCTAAGTAACATCAGGTGCAATTCCTGAAACCTTCACTTTTAATTTCAAAATGTAGCAACACAACCCTTTTGGTAGGAGGTGAAACTCCTGCTTTCCAACGTAACTTTTATTGTGATGCTGCATGTGTTAGCCACGGAAGGCTTTCTTAACAAGAGATGTTTCAGATTTTAAAGAGAATGTCAGAATCTGATCCATCAGAATTTCAGACATGGGACAATGATCCACAAGCCAGAATCGTCTGGACAGAGCAGAAAACATGAGCCTGCTCATTATTTCAAATGGGTACATATACTAATGACAATCAAGCCCTTTTATACATCTTTCCCTTAAAAAATGTATGTGCCCATTTAAAATAATTTGATATAAGAAAAAGGCAGAATTTGATATTCTGTCTTTTTTATGATTTCAAGAATTAAGGCAATTTGCCTTAAAAATGGAGGAAGAAAAAATGAAGTCTATTATACTTTACAATCAGGGAGGTTATTCCCCTGAATTGTTAGCATTCAATGGAGAAACAAATTTTGCAATTCTATATTATGCTTGCACTATAAAACCTTATGTTCTTGCAAGTAAACTATATGATGATGTGAGATCGGATGAATTTGAGGAAGTAGCTCGCTTTGAAAAGTATGACGATTGTTTGTGTAAATATCAATCCTTGGTTCTACAACATTTAGAAAGGACGATTCCGGTTAAAGAATTGTTTAAACATTTGAAAAGAACAGATTTAGATAACGTGGTTGGTTTGGCTGGTGAGAAGATTATGGATGATGAAGATGATGAAAGAAGATGGGAGGAAATATGGTCTGCACTTATTAGATATAGACATCCAATCATAAAAGAATGCATTGAGAAGATTCAAGTGCTCTATGATGTAAAAATCAGTGGATGGGATAAATAAAAAAGCTAATAAAGTTCTTCAGTAGTCTGTAATGCCATGCGTAGTGAAGATTCGTTTGTGAATTTTTTTGAATCAAACATGTTGCAGTACAGCACGTTTTTGGATGGCAGTGAAGGAGTACATACAGGCTGCATTTCGCACAATTTTCTAGCATTTTTTGTTTTTTTACGTGTTAGAATATAAATGTGAAGGGAATGATTCAAATTATTAAGGCAATTTGCCTTAACAAAATAGATCAGGAAAGGATGGATTATATATGAAAACAAACAAAATTTTAACAGCAGGAGCAATCGCATTAAGTATGATTTTGACTGGATGTTCTGCTTCATCGACAGAAACAAAAGACACAAAGACTACAGAAGTAGCTAAGAAAAAGGAAGTTAAAACACTTGGTAAGAAAACTAAGGATTCAAAATCTTTGAAGATGACAAACAATACTGGAAAGAAGATCACAGTATTTGAAACAAAATCAAGTTCTGAAGAAAGCTTCGGCGATAACCTATTGGATGATGGTGACGCAGTGAAAAATAAAGAAGAACGTACTTTATACTATGTGCTAAAAGAAAACGATAAACTGGATGTAAAAGTAGGATTGCAGGATCAGGATAAAGCATTCGTATTCAAAGATGTAGATACAGAAGATACAAAGAAAGTGGATGTTTCTTTAAAGGATGATAAAGTCAATTTAGATGTAACGAAAAAAGATGGCAGTACTGCCACTTTGACACCATCTGAAGATTCTGCAAAGACAGAGGACGAAAAGAAAGATGAGCAGGAAGTAAAACAAGAAGAAAAGAAAGAAGAAACTTCAAAAGCTGATTCATCTAATAAATCCAATTCTTCAGAATCAAAAAAGGATAACACAGCTTCTACAAGCTCAAGTTCAAACAAGAACAACTCAAGCTCTAGCAGTTCAAAACCTTCTTCTAAACCTTCAAACAGTAGTAGCAATAACTCTGGTTCATCCAAACCATCAAACAACAATGGTTCAAGTTCAAACAACTCAAAACCGTCTGAACATAAACATGAATGGGTTGCACAGTACAAGACTGTAACTGTTCCAGAAAAAGGTCACAATGAACAGGTATTGGTACAGGCTGCCTATGATGAACAGGTTCCAATTACAGAGATGCAGGAATTCTCAATTTGTAATGATTGTGGTGCAGACATTACTGGAAATGCTTGGGCACATGTGAAAGATCATATGATTAATGACACTGGAAATGGTGGTTACCACTCTGAATGGAGAGAAGTAGTAACAGGTTATAAGACTGTACATCATGATGCAGTGTACGAAACAAGATATGTAGTTGATTCACCAGCAACCACAAAACAGGAGTTGGTAGGCTACAAGTGCAGTTGCGGAAAAACGAAATCTAACTAAATACGAATTAAAAGACAGGATTTTATATTCTGCCTTTTTTTGTTGATAAGAATTAAGACAATATGCCTTAATTCTTAAACAAGGTCGTTTCACGGACCTTGGCAGTAATGCCAAAAGTACAGATGAATTAGGATCACATCTTTGTCATTCGTGAAGAGATTAAAATTTCTTAGTAATCTGTAATGCCATTTGAGGTCGTGGTACAGCATGATCTCACTTGGTAGTGAAGGGTTCAGCAGGTTTAGAACTACTTTTGTTTGGTTGCGGTACAGCACAAATTAGGATGGTAGTGAAGGAAAGGGGATTGTTAAGTATGAGGTTTGGTTTAGTGTTATTTCTATTGTTGTTTGGAGGTGTGATGGGTGTATTCTTCTATTCTCTCGTGAATATTTCCAAACGATCAGCGATGAAAGATGAAAGGCTCATCGAAAAAAATCAATGCAACATATAAAAAAGGAACTCAATTGAGTTCCTTTTCTATTTTCACACGCGATAAAGCGGGTAACGCCCGTACTATTGCACCATTTTATTGAATAGGAGGCGATATAAATATGAACATCTTCAGTTTATTGCATGTACCTTAAATTGAGTTTAAAGAATTTCGGTATTTTTCCTTCAGAGTATCGAAGTTCAATTAAAGCCAAAAGCCAAAATTTCTAACGTTAGGGATTTTTAGGGATAGAAAATTTTTAAGGGGAATTTTTAAATTAAGGCAATTTGCCTTAATAATGAAAGGAGAATTGAAATGAAAAAGTTCACAAAAATTTTTCTTGCCTTTTTTGTGGCCGTATTAACCTCGGTGAATACAGTATTGCCAGCACATGCTGAAGAAGAATCACAGCCAACGCTTTCTCAGGCAGGCTTTTCAGTGAGTGTAGTAGGTGATGGTACTGTAACACTTTCATCAGGTGATTTCACAAAAACATTGTCAGATGGAGAAACCTACAGTGCAGACTATGATGAAGGCACAGAAATTAAGATCACTTCAAGATCGAATGCAAACTCGTATATTGATGATGTTTCTTTGAACAGCAACACGATTGCAGGCTTTACAAGTGGTAAAAAATCTTTCAGCTTTGCATACACAACAAAGACTGCTGATGCTTCTTTTAACGTAGTGTTCAAACAAAAAGAAAACAAGGAATCCACTAACAAAAGTAAAGCAGAAGATCAATCGGAATCTCAGCAATATACAGGCTCTGAAGATGAAAATAATGGAGAGTCCAAAGAGGACACAGACCAGTCAGATTCATCATCAGATAAAACAAGACTTGTAGTTGAAGGAAAGAAAAAATATGTAGACAAAGACGCTGTTACAGCTCAGTTCGGAAAAATGTACGTGTTGCAATACGATTCAGAATCAGACGCAACAAATGCAGGTGAAGAGTTGAAATCAAAAGGTGTCAAAGTCAATACAGAACAGATCTTATCTGTTGACGATGATGTAGAAACTACAGATACAGTATCAACAGACGTTTTAGATAAGGCAATTAATAGAGCCAATGATAAAACTGTCAAGGATTACACAGGAAAAGATGTAATCGCCTTGATAGATACAGGTACAGATGGTTCAACTGTAGATGCAGTGTCATTTGTAGACAATGATGTTACGGATAATTTTGGCCATTCTACTAAGATGATCAAAACGATCCGTAAGCAGAATAAAAATGCAAAGATTTTAGCTCTGAAGGCATTGGATGACAATGGCAATGGTACTACAGCTTCCGTTGTAGCTGCTTTGCAGTATGCGATTGATTCGCACGTATCCATCATCAATATGTCATTCTCAGGGAAGGCAAATGATGATACATCTTTAATTGAATCCAAAGTCAAAGAAGCCATCAAAGCAGGTATTACAGTTGTTGCTTCAGCAGGAAACAATGGCTCAATAGCCTATGATTACATCCCTTCAAATATTGAAGGCGTGATAACAGTTGGTGTCTGTGATTCAAAAGGCAATATCTTAAGTACATCCAACTATGGAAATATTGTTGACTGGTATGTCAATGCAGATGCCACATCACAGGCTGCCTCGACTGTAACAGGTATCCTATCTAAAGATGGAAAAGTCAAAGAAGATAAAAAGAATGTATTTTCACCAGAAAGTGTAAAATATGCTTCTTATAAAGGCTCTGGTTCTAATAAATCGGATGGTTTCACAACAGATGACGTTGGTGGATCAGGTGGTGGTTCTGGTTCTGGAGGAAACCGTGTAGGTGATGTAAGTGTCGACTGGGTCATTTATGATGATGATAAATCGGCACTAAGTGATGCAAGTAACGAGGAACAAGCATTAAAAAATATTAAGGATATCATTCGAAATAAAATTCACACAAAATATGCAGAGGATGATATCCAATATTGGAAGACATATGTTACTTCTGGTACTGATAATCATGTGAAGAAGGTGTTGAGACAAGCTGTTGAAAGTTGCAAAAAAAATTATATTAAAGAAAATGGTAATGCTATAGGGTTTAAACCTAGAATCGTAGCAGTTGGTATTTGTAGTGGTTGGTATAAAGGAAATTTAGCTCCAAATGGAGTTTGGAAATATGATGAATCTAACTTATGGTCGGATGATACAGTCTGGGCATCCAAATGGGATACAGCAGCAGCCAACGCAAGTTTGCAACATCACGGTACAAAGTATAATGCAAATTCAAACTTGTTTTATGCACCGAATGAGAATGGAACGTGGGGACTTAGATCTCTTAAATATCTTGGAACGAATAGTTTATCAGGTTATGACAATATTCGTATCGTTGTATTAGATGATTCAACACCAGGACCTCAAAAAGGAAAATTGTCAATCATGAAGAAATCTGCAAATCCAGAAATCACAGACAACAACCCTTGCTACTCATTGAAGGGGGCTGAATACGGCGTTTACAAAACAAAGGCGGACGCAACAAATGATAAAAACAAGGTGAATACACTTATCATCGGTAAGTATGATGACACTGAAAAGAACAAAAACTGGTCAAATGAAATCGAATTGGAAGCGGGAACTTATTATGTGAAGGAAACAAAAGCTCCAAAAGGATATGCTTTAAATCCTAATGCTGTGAAGGTTGTCATTGAAGCAGGAAAGAACACTTGGATTGGTGAAGAATCTAATGATTTTGTGGATTATCCACAATCCGATCCAGTTGGTATTTTACTTGGAAAAGTTGATAAGGAAACAAATAAAAACAAGCCACAAGGAAGTGCTTCTCTTGAAGGTGCTGAGTTCACGGTCAAATACTATAAAGGTCTTTATGATGAAGATCCTGCAACTCAAGGTCAGACTCCAGCTCGTTCATGGGTGTTAAAAACAGATGAAGATGGTTTTTGTGGTTTAAATGATGAATACAAGGTTTCAGGAGATGCTTTTTATCTAACTTCAAAAGGAGAAACAACATTTCCAATCGGAACACTTACCATTCAGGAAACAAAAGCTCCAAAAGGTTACTTCATCAACAATGAAGTATTTGTAAGACAAATTACAACATCTGGAAGTAACGAAAAAGTTGAAACTTTCAATATGCCAACAGTAAATGAAAAAGTAATTAAATTCAACGTCAAGAAGGTGCAGGTAGGCACGACAACACCTGTCAGTGGTGCAGTATTCCGTCACACTTTGCCAAATGGTTCAACAGAAGAATTAACAACAAATAGCAGTGGTGAAATTACAATCACAGGTTTGGCTTCTGGAACTCACAAAATCAAGGAAATCAAATCTCCTGATGGATATCAATTGAATACAAATGAAGTAGTATTCGAAGTTGAAGCAGGTACAGGAAAGATCAAATTCACATCTGGTACAAACAGTCTAGTAACTCAAGGTGTTGAAGATTCAGGTGACGGCTATGCTACATTTGCAGATATGGTAAATCCTTTTGATTTGAAAATCACAAAGACGAATGAACACGGAAAGGCATTAAAAGGAGCTGAATTCACACTTTATAGTGATAAGGATTGTACAAAAGTAGTCGATACTCAAGTATCGGATGAAAACGGAGTCTTGTTATTCAAAGATTTGAAAGTAGAAACAACATACTACTTCAAAGAAACGAAAGCTCCAAAAGGCTATCGTATTCCAGTCGATGAAAATGGAAATGCATATGTACATTCTGTGTATGTAAAATCTGTGCCACAAACAAACACATTTGAATTTACAGTTGACGAAACAAAATATGATACATCAAATACAACAGGTACAGTACATCTAGAAGGTACAAAGAAAGACAGAGTAGTAGCTGTAAGTATCACAAACAAAACAACACAGTTATTGCCTGAAACAGGTTCTAACGGCACGATTATTTTAGTTGGTCTAGGTTGTGCCATTATTGCTTTTGCTTTATATAGATCAACCAAAGAAAAAGATAAATCAGATGTAAAGGAATAATAAAGGAGATATAAAATGAAAACAAAAAAAGTAGTTTTAGCAGGTATGTCAGCTTTAGCAATGACATTAAGTCCAATCGCATCTAGCGTTGCACCATTAGTTACACCAGTATTTGCAAAATCACCTGCAGCACCAGCTACTATGGCAACTCCAAATGGTGTTGCTGATTTCGGTGAAGGAAATGCATCAATCACTATCAAAGGAAATTCAGGTCAAACATTGGTAGGAAAAAAATTCAATGTTTATAAATTGTTCGAAGCAGAAAACGCTGCGGATAATGAATCAATCAACTATACATGGAATAAAGACTACAAGACAGCTTTACAGACTGTAGTTGGAAAGAAAATCAACAAATCTGCTACATCAGTGTCTGAATATGATGTAATCGACTACATCCAGACTTTGAATACTAACAAAGTAGAAGGTACTCAAACAGATCAAAAACTAGAAGGCCGATACAGTAATTATCGTAAATTTGTTGAGGCTTTAAGAGATGAAATGGTCAAGGAAAATCTTGCACCTACATCAGTAAGCGTTACAGCTACAAGACCAGATGGTTCTGTTAAATTTGGTGGCTTAGGATATGGCTACTATTTAACAGATGAAGTTACAGCTGTACAAGGTACAAATTCGGCTGCATCTTTGATTTTGACAAACACTGCAAATCCTGATGCTGAAGTAAACATCAAGTCGGATTATCCAACTGTCACTAAGAAGATTGAAGAAGATGACCTTGGTATTGGATGGAATGATATTGGTGATTATGAAATCGGTCAGAAAGTTCCATATTACTTCGACAACTATGTACCTAATATGAATGGTTACAGTACATACAAAGTTGTATTCCACGATAAAATGGACAGTGCTTTAACATTCAACAAAGATTCTTTCTCAATCACAATTTCAAGCAACAAGAAATCATATACATTAAAGAGTGATGAATTTAAGGTTGTTGAAAATAGTGGTGAAGATACATTCTATGCAGAAATTCCAGATTTAAAAGCTATCGTTGATAAACAATTCCCTGAAGGAATGAACAACTTAGGTGAAAATACATATGGGCAAGACATTCACGTTACGTACAACGCAACTTTAAATGACAAAGCAGCTGAAAAAACAGGACGTCCGGGATTCGAAAATGCGGTTCGTTTCGAATTTTCGAATGACCCAGACAGCAATGGAAATGGTTCAACAGGTGAAACGCCATGGGACACTACAGTTGCATTCACATATCGTATCAATGGCTTAAAGGTCAATAACCATAATAAATTATTGAAAAATGCTAAATTCCGTTTGTATTCTGATGCTGCATGCCAGAATGAAGTTTATGTTAAATCTTCTCCAAACGGATATGTAGTTATGAACCGTGATTCAGTCGGTGGAACAGACCACACAGGAGGAACACGCCCTAGCAGTGCAACTGAAATGGTATCGGATGCAAAAGGTGTATTTAATATCTTGGGTTTAGATCAAGGAACTTACTACTTGAAAGAAACGGATTCTCCTGCGGGTTATAGAGAATTACAAGACCCAATTATAATAACAATCAAACCAACATTCACTACTGAACGTAACAGTTACAATGCAGGTGAAGGTGCTACTGACAAGACTTTGAAAACATTAGAAGCTACTGCACACGTTAAAGAGTTCCTAAACGGAGCTTACAAAGAAAGCGATACTAACTTAAAAACTAATGTAGCAGACGGATCTGCTAACATTACAGTAGTGAACTATGTAGGTACTAAATTACCAATCACTGGTTCTAGCTTAACAATGATTTGTTTAGGTGCAGGTACAATCACAGTTGTTGGTGCGTTGGCATTAGATAAAAAACGTAAAAACGAAAACAAAGACTAATTGATCAAATTATGAAAGGTGGCAGTACTGCCATCCTTTCATTCTGGGGGTGCTGAATGAAATGAAACCAAAGAAGAAACGAATATCCACCAAATTTCTTTATATAGTAGGCGTCTTGTTATGTGCTTTTCCGTTGTTGTCGAGTATCTATACAGGTGTCGAACAGAACAATATGTTATCAACATATAAAAGTGAAGTAACAGCTACAGATACGCAAACAATCAAGAAACAAGTTGAGTTGGCACATGAATACAACGAAGCACTGTTTCAAATCTCAAACTCATCTGTAGGAGATATGAGCACAGATATTCTGAGTGATGAAAGTTATAACAGTATTCTTGATATTACTGGTAAAGGAATAATCGGTACGATTGAGATACCAAAGATTGATGTAAACCTGCCCATCTATCATGGAACAGATGATGATGTTTTATCAAATGGTATTGGCCATATACAAACATCATCATTTCCTGTAGGTGGTATCAACACAAGAACTGTTGTTTCTGGACATAGAGGTTTGCCAAACGCAAAGTTATTTACTCGTTTAGATGAGCTTGTAAAAAATGACCTTTTCTACTTTAAAGTAGGTGGCGAGACATTGGCTTATAAGATCTATAAGATCGAAGTCGTTAAAAAGGATGAAGCCCCTGATGTGATAGGAATCGAAGAAGGTAAAGACTTGGCAACGATGATTACCTGTACTCCTTATGGTATCAATACGCATAGGTTGATTATTACAGGCAAACGTGTGCCATACAGTCCAAAGAAAAAGAAAGCCATCAAACCAGAGGCCATGAGTTTAAGAGAAATTGCATTTACAGCACTTCCATTTGTTATTGTATTTATTTTGTTAGTTAAATATGTTTTAAAGAAAAGAAAGGAGAGAAGGTTAAAATGAAATTTCTGAAAAAAATAGGCTGTGCTTTGAGCTTGTTACTTTTATTGGTACCTTGCATGAATATTCATGCTACAGATGTAACAGAAGATCCAAGTGTAGGTAATATTACGATTTTACCTGAAGAAGATTTAACAAAGGTGCCTGAGAATGGACTTGGCTCAATTTCAGTCGAATTGACAGATGCATATGATGTATATCTTTCCAAAGAAAATGTGAAATTTGGCATTGTCCAGATTGCAAACATCGAAAAAGGAGAATATATCTTAAAAGAATCCTTTGCGGATGATGAAATCGACTTGAATAAAATCACAAAAGCTGAAGAAATTGATAATGTGGCTAAAACTCTTTCAAAGAAGGTTGAATCTCCAGATTATGAAATGACTACGGATGAAGAAGGAAAGGCAACTTGTAAGAATCTTCCTGTAGGTGTGTATTTAGTTTACGTTGAGGATTTAGCGGATTATGAGACAATCAGTCCGTTTGTAGTTGGCATTCCTACATGGGATGATGAAGATGAATTATTTCAGTATGATGTAACTGTAGAACCAAAACATACTGCTTTACCACGTGTTTTGGTGAACAAGGTTGACAGTGTAACTGGACAGAATATCAAATCAAACAAGTTTGAATTTACTTCGTATGCACAGGAAAACTGTGCAGACAGTTCAAAAATTGAAGAGATTGCAGGCGATCAGGAAACAGGCACTGCGGAGTTCTTGATTCGATATGGTACAACTTATATCAAGGAATCAAAAGCTCCTCAAGGATACAAACTTTCGGATGAAGTTGTGAAAGTCGAATTTACAGATAAAGGCTTATTTGTGAATGGAAAAGAAGTAAAAGTTGATGATGAGCATCGTTATTCAATCGTCTATCAAAATGCTTTGTTACCAAGTGTAAATACAGGAACTACAAAGAATAAAGATATGATGTATATGATGTTAGGTGTTGTTGTTATCGCATTAGGTGCTTCAATCGCAACTGTTCGCAAGATTCGAGATTGTAAGGAATAACTTAAAAAGGAAGGTGCAGCCTTCCTTTTATTGCATATGGGACTAAATCTAAATGTTAGTTTCATATGTGATAAAAAAACAGAGCATTATATCACGTCCCACTGGTCGCAATTGCCAGACGACATGATATATGCTCTTTGTACCACTGATTATAGGCATTCTTTTACTAAAAATCAAGTAAAGGAAGATTTGCAAAGAATGCTTAATGAAATGATATAAGATACGTGTTGAAAACACATTTTAAGGCAATTTGCCTTAAATATGATTTGTTGTTAAAATGATGATATTGAAAAAGAAAGCCAGGTGATGGATAATGTATAAAGATTTTGTGTTGAAAAATAAGGATATAGATATTCTAAAATTTAGAATTGAAGATTCACTGTATGGTGATTATGAATTAACAATTCTTGAGAAATATAATTCAGATAAATTTCTTTATCCCATTGCTTTAAGTATGGATGATTCAAATGAACTTTTAGAATGGATACAGGAAAGAAATATACCTAAAAATCGTGCCTTTGTAAATGAAATTCTAGGAAGTCTGGGACTTCATGGAAATGATTTGATTGGAATTTTGACTGTTGGAAAAGGTCTTTCGTTGAATGATCCATATTGGATTGTTGATCCGGATTTTAAAGGGTTATATAAAGATTACAATCTATATGAGAATGATTTTAATAAATCTGTTGCGTTGATTGCATATACAGGTCATGGACATTCAAATAGCATTGGTACAGTCGCAGAATTGACAACGAATGGTTCTCTAAAAAAGGCTTGGAGAAGAATGAATGGTGATGTCGTGCTTTATAAGGGGAATGTTCATGGCAATTTGTATACAAACCATGGAAATGAAGCTTATGCTGAGTATTATGCTTATAAAGTTGCTCATCAAATGGGATTAAATGCAATTGCCTATGATTTAGATGTATGGCAAGATGAATTATCGAGTACGTGTAAATTATTTACTGACATAGATACATCTTTTGTTCCTACATCAAGATTCTTAAAAGGGAAAAAAACAGTAAAAGCCATTGTAGATTTTTATAAAAATCTGGGAGATGAATTTTATCAGGATTTTTGTTCGATGATGGTTTTTGATGCATTGATTTGTAATACAGATAGACATCTGAATAATTTTGGTGTATTAGTCGATAATGCAACTAACAAGATAAAGTGTATGGCACCTTTGTTCGATCATGGGTATTGTATGTTTGACGAGCCAAGACAATATATTTACGAGTCACCAGGAAAACTAAATGAATATATTAAAACTTTAGATCCTGTTTTTGGTAAATCGTTTGCTGAAAACGCAAAGACTTTTTTAGGAAATCGTCAAAAAAAGGAATTAAGACACATCATAGACTATAAAATTGAAAAGCACGATAGATATAATCTTCCTGAAGCTGAATTGAATTCTTTCAATAAAGTTTTACACGATAGAGCAATAGCAATTTTGGAAAATACACTAGAATTGAATTTAAACTATCTTGTAAATGATAAGAGGGAGCTTTCATTTAAAGAACTAGATGGTAATGCTCAAGCAATTGCTTTGCAGGAAATAAAATATGACTTATGGGATCTTTATGGAGTTGAATTAGATGAGCAAAATCAGAATGAGTACTTAGACTGCTTCACATTCAAACCAACATACGACAGAGCGGGTACGTGCGTTAATATAGAATATATACAGAACAAAGATATTGAAGATGTGATATCAAGAATGAATGACACGCAGGAATATGAATTATAGCTTAAGGCAAATTGCCTTAAGTTTTTTGTTTTAAGTTTATTGTATATACAGATATGTCTATTTAAGGCAGATTGCCTTAAGAAATGTAAGGAGATGATGAGTGATGTACTTTAATAATGATATTAAGATCAATAAATTTATAAATAGATCTGATTTTAACAATTATTTGAACTGTATGTTTCGTACTGACAGTTCACAGAATTTGACTAATGATCTTACACCAAAAAATAAATGCTATACTATGGACAATCCAGAAGATACAGGTGTCTTTCAGTTTGATTTGAAAGCACGCAAAGTGGTTAAAAATGGATTTTTCGATCAATGGAATCATGATGTAGACCATCTGTTTTTTGCTAGAGTTGAATGCCCTAGAGATGATATTTTTGAATGGAATGAATATATGCATAAGGAAATGCAGTCAATCCTTCGTGATATGCAGAATAGGCATTATTATCCAGTTCTGATTGTTATTCATAATGATCAGCCTAAGGATTCTTGTCATTTTCATATTCTTCTGGATTATATTGATCCAGACGTTAACTTGTAAAGGTGGCAGTACTGTCACAATCTAGAAAGAAGGATAAAGGGAAGGTGGTGCAAAGAATGCATTTAAAAAGATATTTATGTACTGGATTGATATCCTCTATGATGTTAGTAACTTCATCATTAAGTATACAGGCTAAAAGTACAAGCACGTTGCACATAGAATTAACAGGTGGTTTGGGAACTGCTGAAATCATGACGGATGAAGATATAACCTATCCAGTGGATGGTGGAGATGATTCTTTTTCCTTTGATAAGGGGACACAGTTGAAGATAACGATTCATTCAAAATATGGTATCGACTCTGTACAGGATGATAGTTCCGTCTTAAAACAAAAAGGTAAAAAAATCGAAAAGATATCTGCCAAAGAGTATACATTTACTTATAAGACACAGGATATGGATACCAATTTGACTGTAGATCTGACTGAGATGCATTCTCGTTTTAAAATTACATCAATTACTACCGATGAAAATGGTGAAGTAATGCCAGGTTATGTTAAATATGGTTGTGTGAAAAAAAGCATTTATGAAGAAACAGATGAGAATATAGAAGAAGCTATTGAATTAGCACAAGAAAATGGTTTGGAAAATGACTATCAAACCTTGGAGTCTGATGAAAACGGAGTACTTCAAACAAATGATTTTTTAAAGGGTACTTACATCATTAAAAAATTGGGTGATGAATCTGAATCTGAGCCTTTTGAGCTGATTGTAACCAGAAACAAAGACATTCCATATACGTATATCCGTCTAAATAATGGATATGAGTTTTCTTCTGATAAAACAGGGACAGTAAAAATGATTGAAAGCAACCAGTATATTAAGTCAGCAACGAGAATCATTTTGAAAAATAAGAATGATAAGCTTGTAGAAGATAATGGAACATTTAAAATCAAAATGTTGAATGAAAAAGGAAAGACTTTAAAGAACTATAAAAAGCAATATTTAAAAACAGATAAAAATGGATATATCAGTATGTATGATGGTGTGCGTTGGATGAGTACCTTCACATTAAAAAATGGAAAATGTGTATTACCTGTGGTTCTTCCTGATGGAGATTATAAAATCACAAAAGCTGATCTAAATGCTGTAAGTTTAAAAAATTCTGATTTTAAAATTTCATCCAATACCATATCCGGTTTAGATGGTGATAGTCAGCCAATTAGCAACACAGTATTGCAGGTAAAAGGAAATTAATGTATGTACGATTTTTCAAAAATCAAATTTGATACGTTCTGGAGAGAATCGCAGAACAGGATATATTTAGACGATATGTATGAACCTTTGCCTAACGCACCTAAAGATGTCATAGATAGTTATAATCGTTATAAAGATCAGATTAGTCAGGCAAAACGAAATATATCAAAATCTGTATTTAAAAGTATATGATTTTTAAGGCAATTTGCCTTGAAAATTGAATTGTTTGTATTTTTTTAAATCTTATATTAAAGTAAAAAAGGAATTTATAACAAAAGGAGAAATTAAAATGAACAAAAAAGATCTAGTACAAAATATTATTGTGAGCAACCCCACATTAACAAAAAAGAGTGTGGACGAAATTGTAAACAGTGTGTTTGATAATATGGTAGAAGCTTTATCCAAAGGAGAAACAGTAGATGTTTTTGGATTTGGTAAATTTGAAGTCACTGAACGTGGAGAACGTGATGGAATCAATCCTGCAACAAAGGAAAGAATCAGAATCAAAGCATCTAAAAATGTTAAATTCAGACCTTCAAAATCATTAAAAGAAAAAGTAAATTAATTGTTATGTTTTAGTTAATATTCTGGCTTTCATGACTTTATGACTTTTTTACACATGATGTAAGTCCAGATAGTTCAAGTCCTGTACCCTGACCGTGACAGGACTTTTTTTAGTTGCAGTGACTGATTAAATGCGGTGATTAATTAATAATAACTGAAAGGGGTTTGATATACCAAAATAGATTAAGATTAGATGATAGGTCCTCATGGTGAGGACTTTTTTATGTTTTAAATTGATGTGTAAGGGGGAGTTTATGAAAAAATTAGAACGATTATGTTGTGTCTTAATGATGTTTTTGACACTTATTGGCTGTAGTTCGTCTACACCTCAGACACACGATGTCATTTTTCAAGATTCAATCCGTATTGATTTGGGGGATGAGGATGTAAATACAGCAGAGTATGTAAAGCGTATTGATTCATACCCAATATCCGGCTCATCTATTGACGGAAACAAGATACATGTAAGTAACATTACAATGGTCTGTCCATCGTTAAAAAAAGGGGATCTGGATAAACTAGGCAAGCAGAAATTGATCTATACGATTGGCGATGAAAAATACACAGTAGAAGCAAACATTGTTGATAGTGTCAAACCTGTGATCAAGGTCAAGGACGATAGCTTGACTTTTGAAGTAGGCAAAATGAAAGGTATCAACAACTATTATTCTGTGTCGGACAATTATGATGCTTCCAAGGATATAAAGGTAAAAGTCAAAAACATTGATAAATTAAATAAAAATAAGACAGGGACTTATAAGTTAGTAATCAAAGCTTGGGACACATCAGGAAACACAGCATCCAAAAAATTAACAGTTATTATTAAAGACACTAAAAAAGAACAGGAAGAAAAACAAAAAGAAGAGGAAAGAAAAAAAGAAGAAGAAAAGAAAAAAGCAGAGGAAGAAGAAAAACAAAGAGAAGCGGAAAGACAACAACAGCAGAGTGTTCAGCAGTCTCAAGCAACTTCTACAAATGACAATGTATCAAGCTACCCTGCAACATCTAATTCTTCAAGTCAGACTCAACAGCCAAGTAGCAGTACACCTGTTACAAGGGATTATTTGTTTTCACAGGGGTATGATATGTCATCAGCGCCTAGTGCCTGTCAATCCGCATTAATGGCATCTGGACGTTCAGGGTCATGTACACCATTACAGGATAGCAATGGCATCTATCTTGGAATGCGACTTGTTTTAAATTAAAAGGAGGATATACTTATGAATCTTGCAATTACTATTTTTGACATTGCCATGTTGACACTTGTTTCTTTGGTTTTCTTAAAAAAGCCATTGGAAGATAAAGAAATTGAAGGTGGTAAGTCTGTGTTGGCACGTATTGTTATTGGTATTGTGGCAGGTCTAGTGATCAGCTTTATTATGAGTTTTTAGGAGGTAATTTTATGGGAGCTTGGAGCCAATTATTTAATGTTTTTGATCCTGCATTGTCATCTTTACAGACATTTTTGCAGGCGGTCGCAGTGTTAGGAGCAGGATGTTTCGCTGCATACTACAAAATTCGTGAGATGTTTGCCGGTCCACAAGAGGATCAGATGTATTCGCAAAAAACGAAAGCTGTATTTTTAGGTTTGATTTTTGTGTTTATTATTCCGATTTTAATCAATATCTTTAAAACATTATTTATGAAAAGCTAATTTTAAGAGAGTTGCGGTTTTTCGCTACTCTCTTTTTAAGATTTATAGGACAAATTCTTCTATTGTTCTATAAATCTTAAATTAAGGCAATGTGCCTTAATTTTTGAGGTGCATATAATATAAGGAGGAAAAAATATGCCGGTAATGGAAGAAAATAAGTTTGAAACTGCTAAAGTTGCACTAGAAAAGAAATTTGAGTTTGATTCAATTGTAAAGAAAATCGAGGGACTTGGATGGGACAAAGATAATAATATTATCATTACTTATTATCAGAATATCATTGGTTCTCTGGATACCACTGAAAAGGTATGTGGTTTCATGGATTGGTTTGATAAGGAAAAAAATGGGGTCGATGTTACTAATTTTAATGTTTCAACAGTATCTTCACTTTTAAAGAAGTATAGAATTTGGGTTGTTGATAGTGGCAGAGCCGAATGTGTTGAGACGATGGTAGACGAACAAGATACATCAAATGATTTGTACAATGATACATCGGATGAACATGAAACAAATGCTTGTTGTGTAGATAACAGTCAGGTTATAGAGTCTTTAGATAATTTGACACGGGTGGTATACGATACACATAAAACCGTGAACGACATCAACGAAAATGATGTAACATTGAAAACATATGAAGCTATAGGATCAATGGAAAAATTACTAAGGAATCAGATGAAGCAGAAAACGATGAAAAAAGCATCTTTTGAACAAGTAGAAGGTTTATCTAAGGATGTAAAGGGATTAATAAATAGATCTGAATCCATGCAGACAGTCGTTGAAAGAATTGATGGAGCATTGCCTAAGACTGTAGAAAAAATGTACACATCTTTAGATATTACAAAGGCTATTCTTTTAGGCATCGGAGGTTGTCTTGGAGGTTTTTTCATAATAGCTTTTGGAATCAAGGTTATTAAATTGATATTCTAAGAAAGGATGATTATATGATACATAATGTAATGTTTGCTTCAGCAACATTTCCAAACAACCACTACCTCTTTAATGGATTGATTGAAGGTGTCAAAAATAATGTCGTTCGTGGTGCACAGGATCTGTTACAATCATTCTTTTGGGATATACTAAGTGGTCTTTTAGGCATGGTCAATTCGTTTTTGAACTCGATAGTAAATGGTGTTATTGGCCTTGATTTATTTTCAAATAACGAGTTTCTTTCGACCGCTTTTAAATGCTCTTTAGCTTTGATGTTTCTAGCAATTCCTGCAAAGATCATGTGGGAGATTATATCGGCAATGATACGTGATGATGATGCAGGGATGGATATACATAAGAAATTAGGTAGTACAGCTTTAGGTATAGCCATTGCGTGTTCATTAACAGTTGGAATCACTCAAATTATCAATCCTGTTATGAAAGATGCATCGCAAGCAATTTTAAATGTGAATCTAACTAATGAGATACAGTCAAGTACTGCAACATCACAATTGGGTGATTCACTGATTGAATCTGTATTGATTTCATTTGGCGGTTTACCTAAAGATGGTGATTACGGAGCTTCTAAATTTGTGAAACAGTACAATAAAAATGAATTAAAGATTACAAAACGTGATGGTGATAACTATGTATGGGATTTTAGTATCTTCATGTCCATAGTCGGAATGTGTGTATACGTAGTTATGCTATTTATAATATGTATACAAATAGCTACACGAGTCATTTCCATAGGCTTTTATTATGTTATAGGACCTCTCGCCTGCACGAGTATGACAAATTATCAAAATCCACAGGCTTTTAATGTCTGGAAAGCAACAATAATTGGCGCATGGACACAAAATCTTACCCAAATTTTTCTTTTATCTTTGTTTGTTGGACTGCTTGAATCTATATCTTCAGCAACTTCAACTATGCCGGTAGCAGCCGTGGCACTTTACTTTGGTGCTTTTTCGCTTATTATGACCGCTCCAAGTTTTGTACAAGCTATGATTGGTGGATATGCGTCAGGAATTCTAGATACTTTAAATCAATTCAGAGGTGGACTTGGTATGGCTAAAAGTCTGGTAACAGGTGCTGTCGGTTCTGTGATTGGTCGTAACAACCCACATACAGGGCACTTGGAAGGTGGAGCACGTGGCAAGATTTTAGGCGATGTCAACGGTCAAGGAAACCGAGTTGGTGGAGCACGTGGAGCTATTTTTGGCAATCCAGACAGCAATGGTAATCGTAATGGTGGTATCAAAGGTGCTACATTAGGTAATTCCATGAATATGGGTGGTGTTACGGGTAGACAAGGTGGTATCCGTGGTGCTATTTTTGGCAACGATCAGCTGGCTTCTGGTGTTGGTGGTACTATTGAACGTACAAGAGCAGGTGGTATGGCAAACATTGGCGGTAAGAAAAGAACGGATTCTTTCAACTCCGCAGGTCAAAAAACAGGCTCAATGCAGAAAAGACGATTATCGGCTTTCAGAGGTTCAGATTCTACAGCGTTTAACCCAGAAACAGGTGCTCAGATGGGTAATCCAGTACATCAAAGAGGACCAGTGCCTATGTTTTTAAGTGATTTAGGAAATCGTTTCTCTGGTGGTGGCGATGGTGGCCAGTCTGGTGATGGTGGTGGAAGTGTTGCATCCACACCAAATTATACGTCTTTTAATGCAGGTGGTGGCAGTTCTTCTGGCGGAGGTAGTACAGGTGGTACATTTGGAGGTTCTGGTGGTTCTTCTGGCGGAGGTTCAGTCAGTGCTTATGGAGGTGGCAGTACAGGTGGTGCTCATACTTTCCAGATGCACAGCAGTGCATCAACACGAAATAGTCTAGGCGGAGCACAATCTTCAGGTCCAAAGCCACAGCTACAAGGTCAAAACCCTTCATCAAGTACAAAGCCAGCCGTTAGATCATCAGGTACAAATGGGAATACTAAACCCTACAGTCAAATTCAACAGCCAAATACATCAGGTCCCCACACCTTTAAAATGAAAAGCAGCGGAGAGATTCGTAATTCTTTAGGAAATAGAGGTAATAGTGGAGGTAAAAAATAATGGGATATAACAAAACAACAATTATCGTTGATAAAGAATCTGTAAAACCAATTCTAATTTGGAAATTTTCAGGAATGGATTGCCTATATATGGCGGTTGGATATTTGGTAGTATATTATCCAGTTAAGTATTTTTTTAATGACTTGATTGGTTTAGTTATGGGAGCAGCTATGTTCGTGCTCGTTGGTGTTCTGTTAGTTGAAATGCCAAACCATTTATCTATTATTCAACATATACAGATGTGGTATAACTATCATTATAAGCAACCAAAAGAATACTTTTACATTCCAAAGGAACGAACACATGGTACAGTTAAAACGAATTTTGATGAAGATTCAAAGGAATGGATTGAATATCAGAATATGATTCAGGAAAACAGATTATCGAATGACAATTAAGGCAATTTGCCTTAATTTATCTGAAATATCGAATGACTACTAGTAAGTCATTCTTTTTTTATTTAAAGGAGTAACTCAATGTTCAATAAAAAGAAAAATAAAGAAACAGATCCAGTTAAAGAAAAACAGAAAATTGTAAACGAAAGTATTAAAAATGCCAAGAAGGAGAAAAAAAAGACAAAGAAAAAACAGCCGAAGATTGATAGATTTGATATTAAAGAGGCGATTCCTTTTACATATGATGAAGAAAAGAATATGTTTAAGGATCTTGATGGAAACTATATCATGATGGTTCGTACAGCCGGAACAAATATTTTCGGATTCAAGGATAACGACCAATACGCATTTATACGTGCGTTTTCAAGGATCTTCAACAATTCGATTGGTGCAGGGCAGATCTATTCCTATATGATTGGAGCAGATGTAGATGGTTATGTAGCTGATTTTCAATATTTTAAAGATAATTTAAATTTATCCAATACACAGGAACGAATTCGTTATGAAATTTTGGATGAGGCTCAACGCAGATTGAAATATACAGCGTTGACCAAAGAACTTGTTGATCGCTGCTTTGTATTTATTCTAAAAGGAGCTGATGTCTTTCAATTAGAACAGCGATGCCAGGAGATTGTTGCAACACTAGGTTCTTATCAGAAAACAAATATATTAGACTTTATGGACACATTTCTTGTGATCTATAATTTTTATCATCCTCAGGCATCTAAGTTATTTACTGAAATGGCAAAAGAAGCTGATGATATCATGGATTATTTATATCCAACACGTATTGGTATGGTGGATGTTGGTTTTAGGCAATGTGTTGAACTTGACAGAGTATTCTGTAGAACAAAATATATCCATGTCTACAGAAAAGAACCGGCGTTTGCGCTGATGAGTTATTTGGCTACAGCGGGTGATATTGATTTTTCCATGCATTTCAAGCCAGCAGAAAGTGGTGCTTTAACGAAAAGTCTTGATAAGGAAATTCATAATATCGAACGCAATATGCAAAAAGCGAAAGATGCATCTACTCAGTCAAAATTGATGAAACAGTTTGATAAAACTCAAACAATGGTCGAAAAAATGGTAGCCGAAGGAGATACACCATTTGATTTCACTGTTTTCTTGAGAATTAAAGGTGACAGCGTACAGCAGGTTAATGAGATTTCTAAAGATTTAGATGATTCATTTGTTTCGATGGGTATTCAATTCTCAGAAGGTGTTTTTGAACCTTTGAAATTATTTAACTGTACCGCTCCAATTTTGTATGATTATGAATTAAAAGACAGATTCTACAAAACAACGACAACTGCAACACTAGGGTGGATGTATCCATTTGTATTTGAAGCATTATACGATTCTACACAGTATTCTCAGGATGTTCATTATCCACCTGTGTATATTGGCAATACGATCCAGACGAATGGTGTTGTTTTCTATGACAACTTTACGAAGAAAGACGATCGTTCCAACTATAACGAATTTGTTGTTGGTAACTCTGGTATGGGTAAAACATTCTTTCTAATGTGGCTGATCTACAATCGTTGTGGTCTAGGCTACAAACAATATGTATTGGATGTAGAAGGTAAGGAATTGAATAAGCTGACTTATGAATTAGGTGGTGCAAATATTGACTGTTCCAATGGAGAAAAAGGTCGAATCAATCCTTTGCAGATACGTTTCAACGTACCTGACAGCGACACAGGGGATGGTAAAGTGCCGTTAGATCAGATTTATCCACTTGAACAGCATATCCGCTTCCTGAGATCGTTTTTAAATGCATATAAAGGCGATTCTGATGAGATTGGTATCCTTCATACCAATTTGATTGAACGTGCTTTAACACACGTTTACGGGCTTATTAACATAGACTTTAAGACAACAGCTCAATATATTCTGGATAATTTCAATAGTGAAGATTATCCTATCTTTTCAGATGTTTATGACACGATTCAGGCATGGCTGAAAGAGATCGAAAAGCAACCTCATCCTGATCGTGCGGAAATCGAACGCCATAAGGTTTGTCTAGCATTCTTAGAGCCAATTGCCTATGGTGCCGATGCCAACCTTTTCAATGGTCATACGAATGTAGATTTGTCGGCAAATGTTATCAACTTTAATTTAAGTGCATTGCAGGATAACACAGGCTCACGTGTGCTTGCAACGCAGTATTACAATGTTTTGTCATATATCTGGACAGATATCATCTCTGACCCATTCAACCGCAGAAAACAGCTTTATGCGGATGAATTCTCGGTTATTATGGATCCTCGTTATATTGACATCATGATGTATTTCCAGACAGTCATTAAACGTGTTCGTAAGTACATGGCAGGTTTAACTCCCGCAACTCAGCAGATTAGTGACGTTTTAAAAGATTCGGTAAAAGAGCAGGGTGAAGCCATCATTGAAAACTCAGTTTACCAATTCTATTTTGGATTAGGTGCAGAGGGTATCGAATACTTCAAGAAAACACATTTGATTCCAGAATCAGAACAGGAATTCGTGCAGTTTGCCAATATCGGTGAATGCTATGCCAAGATTGGAACTAGTACAGCCATGCGAGTTCGTATTCAAATTGGGGATGAAGCCTTTGCTAAATTCACACGAATGAAAGATGATAAAAAATAATGGGTAATTTAAAAAAATATACAAAACTTATAAGAAAAGCTTGGATTGGAATTGCAATTGGTGTGTCTGTTTCGATTATGATGCTTCCTCCTATACTGTTATCACAAATGATAATGATGGACCAGGAAGATAAGTGTTCATCTGAAGCAACAGGAAGTATTGATGTATCCTCCGATGGTTCTGTAGAAGAAAATAAAAAAGCTATATGGAATTATTTAAAAGCTTCTGGATATTCCGATGAAGCAACAGCAGGTCTTATGGGGAATATGTATGGTGCGCCAGTTCGGTGCAGTTGATTTAGTTGGGTGAAACTCCTAACCTGGT
>OJMO01000292.1_pt1 | contig 37763 bp, 45 predicted proteins | sample 1597241 | NCBI WGS metagenome assembly OJMO01 (sample SAMEA2452129, study PRJEB22498) | human gut metagenome | biome: human feces; feature: human gut; material: feces | place: Australia | collected 2012 | reverse complement strand
AACCCGCATAGCCAGCTTGGAAGGCTGGAATTCTACCATTGAACTACACCTGCATCTCTTCTTAAAAACAATATTTATTATAAACAAAGCATATGCAATTGTCAATACTTTTTTATATTTTTTTAGAAAAAATTTTTAGAGAGTATTAATTGACTTCTAAAAGGAAATATACTATCATTATATTTGAAAAATAAATAAATGACAATAAATGATAACTAGGAAATATTAGTTATCATTTTTAGCTTGAAAAAGTAATACAATTAATAATTTAATCTAGTGTAAATATAAAAATAGTTAAAGTTATGTAAGATAATATAAATAGAATAGAGAATGTTAAAACAGAAAATAAATATACAATCAATGAAAATAAAATACTAACTTTCTAAAAAAATTAATTTAAAGGAGAGATTAAACAAATGATATATGAATTTGAAATACCAGGGAAAATAATAGGAAAAGGAAGACCTAGATTAAATAGTTATACAGGCTCAGTTTATACACCAACAAGAACAAAAGACTATGAAACTTTAGTGATGCAATATTTCATGTTAAAATATCCAAGAATCAAGCCTTTAGAAGGTAGAGTATCAGTAGAAATTATAGCAAACTTTGAAATTCCAAAAAGTACAAAAAAACAAGATAGAGTTTTGATGCTAGAAAACAAAATAAATCCAACAAAAAAACCAGATATTGATAATATTGTAAAGATTATTTTGGATGCTATGAATGAAGTTGCTTTTAAAGACGATACACAAATTACAAAGTTAAGTGTAGAAAAGAAATATGCAGAAACAGAAAAAGTATATGTAAAGATGGAAGAGTATTAGAATTATATTATTGTAATTAGTTTAAAAGAGAAATATCAAAAGAAGATAGGCATCCATCACATTATTTAAATTCTTATTGTCTTAAAAACCTAAAAGAATATACACCTTTTTTTGAATATAATTATGATACATTTAAAAAAGAATATGATGAATTAATTTCAAACAGCATAAATTTAGGAAAAGTTATAAAAGTGGAAGATATAGAGAATCTAAATGTACAAGAACTTATAGAAGAGTTAATGAACTAAATATAAATTCACATATTTAATTGATAATTTATATTTGAAATTATTATATAATTTGATGAAAGAAATACACCACATTTTGCTTTGAAATGCATTGTGGTGTATTTAATTAGTAAAAAAGATTTGCTTTCTATGATTATTATATATAGGTTAAATGATATATATTTTTTATTCATTATTCATTTTCTAAATGGCTTACAATACTATTTACTAATTCAAAGTCCATCCTATCTATAGCTTCTTTTGATACGCCAGCAGTATGTGGTGTAATAATAACATTATTTCTATATTTTGCAAATAAATCTTCATAACCATCTAAATCTATATCAAGACCTACATAAAAGTTAGGATTATTGTCTGCATACTCAATTAAGGCATTTGTATCTACAACATCACGTCTAGATGTATTAATAAAAGTTGCAGTAGGTTTCATTAATTCTATTTTATCTTTTGAGATAAGATTATTAGTTTCATCTGTTAAAGGAAGACTAATATTTATAATATCGCTTTCTTTTAAGACATCATCTAATGATACAAATTTTACATTATATTTTAATAAGTCTTCGTGTTTACTAGGATTTTTTGTATAGCAATTAATCTTCATATTAAATACAGTTGATATTTTTATTACTTCTCTTGTAATATTACCCGCACCTATTAATCCTAAAGTTTTTTCAGATATATCTTGAGGGGTATCATGAATAATTGATCTATTACCATTATGATTTAATACTAGATTATTTGATTCATATATTCTTTTATTAAGAGCAAGTATTAGTGAAAAAATGTGTTCTGCTACTGATAATGTATTTGCTGTTTTTATATTGAGTACTGTAACTAAGTCAGAATCTATAACTTCTTTATCAATATGATCTAATCCTATAGATGAGGTAGCAATTATTTTGGGTGATTTTATATATTGTAACATATCTTTTGTTATAAAAGACTTTATACCAATTATTAAAATATCATATTCTGTTAATAAAGAAATTAATTCTTCACCATTTGCTCTATAAGCAGTATTATTTATTGTTAATTTAATATTATTATTTTTTAAAATATCAATAGCTTGTTTATTCATACCTGGAAATGTGCAATAAGCTTTTTTCATTAATAGTATCCTCCTTTAATTTTTACATTATAGAAATTAATAAAAAGTATAACATATAATAATTGAATTTACTATATTATACTTTTAATTATCATATAGAATATAAAAATATGTTGAAATATAAAATATTATATGATAGGTTTATTAATGAAATTGATAGAAGATTAATAACAATATAAGGAGTTTTCAAAGATTAAGATGGAGCAAAATATAAATAAAGTAAAAAGAAGCATAAAAATATATCCTATATTTGCATCATTTACAGGTGATGCGATATTTTTTGTACCAATAGATACTCTATTTTTAACGTTAGTAAAAGGACTAAGTGCAAGTCAAATAGCAGCAATGTCAATGGTATCATTACTAGTATGTATAATCTGTCAAAAAGTATTATTATTTACTGTAAAAAAAATAGGAAATGTAAATTCATTAAGATTAGGTGCTGTTATGTTATTGATTGCATCATTATTATTAACATTTGGAGAATCATTTATTCTAATGTTACTTTATGCAACAATACGTGAAATAGCAGGTATGTTTTTGAATATGGATGAAATTATTTTAAAAAATAATTTGAATATGGTAAATAGAAAAGATGATTATTACAAAATCAGAAATAAATCAAAAATTTTATATTCAAGTGTAACACTATTTACAGCTTTAATAGCAGGACAATTATTTAATGTAAATCATTATTTACCAATGTATTTATCAATTATAATATATGTAGCATTAATTGGAGTTGCGTTTATGTATTATGAAGCAAAAGTAGAAGTTAAAGAAAACACAATAAGCAACAATAAAAAAGTAAAAATCACTTCAGTTATATTTTTAGTAATATTATCTAATGCAGTATTTTACTCGATTATAAAAATGGGACAAAATAATAGTAAATTATTTATGCAATATGATTTCCAAAAATTCTTATCAATTGAAATGGTAACATACTATATAACAACAATAGTGTTTATTTCTAGAATCGCTAGATTAATAGGAAATATAATATTTGCAAAAGTATATTCGAAAGTAAAAGATAAGATGAGTATTATATTAACAATTTGTTTAAGTATGGCATTTTTATTATTGATTATAGGACATTATATTAATATATCACTTATTTATAAAGTAATTGTAATGTCATTAGGATTTTTCCTAATATTAGCAATAAGAGATTCTTTCCAAACATATATTGAAGATGTAGCATTAAATATTTCTAACAAAGATGAACAGCAGAAAATAGTAATAGATATAGAGGTATATAGAAGGTTAGGAACATTAATATTAAGTGGGATTTTTACTTTGATTTTAATGAAATATGAGTTGATTGTAATAGAATTTATATTATTTGTATTGAGTATTATAGAGATATTTATTAATAAAAAATTATGTGATAAATTAGAAAACTATAATTTAGATAAACAATAGATGAAATTAGGTGCAAAAATAAATAGATATATAAAACAGATTATGACAATAGAAAAAAAGGAGAAAAAATATGGTAAATAATAAAAAAAATATCTTTATAGGAGGAGTTGCAAGGGCTGGTAAATCTACAATTTCAGAAAAAATATGTGCAAGTAGTATATACAATCATTTTCCAGTTGATTATATTGCAACATCATTTAAGAGGAATTTTCCGCAATGTGGAATTAATGACCAAGTAATAATAGATAATGGGAGCGTAAATTTGTCTTTATTTTTATCTACAATAATAGAAAAAATGAATAAGACAAATGAAAGATTTGTGATTGATTCTGCACATGTCATGCCAAAAGATATTATTCAATATCTTAACAAAGAAAAATGGGATATATTTTTTATAGGATATCCTAATATATTACCAGAAGTAAAATTTAATAATATAAGAAAAAATGATGGTAAACTATGTTGGACAAGGCACTTTAATGATGAGGACATGTTAGAACTTACTAAAGGACTTATAGAAAAAAGCAAGGAAATTGAAAAGCAATGCAAAAAATATAATATAAGATTTATCGATACAAGTATGAATTTTTCCGAAGCAATAGAACATGCAGTTTTAGAGATATTAAATAGAGGATGAGACATATTGTATGAATAAAGAAAACTAATAAAAAAGAGTAATTGTAATAAACCAAAACTTTCTAAAGATTTACTTTATTATAACTACTCTTTTTATAGATCTAACGAGTCTTTATAAAATAATTTCTTCAAAATCATCTGGAACTATAATATTTCCATTAAAATTATTTTTTCCTTCTTCAGTATATAAAGCTTTTCTTTGATTTCCATGAGATTCTTCAGTATGATATAAAATTAAATTTTTAACATCTAAATTATTCATAACTTCGCAGGCAGTTTTTACAGTTGAATGATTTTTTTCATATGCATGAAATATATTTTCTTCTGAGTCTAAACAAAAAGCTTCATGCATAACATAATCTGCACCAATTACTCTAGTATATAAATTTTTATTTAAAGTTTCATCACCTAAAAATATTAATCTTTTTCCAGAAATAAGGCATTCAAATCCAAATTGTTTTGTTCCTCTAGCATTTATATCAAAGAATGTGTAATCTATTCCATTAATATTGATATTTTCTTCGTTTTTTAATATATGAAATTGTACAATTTTTAAAACTCCATCTACTAACTTTTTAGGTAATATTTGCTTAGATACTTCTTGTATAGCTTCATATACAACATCATTACAATAAATATGTATTTTAGTTTCTATTTCACCATTAACAGAAGCTCTACCTAATTTTTTAAACATCCATATAAGTCCTAAAATATGATCAGTATGACTATGAGAAATAAATATGTGCTTAATATCTTTTAAAGCTATGTTTATATTCTTTAATCTTTTTATAATTTCAATACTTCCACCTGTATCAACTAAAAAGTTTCCATTATCATTATGAATAACAAAGCAAGTATTATATAAGTCTAATGTTCCGCCATTTCCTGTACCTAACATTATTATCTTTTTCATTTAAATCACCTCATATTATTTTGTTAAATGAGAATATATCAGAATAATTAAAAAATTGCAACATATTGTTGGAACTTTAGTATACAAGTTAAGAAATCTTTGATAAAATTCTAATATAAATTTAAAGTAATTAAAGGAGAATAATATGTTTAGAATACATCATATAGATATTTGGATAGATAAAGTAGATGAAAGTATTAATTTTTATAAATCATTTGGATTTAACCTTATACAAGAAATTGATAATCGTGAAGAAAATAAAAAAATTATTTTAATGAAATTAGATAATATAATATTAGAAATGAAACATCACTATACAGATAATTGTGAACATAATAAAAGAAAATGTTATGATAATAAAGTTTTTGGATTAGCTACTGATAATATTGATAATACAATAAAGCTGATAGAAAGTAATAATCTATCAAATGAAAAAATAGAAATAAAAGTAGGAATATTAGGAAATAAGTACTTTTTTATACATGATCCTAATGGGATATTAATTGAGTTTATAGAAGATAAAATATAGAAAAACTAAAAATAGTTCAATAAGATAAGATAAAAGAACATACAACAATAAAAGATATAGAAGAGAATTTTAGACAAAGAGAAAATAGAATAATGAAAATTTTAAATATGTAAAATAAAAAACTCTAAAGCCTATAGTAAATTAAACTATTATAGCTTTAGTGTTTTTTTATAACTAATTTTCACATTCAATCATTCGTTTTTTCAAATTCTGTAATATCTCTTCTCTAGTTTTAAAAAAGTCGAATACTAAATGATGTCTTTGTTTTTTGTTTAAAAATGCATTTAATAAAATAAATTCAGTTGCCCAATATCCAATACCTCGTTTAGTTAGATATTGACATGAATATAAAGTACAAGCTATACATTTAGCATCACAACTTCCATTTTTTAGATGAGAGCAATAACCAAAGTTTGTATAACAACATCCGTTTTTGGTAGTTATGGGATATATTCTAATTAGGCGTCTTTGAGCGATACATTTATTATTACAAAAGTCACAGTAACAGTTTGAAATAAAATCCTTTTGTAAATAATTATAAGTATCATCATAAATATTTTCATAACGTTCTTCTATACTATCTATATTAATAATTTCAATTGCTTTTTTTAATTGCTCTTCTTTAAAAAGGGTTTCTTCATTAATTTGACTAGCTGTAAAAATAAAGTCAAAATTACAATCAGGGTTTAATTTTTTCTTTTTGTCAAGAGATTTTATAAAGTCAACTATATCAATTTGAGCGTCTGTTTTTTGAAACTTCTCAATAGTTTTTATGTTTTTAGTATAGATAATTTTATGCAATAATTTAGAAGAGTTTGATAAAATATCAGAGTTATTTGTATGTAATAACGAGTTCACAATTTTAATTATTCTTGTCTTCATTCTAGTATAAAAATAGGGTGTAGCCCAAAGAGAATCCAAATTAATAATATTATTTTCTAAAGCTTTTATTTTATCTGATAAAACAATTGAAGTTGTTTTGGCTTTGTTTTCATAATGCTTTTTATCGTTTAAATAAGCTTTACAAATTTTAAATATAAAATTTGAATCATCTGTATTTACTTTTTGTAATAATTCCATTTTTTTTTAATAAATTTTCATTCATTTTAAATTTTATCTCCTTTTATTTGCCTTGGGTAATACATAAGTACTATAGACTTGAATTCTAGTGATTTTTTACCATGAGCTGCCACCACCACCACCAGATCCGCCACCTGAGGAACCACCACCTGATGATGAGGACGAACTAGATGAAACAGAATTCATTGTATGCTGTATAAAATTTCCAAATGAAGAAGAATCGAATGTTGAATAATTATCATGAGGATACCAAATAGGAGCAGCAAACGAAATCGATTCGAATTTTTTTATCCACATATCTGAAACATTTAGTGCATATGCATAAGGTAATATTTCATAAAAATATGAAGGATTTTGAGTTATTAAAACTTCCAGTTTTGATTTTTCGGATATTTCCAAAAAGTTTTTGAATCCGTTCAATTTTTTCTAATATTTCATTACCATAGGAAGTTCTTTTTGGCATTATGTAATAAAATAAATATAAGAGTGAAACACATAAGATACCTATAATAAAAATTAATAGATACATAATATTATATAATGTTGCAGGTGCTATTACAAATCCAAAAGGAAGGAAAATAAATAATCCACTAAGAACTGAGAAAAGTATCTTTTCCCACTTTTTTTCTCTTATACAAGTCAAGTTTTTATAAATATTAATACTTCCTGCAATAGGAAATAAAAGAGTAAATAATAAAAGACCTGGTGTATATAATTCTATGGTTGGTTTTACATATATTAGTGAAAAAGTTATTAATATCATTAATGCTATTATAAACCTAAATTCTAATGAAAAAGGTTTAAATATTTTATATTTATTTGTTCTAGAATTTAAGTTTTTTACAATTTTATTTAATGTCAAATAAAAGTTGTTATATAAATCTGAATCAGTAACTTCAGTTTTTGAAGACGAATAAACAGGTTTAAAAACAGGTCTTCCGTATATCTTTGTAGAATTGAATAATCCCATCATGAATAGTTTTTCATTTTCATTATCACCGTCATAATCTTTTTGTTTTCTTATTTTGAAGCCTCTATTAGCAGTTTCTGTTATTTGAATATACCCTTTGTTAGCTAAATATATAAGCAAAGATAGAACGTCAGTTGTATCTGCATAGCCTTTATATAAAAGTCCAACTTCAGCACTATTAAGTCCGGTCAGGTGGATTTTTAGAATAAGAAGGAGTAGCAATTTTTTTATCTTTACCTATAATGAGCCATATTAAAGCAGTTATTGCAACAAAAGCTATTGGAACTAAAACTGCTAATTTAGCATGCATATCAAAGTAATTATTTGATGCTTGTGAAAAATAGCCATCTGGCAATTCTAATCTTACTGTTAAAGCATTGTTAGGATTTAGCGTTCCAATATATTTTCCTGTAATAGTGTTATCATCAACACTATATGTTATATTAGAGCTATCTATAGAACCTTTTAAACCGGCTAGAGAATCCTAACTTAGACTTATCAAAAGATTTTGGCATTGTTATAGTAAAATCTATATTTTTAATAATTGTATCCCATCCGTCACCAATTATATTAAAATATAATTCATCATAATCTTTAATTTTATCTTTACCAAGGTCATACACATAGCTTATGCTATAATTCTTTGGACCTTTTAAGGTAGAATCTTCATCACCAATTTTAATTACTTTATTTCCATTTTCCGTTGTTAAAGTATATTTGTCGGTGACATTAATATTACTAATCTTAGCATAGTTATATGATGTTGTTCCATCTAATCTAACTACTTTATTTTTTAAAGGTATCTGTCTTAAAATTCCATGTTTAGGATTGTTAAAAAAAGCACCAATATTTTCTGTTATTTTTAAAGTATTATTCTCATTTACAATAATATTAATATCATAATTGTAGATAATGTAAGGATAAAATTTACCAGTGTTATCAGTATTAGTGCTATTATTTTGGACAATAGTATTACTAGAATTTGAAGCTTGTACAATATTAAACGATAGTAAAATTATAATAGATAATAAAATAGCTATTTTTTTATAAAATCTTAACATTTTCATACACTCCTTTATTACTTTATTATTTAAATTAAAAAACAACTAATATATTTTAAACAAACCTATTAAAATTACCATTTGTAAAATTTTTACCTTCTATTTTATTTCCATTAAAAATAGCAGATGTTATATTATTTATTGTATCTATATCTTCATCTAAAATATCTACTCTATAAGATTTACAATTAATATTTAAAGTATCTATAAAAGTAGTTTTACTATTATAAATAGTAGTAACTGTTTCTATGTTATCTGGAATAACTCTAAATTCGAATCCAAGTCTATCTTTTAGATAAAACTTATAATTTGAATTGCATTTATGACTGCAACTTGAGTAGCAGTGGTTTGATTTTCCTAGTAAGCAATAATTCATATTCATAATAGGGGTATTACCATAAACAATTATTTCACAATTATTTTTATTATTAAAATTTATCAAATCATTTTTATTAAGTTCAGGTGAGAATGTTAGAGTTTCAATATGTAAGTCTTTTAATGCTTTTTCAGTTAAATTATTAAATATGTTAAGTGTGTAGTTCCCAATGAACTTATAATTTTTAGTATAATCTTTTAATAAACTCAAATTACCAATGTTTGATATAACAAATCCCTTAATATTAAAAGAGGATAAAATGTTATCAATATTATTCTTAAATATATTAGTATAATTTTTACTCATAATAACAGGCATATAAATATATAAATTAAAATTAGAAGAGATATCTTTTAGTATATTAGAATAATTTTTATTTACAAAGTATTTTAATGGTATATAAATATTTTCTACATCTTTAAGTAGTGTGTAATTAAAATCTAAATTAATTATATTTAATAATATTGAGATACTTTTTCTGTTTAAATTAGTAAATGTTTTATTGTTAATTTTTACTAAAGCACTAGGTACTTTTGATAAATCATTGTTACAATATTTATCTCTTATAATATTTTCCAACTTTTCTATACAATTTCTTCTTAATTCATTTAACTCAGAAATACGAGGTAGATATAAGTTATCATCTAAATTTATACAAATATCCTTAAATTCATAAGGAGTATTAGCTGTTTTGGTAAGTTGTTTTATAATTCTTTCTTGAGTAATAGGTCTATTTATTGATTCTTCTGGAACTATATCTGATGTAATAGTAAAACTTATATCATTATAAAAACTATCTATTGTATTTATAGTACAAATCTGTATCTTTACAGGTTTACCTTGATGTATATCTAGAATAGCGTTTAATGGTATTTTTATATTTTCACAATTGTTGTATGAATTAATAGCTTTAGAAGAAAGCTCTTTACTAGCTATTTTAAATACGTTACTTCCATATTTTATATTTCCTTTCATTCTACCAAGTTTTACTATAGTACCGTGAAGAAGCGGTAGGGGAATTTCTATCATTTACTAATAATTCTGATACTTTATAACTTCCACTTTCGCCATCAATAGAAATAGAATCTCCTATATTTATAGTATTTTGTAATTTTAGAGTGATATAACCTCTATGAGCATTATAATTATTAATAGTTCCTAAAGGAATTCCCATATTGTTTTGTTTGATAGGGTAGACTAGTCCTTTATTTGGAGAATGGGAAAGATGTCCGCAAAGAAAATCCTCCTCTATTAAATACTTGCATAAGTTCTTTTTTATCATTTTCGTCTAATATATATTCTTTACCATCAAGAACCATATCGATATATTTTCTATATATTCTAGTTACTGTTGCAACATATTCTGGAGATTTTAGACGTCCTTCAATTTTAAAACAAGTAACACCTGCATTAATTAGTTTTGGCAAAAATTCTAAAGAACATAAATCTTTAGTACTAAGCAAATAGCCTTCATCTATTTTTTTATTATAATCTGATGACTTTTCTAAGAGTGTATAGGGAAGTCTACATGGCTGAGCACATTTTCCACGATTCCCGAGAACGACCACCAATCATACTAGATGCTAAGCATTGTCCGGAATATGAAATGCAAAGTGCACCATGAACAAAGGCTTCAATCTCTATTTGACTATTTTTGCATATGTATTCAATTTCATCAGCTGATAATTCTCTTGAAAGTACTACTCTTTTGAAACCTAAATTTTGCAAAGCTTTAACACCTTCTAAATTATGAATACTCATTTGTGTACTTGCATGAATAGGCAAATCTGGAATATGTTTTATTAAAAATTTAGCAAGTCCCAAATCTTGAACAATAATTGCATCTATTCCAAAACTATATGCAGTTTTTGCAAGATTTATAGCATCATTCAATTCGTCATTTTTTATTAAAGTATTTAAGGTTAAATTTGTTTTTACATTTCTTAATTTACAATATTCAATTGCTTGTTTTAAAGCATCTATATCGAAATTATTTGCAGAAGCTCTTGCATTAAATAAATTGCTACCAAAGTAAACACTATCTGCACCATTTTGAACAGCAGCTTTTAAACAGTCTGAATCACCTACTGGTGAAAGTAATTCTATTTTTTTCATCGTTTATTATCCTTCCTTAGATTTTCTATTGTTGAATTTTATAATAAGAAAATTGAATTATACTTATTGTAACACAAAAATTAAAGATTGCATATTATATCTTATAAAAATAAAAAGGAGGGAAAAGATATGCCAGAAGAAGGAAGAAACTGCGGATGTGGATGCGGATGCAATAATAATGGTGGATTTTTAAATGGATTATTTGGAGGATGTGGAGAAAACAGCGAAATACTATTCTTCATAATAATATTCTTACTATTATTCACAAACTTTGGATGTGGATGCCAAAGAGGATGTTGTAACTAATTGTTACTTAAATTAAATAGCTTTTAAATTGTAGGTTATAACTATAAAAGTTATAGCCTATTTTGATGTACTAATATGTAATTTTATATGTGTTTTAGAAATAATGCTAATTACTAACAAAATAACAAATATAACTTTTTTTTATGTTTTAATTGACTCGAAAAAACAAGAATGATATACTGTACTTGCAAAAAAATGTAGCAAAAGAGGAGGATAAAAATGTTAAGTAATAATATTTTTATAGAGAGGAATATACGAAAAATAAAGAAATTTTTAACAATAATAATTATTTTAAATATATTAATATATTTTATTTATGGACTAGTGTTTAGAAATGAAGTAAATGCGGCACAAACTAAAGAAAGTGTATCTAGTAAGTTAAATAATTATCCTGGATATGCAGAACTTATTAATAAGTTAAGAGCAGAACATCCAAACTGGAACTTTACAATATTTTATACAGGTTTAGATTGGAATCAAGTTATAAAAAATGAAACAACAGCATGGCATGGAAGAAATTTAATTACTTCAAGTAAAACAGGAGATTGGATTTGCCCAACATGTAATGATAAAAAATATGATAATGGTAGTTGGAGATGTGCATCAGAAGCTACAGTATCATATTATATGGATCCAAGAAACTTCTTGAATAATGATAGTATTTTTCAATTTGAACAAGCAGTTTTTAATTCTTCAATACATAGTGTAGATGGTGTTATGAGTATGACAAGTGGGTCATTCTTAGAGGGAAAAGTAAATGCAGATGCAATAATTGAAGCTTGCAAGAGTGTTAATATAAATCCATATCAAGTAGTTTCTAGAATTCTGCAAGAACAAGGAAAAAGTGGCTCCACTATGAGTAGAGGAAATGAAGGTTATTATAATGTGTTTAATGTTGGAGCAACTGGTAATTCATCATCACAGATAATAGCAAATGCAACAGCATATGCTAAAAGCCATGGATGGAATACTTTAGCAAAATCTATAATCGGTGGAATAGATTTTCTAAAATCTAAATATATTGGAATAGGACAAAATACTTTATATTTACAAAAATTTGATGTAGATAATAGTGATGGAAGTTTATATTATCATCAATATATGCAAAATGTTTCGGCAGCACTTACAGAAAGTTATACAGTAAGAAATGTATACCAAAGAATGGGAACATTTAATAGTAGTGTTAGTTTCCTTATTCCAGTTTATGAAAATATGCCAAAAGAAAAGTGTCCAGAGCCAGGAACACAAGGAATCGTTACACAAAATGTGAAAATTAAGGGATCAAATGTAAATATAAGAGAAACTAAAAATACGAACTCTACTATTTTAGCAACATTAAATACAGGAGATACTTTATTAAGAATAGAAGTTGCTAATGTAGCTGAAGGTGGATACTATTGGGATAAGGTTGTTTTGGCAGATGGTAGAAAAGGATATGTGGCAAATACATATATTGAAAAAATAAATGATATAACAAATTGCAATGATAGTGTAATAGCAAACACAGATGTTAATTTAAGAAATGGACCAGGAACCAGTAATACATCTATTATTACAACATTAACTAATGGTCAAGCACTAACTAGAATTGAGACAGGAAAATATAATGGTTTAGATGGATATAATTGGGATAGAGTAAAATTATCAGATGGTAGACAAGGATATTTGGTAAGTTCTTATATAGATGTAGCAGGAAGTAATAATTCTGGTGGAAACAGTACAAATGAACTTGTAAAAGTAATATGTGGCTCTGGTTTAAAGGTAAGAGAAACACCTGGTACTAGTCAAAAAATATTAACATATCTTGATAAAGGAGATATAATAACAAGAATTGAAAAAAATTCTTCTAATGCAAATGGATATGTATGGGATAAAATAGTTACAGGAACTGGTGTTACAGGTTATATTGCAAGAGGAGATAGTAAAGAAAGTTATATAGAAGTGGTATCAAATAATAATGGTGGAGGTAATACTTCTACAAATAATAATTGTGATATAGATGGAAATGGAGTTGTTAATTCAACTGACTTATATCATGTAATTAAGTTTCTAAAAGAAAATCCTGATAAATACAATAAATCTTATGATGTTAATAAAGATGATAAAGTAAATTCAAGTGATTTATATGAGATTATAGTATATTTAAAACAACATTAATTTATAAAACGGAGGATAAAAATGAAAAGAATACATTATAAAATAGTTACAATAATGCTTTTTGTAGGCATAATGTTATTTTTAAATAAATCAATAAGTAATGCTGGAACAGCGGGTATTTCTGCTAGCAGTAAAGATGTTAAAGTAGGTGATAGTGTTAATATAAATGTATCTATTAATGCTATAGCATGGAATTTAAAAGTAAGTGGTTCTGGAGTCTCTGATACAATTGTTGGTGGTAATTTAGATGAATTAGCTAACAAATCAACAAGTAAATCTTATAAATTAGATACTTCAAATCCAGGAACTTATACAGTTAATTTATCTGGAGATGTAACAGATGCAAATGGAACACCATCAAATATATCAGACTCTGTAACTGTTAAAGTATCAGAGAAAAGCAATACAAACCCTGGTGACAATGGTGGAACTACAAATAATGGCGGTACAACTAATAATGGAGGAACAACAAACAATGGAGGGACTACAAATAATGGTAGTACAACTGGCAACAATGATGACAAACCAAAGGAGCCAACTTTTACTACGGTAAATGAAGCTGTATATGCTACTCAAGATGGAATTAATGTAAGAAGTAGTTATAGTACATCAAGCAGTAGCATAGGAAAACTAAAAAAAGGTGAAGAAGTTACTAGAATAGGTGTAGGAAGTAATGGTTGGAGTAAAGTAAATTATAATGGTGGAACTGCATATATTAGTAGCAGTTTATTAACAACTACTAAGCCAGAAGAAGAAAAATCTACAATAAAAGCATTAAAATCATTAACTGTTGAGCCAGGAACTTTATCTCCAGAATTTGATTCAGAAACAACAAAATATGAAATTACAGTTGGTGAAGATGTCACAAAACTAAATATAAACGCTGTAGTAGAAGATGAAAAGTCAAAATTAGATATCTCAGGAAATAATGACTTACAATTAGGTGAAAACATTATAAAATTAGTTGTAACGGCAGAAGATGGAACAGCGAGAACATACACAATAACAGTTACAAAAGAAGAACAAGAACAATTAAAATTGGATACATTATTGATAAAAGGAATAAACTTAGATCCAAGCTTTAGTTCAGATATATATGAATATACAGCTAATGTAGATAATAATATAACAAAATTAGAGATAGAAGCAGTAAGTAATATTGAAAGTGCAACTATAGAAATATTAGGAAATGAAGATTTACAAGAGGGAGAAAATGCTGTAACTATAATGTTAAAATCTGAAGATGGTAAACAAAATGTTACATATCAAATTATAGTAAAAAGGTTAGCCAAAACTCTAGTTGGTTCAAATGTTTCAGAAGAAAGCAATTCTAATATGCAATATGTTATTGTAGGTAGTGCACTAGGTGGTATATTACTTATAATAGTTATTGTTCTAATAATTAAAAAAATCAGAAATAATAGAGAAGATGATGGAGTAGAATTAAACTTTATGGATGATCTTAAAGTTATGAATAATGATGATGATACATTAGAAAATGATAAAGGAATTGAAGAATCTAGACAAGAAGAATATATAGATGATGGCTATATTGTAATGGAAGATAGACATAACAGAACTGCCAATAAACTATATAATGTAGAAGATGAAGTTGATTTTAGTGATATTGATAAAGATTCAAAAAGAAGAAAAAGAGGTAAACATTTTTAAAATAGGATGAAAAATGGCTATAATATTTATATAGCCATTTTTCTGTATTATATAATATAGAAAGATTATTACTAATGAGAATAAATTGCTTAAATAAATATTTTTAGTGATAACAATTTTTTAACTAAAAATAATTGAAATTTATTAAAAATATGTTAAAATTAATACAATGTACTGTGACAGTATATAAAAAATGCTACTGTAGCTTAGTTGGTAGAGCATCAGATTCGTAACCTGAAGGTCGGGAGTTCGATTCTCCCCAGTAGCTCCAAATTGTAACAACTTACGAACTATAAAGGTTTGTGAGTTTTTTGCTTTAATATAATATAGATTGTAAATTCGATTACTTTTAAAATTTATTATATGATGAAAAATTACCTATGTTTTAGCATCTTTTATTATTTGTATCAAAAGTATTGATGAATTTTAAAAGCTATGTTAAATTATAAAAAAATAGAATTATATAAATGGAGCTAAATATGAGGAAAGTTATAATAGGTATTGTAAGTAAACATTATGCTACTTATAAAAATGATAGAACAGATACATTTGTTAGAGATGAAGTAAAACAGGCTATTTTTGATAATGGAGCAATTGCTATTGCAATATTACCACCAGATAATGAGATAAAATACATAGGAGATAACTGGAAAGAAGATTTACATGGAAAAGAATATGAAGACTTAATTTCTCAAGTAAAATTATGTGATGGAATAATTTTTCAAGGAGGAGTAGAATCTGATAACTATGAATGTATTATAGCAAAATATTGTTATGAAAATAATATTCCTACTCTTGGAATTTGTTGTGGACAAAATATTATTGCTAGAGCAATTGGTGGTACGACATATAAAATAGAGAATCCAGAAAAACATATGCAAATGTCAAAACAATATGTTCATAAAATAAAAATTGATAAAACATCTAGATTTTATGATATTATAAAGAAAGAAGAAATCATCGTTAATTCAAGACATAAAAGAACTATAAAAGAGTGTCCAAAATTAGATAAAGTTGGATTTTGTGAAGATGGTTATGCTGATGTTATCGAATCGAAAGATAAAGATTTTTATATAGGTATAAGATTTCATCCAGAAAGTTTATACAAAATAGATGAAAATATGAATAATATTTTTGAGAGTCTTATAGGAATATGTAATAAAAATATAAAAAGTAATATTAAATTCTAGGAGGAAATATGGAATATATTAAATGGGGAATAATTGGATGTGGTAATGTGGTAGAAAAGAAAAGTGGACCAGCTTTTAACAGTGTACCAAACAGTTCAATTTGTGCCGTAATGAGAAGAAATATAACAAAAGCAGAAGAATCAGCAAAAAAATTAGGAGCAAAAAAATGGTATGATAATATAGATGAATTATTGGCAGATGACGAAATAAATGCAATATATATTGCTACTCCACCAGGGTTACATTTTGAGCAAGCAATTAAATGTTGCAAAGCTAAAAAGCCTACATATATTGAAAAGCCATTTGCCAGAAACTATCAAGAAGCAATGGAAATTACAAGAATGTTCGAAGAGGAAAAGATTCCTTTATATGTTGCTCATTATAGAAGAGCTTTACCGAGATTTATAAAAATAAAAGAAATTTTACAAAGTGGTGAAATTGGAGAAGTATGTGAAGTTGACTTCAGATTAAACAGAAAGTATAACTATGATGAAATACATAACACATGGCTATATAATACAGAATTATCTGGAGGAGGTAAGTTTTATGATATTGCTCCACATTCTATAGATATAATGGTGTATCTATTAGGAAATTTTACTGAAATTCATGGTATAGCTGCTAATAATAATAAAGAATATGAAGTAGAAGATGTTGTTGTAATGTCATTTAAAACTGATAAAGGTGTACTAGGAACTGCAAATTTTAATTCCTTAGCACTTGATAAAAAAGACAAAATGATAATATATGGTACAAAAGGAAAAATTAAATTCTCTATACATGGAAGTGATCCAATAGTTATAGTAACAGATGAAGAAGAAAAAAATATAGATATAAGTAATCCTAAAATAATACAAGAATATATGGTTAAAGATGTGGTCAATTCATTAATAACAGGAGAACATCTAAATGTTTGTACTGCAAAAGAAGCATTAGAGACATATAGAATAATGGATATGGTTTTAGATGAATATTATAATGGAAGAGATAAGGACTTTTGGAACAAAGTTGATGATTGGAATAAAAATTATAAAAAACAATAAATTATAGTAAAATAAATGTAATACTTAAGGCAACTAGTTAGAAATAATTAGTTGCCAGTTTTTCCATTTTATGCTATACTAACTAAAGTAGAAAATTAATAGAAATAACTTTTAAGTAAAGAATGAAAGAATAAAACTATATAAACAGACTTATATAATAATATGGAGGAAAATAATTATGGGTTTTTTTAGTAAACTAAAAGAAGGTCTAAGTAAAACAAAGAATTCTTTTAATGAAAAGATGAATAATGTTTTTAGTAATTTTAGAAAAGTTGATGAAGAATTATTAGAAGAATTAGAGGAAGTTTTAATAATGTCAGATGTTGGAGTAGATACATCAGTAAAAATTATAAATAATTTAAGAAATAGAATAAAAAAAGAAAAAATAGAAGATGAAGAAGGAGTAAAACAAGCCTTAAGAGAAGAAATAAAACAAGTTTTTATGGATGTAGACGAAAGTTTACATTTAGACACAAATCCATCTGTTATATTAGTTGTTGGTGTAAATGGTGTTGGAAAAACTACTTCAATAGGAAAAATTGCAAATAGGTTAAAGCAAGATGGGAAAAAAGTAGTAATTGCAGCAGCAGATACATTTAGAGCAGCAGCAGTAGAACAGTTAGAAGTGTGGGCTAATAGAGCAAATTGTGACATAGTAAAAAGAAATGAAGGGGCAGACCCTGCATCTGTTGTATATGATGCAATAAAAATTACTAAAGAAAAAGGTGCAGATGTATTAATTTGCGATACAGCAGGTAGACTACATAATAAAAAATATTTAATGGACGAATTAGAAAAAATAAAAAAGGTAATCGATAAAGAATTACCAGATACTTCAAAGGAGATATTAATGGTTCTAGATGCAACAACTGGACAAAATGCAATATCTCAAATAAAAGCTTTTAAAGAAACAGTAGATATTAATGGGGTTATTTTAACAAAACTAGATGGAACAGCTAAAGGTGGAGCAGTAATAGGAATAGTATCTGAAAATAAGATACCTGTCAAGTTTATAGGTGTTGGAGAACAAATAGATGATATGGAAAAATTTAATAGTGAGGATTTTGTTAAAGCTTTAATATAAATAGGAAGGTAAGTGATAATAGTGGAAGAAAAAAATGATAATGTAAAAATAGATGAACAAAAAAACAAAAAAAAGACAGAAAATAAATTAAACAAACAAAAGAAAAAAAGAAATATAATAGTTCTAATAGCAGGAATTATTGCTATAATTGTAGCATATATCTTGTTTAGAGGATCTTATTTAGAAACTTTAGAAATAGGAGAAAATTATATAGATATATTTTGGCAAAACATAAAATATACATCTATTACATTAGTTGTTAATTTTTTAGTTATATATAGTATGATTTATTTTACAACAAATAAAATAAAAAATACATTAAAAGAATTCTTTAAAGATGAAAATAAGCAAATGCCTAAATTACCAAATAAATCTATTGCTTTCATATTAGGAATTATAATAAGCTCTGTTACATCAAAGTTAATATTAGGAAAATTACTATTATGTTTTAATTCTACTTTATTTGGAATTCAAGACCCTATATTTGGGTATGATATAGGTTATTTTATATTCCAAAAACCGTTTATAGAATTAGTTATAATGTATTTATTAATAGCAGTAGTGGCTCTTATAGTATATTCTGCAATCTATTATATAATTACTTTTAATTTCTGCTTTGAAGGAATTGATAGACAAACATTAAAGAAAAGTCCTATTTTAAAGCAATTAATAAAGTATATTAGAATACTTGCAATATTAATTGCAGGGGTAGTATATGTAAAAACTCGGGGATGCAGGTGTACAAAAATTCTTAAATATAAAAGAAGAATTGACTACATTTTCGCTATTTGGAGCAGGATTTACAGATGTTACAATAAAATTATGGGGATATAGAATCTTGTGTTTAGTAATTATAATTTCTGTATTTATGGCAATTAGAGCATTTAATGCTGGAAAGACAAAAAAAGTAATTACGTCTATAGCTATAGTGCCATCATATTTAATATTATTATTTATTGTAATGTTAGGTTTTGATATCATTTTTGTAAATTCAAATGAACTTGATAAAGAGAAAAAATATATACAAGCAAATATAAATTACACAAAAAATGCATATGGAATAAATATAGATGAAGTAAATATAGAAAATGGTGGAACAATAACTGGAGAAGCAATTACTACAAATGCAGATTTATTAAATAATGTAACAATTGTAAGTAAAGATATAGTACTTAAAGATTTAAAAGGTTCACAAACAAGTAAAGGATATTATACATACAGAGATGCTGGAATAGGTAAATATAATATAAATGGAAAAGAGAAATTAGTATATATTTCTCCAAGAGAAATAGTAAGTAGTAATGGAACATACAACAATAAAACATATGAATATACTCATGGATATGGAACAATTATTACTAGCGCATCAACAACAAATGGAAGTGGTAATTTAGAACATATTCAAAAAGGTTTTGAAAATACAAACGAAGCTGTTAAAATAACAGAACCTAGAATATACTTTGGATTAGAAACAAATGATACAGTTGTTACTAATAGTAGTAGTAAAAAGGAATTTGATTATCCAAATTTAGATTCAAATAGTACTGAAAATATAGAAAATAAATATAATGGTGATGCAGGACTAAGTTTAAATTTCTTAGATAGAGTAATACTATCAATAAAAGAGGGAAATCTAAAATTGGCATTTTCTGGTGATATTACAAGTGAAAGTAAAATATTAACAAATAGAAATATAATAGATAGAGCTAAGAAAATAATGCCATATTTAACTTACGATGAAAATCCATATATGGTAATAAATAATGAAGGAAGATTAGTCTGGGTATTAGATGCATATACAACTTCAAACTATTATCCATATTCACAAAGAACAGTACTTAATCAGAATGGTGTTACAAAAACAGAAATAAATTATATTAGAAATTCTGTAAAAGTATTAATAGATAGTTATGATGGAACCATGAAGTTTTATATAACAGATAGGACAGACCCTATAGCTATGGCATATAGAAATATATATCCAAGTTTATTTGAAGATTTAGAAACAGCTATTCCAGAAGATATTAGTAGTCATTTTGTGTATCCAGAATATTTGTATAATATTCAATCTGAGATATTAAAAAGATATCATAATGTACAACCAGATGTTCTTTATAGAAATGATGATGTATGGGATATAGCAACACATAATACAGGAAAAGTATTAACTAAAACAGGAACACAAATAAAACCTTATTATACAATGCTTAAAGCAAAAGATAATGATAAATCTAGCTTAGGATTAGTATTACCATATACACCATATGATAAACAGAATGTTATTTCATATCTAGTTCGGAACATATGATGAAAATGGAAATGCAAAATTAACTATATATAAATTTCCAGATGATAGCAATGTTTTAGGACCAATGCAATTAGATACTCAAATAGAACAAGATGAGAGAATTTCAAAAGAAATCGAAAGTTTAAATGTAAATGGAACAAAAATAACAAAAAATATGATAATAGTTCCAATTGATAATACTTTACTATATATAGAACCAATCTATCAACAATATATAAATGAAGAAAATGCACTTCCAACATTAAAGAAAATAGTAGTAGCTTCTGGAAATAAGGTTGCAATTGGAAACAACTTAAAAGAAGCATTGACTAATTTAGTATCACAATATGCTGTAGATATAGAAGTAGAAAACACAGACAGTGTTGAAGACTTAGTAACAGCAATTATAAAGGCAAATAAGAACTTGCAAACATCTACAGATAATAGCGATTGGGAAATGATGGGAAAAGATATGAAGAAGCTTCAAGAATTAATAACTAAATTAGAAGTTGTACAAAAAGAAGAAAAAGAAAAAGCAAATGAACTTGCAAATCAAATGAAAAACACAGTAGATGATAATAGCATAAATTCAAATATTATAAATAATAATTCTATAAAAAATAATGAATAGTTTTTAAAAAATAAAACCACCCTATTATAAAGAATAAAAGGGTGGTTTTTATGATAAGAAAAAAGAAAAAAATAGAAAAATTGAATGAGAATTTAGATAAAATTAATTATATTTTATCTAAAAATAATGTGATAGAGCTTGTAGAATTATTAGGAAATAGTAAAAAATTAATATGGAGAAATTTTATGGCAGGGATTTCTAAGGGGATAGGAATAGGAATAGGAGTTACTATTCTTTCAGCAGTATTAATATATTTGCTACAAAAAATTGTTAGGTTAAATATACCAGTTATTGGTGAATATATTTCAGATATTGCTCAGATAGTGGAGAATAGTAAATAGAAAAATTTTTTTGTAATAAAATATATCCATAAATAAATTTTAATGTTATAATTTTATAAAATCGAAAAATCTAAAAAGTATATAAATTGAACACAAAATTTTGTTATAGAATATTTAATGGATAAAAAATATTACTATTTAATGGTAAGTAGCCTATAGTCCAATTAAAAGGTCTGATATGTTATAATAAACAATAACAAAATAAATATACAAATTCTAGAAAATCTATAAAAGATATTTAATCTATGATATAATATATTTAATGATAGAAGAGAAAGAGGTGAGAGTGAAATGAAGTATATAAGTCTAATTCATGCATTAAATTTACCTTGTAAATTAGAAACATCTGGAGATTGGCATTGCAGTTCACTACAATGGGAAAAATTAAATATTTTGGAGTCAAGCGATTCACTATGGGGAGATTATGGAATTGAAAAAAATAAGCAAATTCCAGAACATAAAAAGAAATATAATGTAGCAAATCATATAAGGGCACTATTAGATTTATTATATATAAAAAATTTTACTGTTGCCCAAGGGATGAATAAAGATTTTATATGTAACTCAAAATATGATAAAGAAGTATTTGAAAAAGTATTATTAATGGTAAATTTACCTTATTGGGAGCAGATTGACGAATTTATGACAAAAGAGTATCTAGGAAAATGGGCTAAATACAAGAAAGGAGCATTAGTAAATGAAAATGTATAATGACTGGAGAGATAAGCATTACAAAGTAATAATAGACTTTTTAACTTATTTAAATAGAACAACCAATGATTTTATATTAAAGGGCGGAACATCACTATTAACTTGTTATAATCTTGATAGATTTTCAGAAGATATAGATTTAGATGCAATAACTAAAAGAAAAATTAGTAAAATAATAGATGATTTTTGTACAAAAAATAATTATACATATAGAGTTCCAAAAGATACAGATACAACAAAAAGATTTTTAATAAATTATGATGATACAGGAAAATCTTTAAAGATTGAAGTGTCTTATAGAAGAAATTATATTGATAAAAGTGAGATTACAGTAATTAATGGAATAAATGTATATACAATAAATCAAATATGCTTAATGAAAGCTAATGCTTATTCTGGAAGAGATAAAATAAGAGATTTATATGATGTTTGTTATATATGTAATAATTTTTGGGATGAATTATCAAATGATGTAAAAAATATGATAAGAGTTGCAGTAGAATACAAAGGGTTAGAACAATTTGAATATGTAATAAAAGATCAAAAAGATGAATTAATAAATAATGAAAAATTAGAGATAGAATTTTTGAAGATGTATGAGAAGTTAGGATTGTTATCAGAGTAAAGTTACGGGGAAGAATAAAGATATTTGTTAATAGATTAGAGTTTGTTATAATTTATTAAAGAAAATAGTAATTTTCTTTATATTCTCAAGCTACTTAAGAATAAAAAACATATCCCCCCTCAGAATAATGTTGAGGGGGGACGGAGACTTAAGGATACACTAGTAATGCAATTTTGAGCAAAAAATTAGAAGAAATAAATAGGTTAAATTAAGGAGGTTTTATGGGATTCTTTGATAAACTAAAAAAGAAAACAGAAAACAATAAAAGAGACATTCCTACTGAATGCAGAATAAAGTTATTTGGAGAAACATTTGAAATAAAAATTCTAAACGAAATTGATGAGGCTACACATATATCTATAGAATTAACTAAAGATATGCTACAATTACTTTTGGAAAAGAACGAGAAAATTCAAGAGTGTATAAGGAAATATGTCTTAGATAACTATCAAAGCATTTTAGAAAATTACTATCTTTGTTTGAGTTACCCTTCAACAAGAAGTGATGAGTATAAGCAATTTCTTTTGCTTCGTAATGATTATGAAAACAATAAAAAAGATAATATTGAGATAGTGTTGAAAAATATAAAGCCTATATACTACTCAATCACAGAAGATAATCAATCCTATTTATTCTTATATATGAATGATTCTGATGGCCATGGGATAGATGTTATTTTGCCACATCTGTCCGTTCAGATACATGATTAATACTCATAAAAAGATAGAATGTTAATTACAATTAAGATAAGAAAAAGAATAAATGAGTGTTGAAATTCATTTATTCTTTTTAATATAATTAATTTATGAATATAGTAAGATAATCAATAAACAAGAAGATGAAAGTGTTCGTAATTTACCAATAGAAATTAAACACAAAAGCATTTTGGAGAAATTTATAATAACGTTGAAGGAAATTTGTTTTGAACAAAAATGTTTTAGATAATGAAATTAATTAGATAAAAATATAAAGGGGGCAATATGTATAATAATATAGATTTTGATAAACTTTTTGATAACGAATCGAAATATGGAAAAGAGTATATACAGACTTCAATAACAGAAGATAGAATAAAACGTGCAGAGCAACAAGTGAATCATAAATTACCAAATTCGTATATAGAGTTTATTAAACTTCAAAATGGGGGTTATATTAGAAATAAAGAGTGTTGGTTAACAGCAATATATGGAATTGCAGAAGATGAAAAGTCAACCAACGGATTGGAAGAGATGTATGATACATATATATATGAATGGGAATATCCTGAATCTGTTATTCCGGTTGGAGAAACACAATCAGGTGGACATGCTATGTACTGTATTGATTATACTAGTGTTGGTGCAAATGGAGAACCAAGAATTGTGAAGATAGACAATGAAGGGGGTAATGCTACATATTTTGTAGCAAATAATTTTCAAGAATTTATTGATATGGTTTACTATAATAAAGATATTGATGGTAAATTAATTGTAGATGAAAAGAAGATGCAACAAGAAAGAGTTGCGAAAGAATTAAGTGATTTAGATGGAAATATATCTGTATGTAAAGGAACATTGTTTATAGATATTATTGTATTAGTAATTTGTTTATTTAAGCAAAACTTTTTAGTTAGTGCTATTTGTATTTTTATTATATTAATAATTATTTCATTTTGGATAAAATATGAGAAAAAATATAAAAATGTAAAAAATCAAAATAAAAATAGTATAAATTAGAGAATGCACCATATGAAGAGGAATATAAGTAGAAATCAATTATTTTACATCAAATTTTAGGAGGTATTAATATGTCACAGAATAATGAAGAAAAAATAAAAATAAAAAGAAAAGGGAAAACTGGTATTATTGTTTGTACTATTATATTAATTGTATCTGCAATAATATGTGTATTTTTTCTTTTAATTGGTATTGCAATTAATGAAGTGGGTAGTACTATGCCAATAATAATTACTTTTGGTATACTTATTTTTACTTGTATATATTGCATATACTGTGGAAAACAAATGATTAAAAATCCTAGTAAATTTTTAATAAACACACCAGGTTCTAATTTGCATAATAATAGGAATGTATCAGTATATGAGGATACTACTATATATAGAAACAATGGTGAAACATATGGTATTGCACAGGAGTTGTATTGTAAAAATTTGTCTAAAAAGATTGATGAATTAGAAGAAGACGATGAAGAAAAAATTTGGGATTATGCGTTTGATGATTGGAGTTATTTATTAGCGTGGATTATTGAGAATGGACACTTTCAATATTCCGAAGAAGAATATGGAGAAGAAGATAAAAACAGTTTTATGGAAGTTGTTAGTAAAATTAAGAACAGAATATATATTCCAACTGATTTTCTTCTAATGACAGAGGGGTATATGTATGAAGAGGAAATATCTGAGGAAGTTAGAGATTTTATTGAAGAATATCTTAATGGTTCAAAATATAATAAAGGACATTATTATTTAAAAGAAGGTAACACAATAGGTGCCTATTATGTGGAATTGGAAAACTTTGCAAAAGAAGAATTAAACTCTAAGATGTATGGATTTTCATTTTTATGGGAAGAGTATGATAAATTCAAGGGATATATAAATACTGCATACAAGAAGTATAAAGAAGGGAAAACATCATAAGTTAAAGTATTATCATGAATGGAGTAAATGTAATGATAAAATATAAACCTAAAGATAATGTTAATAGTATTAAAAATATCTGGAGCAAAATGGTAATTTTTTATTAAAAGGAGATAAAATTATGGGGTTATTTAGTAGAAAAAATTTGAATAATCAAAAAACAAAAGAAAACTATGAGATAATTTTAAATATAAAAAGAGAAAAAGATATAGAAGCAGCTCTTGTTCCTATGGAAATTTATATAAATAATAATAAAATTACAAAATTAAAAAACGGACAGAATTATACAACTAGGGTTACCTCTGGAGAGATTTCATTAAAAATTAAGATGTGGGGAATGACAGATAATAAAACAATAAATATTTCAAAGGATTGCAAAAGTATTTGTGTTAAAGTAGGGTTAGATGTGGGGTTAGTAACGAAAAAACCAAAAATAAAATTTGTAACGGAAGATAATAATGTATTAATTGAAAATAATGATAAATATATTGAAAAAAATAGCATATCAAATAAGATGATAATTGATGATATACCAGAAATATTAATAACAGATAATAATAAAGAAAATGAAAAAACATATTTTGATACTTATAATTGGTTTAAGAATAATAGAAATAGTATAATAAATAAATTAAAGGAAACTTATATAGAGTATGAAAATTTAGATAAAGATTTTGTAATTTTTTGCATAGAAGGTATGAATAAACAAGAAATTATTTCAGAAGACAAATTTGGGGATAATCAAATATTATATTCTTGTACACAATTAGATGAATTTGTTGATAGATATGATGAAAATTCAACTTTTTTAAAAATCCAGTGTGGTGCAAAAGATGATGATGATACTTTTTCATTTGCCTTTATAAATTGTAATACTAAAGAAACAACATATTTCTTTCATAGATTTTAGGTAGATAAAAATCTGTAGAAATAAATTTATAATTGATTGAAATTACAAGTTTATACTATATTAAAAGATTTATTTGATTAATAAAAAATAAAATTATAAATGATAATATAGGAGGTGAAAAAGTGTACAAAACCATAGTAAAAGTGAGGAATTTGATGCCAGCAAGAGCATTTAAACCTCTATGGATTTGGTTAATATTGAGCTTGGTTTTGCTTATTTTATTAAAATATTTAAATCCTATTATATTAGCGTTATATTTAATTGGTATAGTGTTGAGTATAATTCCTACTATTTATGTAGTTTATCAAAGAACAAATGAATATAGAGGAGAAAATGGTTTTATAGAAAAAGAAATTACTTTTGAGGCTAAAAATGGTAATTTATATGTTAATGGTAATGTAATGAATAATGTTAAGCTAGGAAAAAGGAAAAAAGAAATATATGTTGATGACATTACTACAATTAAACTGATGCGTGGACAAAAACATCTGACGTATACTTTTGTGGGACATATAGAAGAACCATATGTAGATGATTTTATAGCGTTTTTAAAGGAAAATAATATTAAAATTAAATAAAATGTAAATACTATAATTTCTCTATCAACACACAAGAGATTAAAAAAATTTTAATATTGAAGATACAACAATACAAACAGAAGAAGTATCTGAAATTAAATGGTTTTCTTTTGATGAGTTAAAAAAATTGGTGAATTCAGATGAGCACGTGCCATTAACAGAAGAGTACAAGGAAATATTGTTAAATATTATTGAAGACCATATAAAATTAAATGATAGAAATATAGCTGATATTGAACGTTAAGTACAATTAATATTAAATTATTTTATTAAGGATGTAAAATCAGTGCAGAAAATAACATAGAAGGGAAAGTGATAATATAAATGAAAGAAATAAAAAAACGTACATTTAAATATGATAAAGAGTATTGTAATATCAAAGGTAGTGTATTTTTTTGAATTGTTACAATTGCATCAATTTGGATGTTTAAGGGGCAAAATAATGCTATTATTGGAACAATATTTTTTTTGATTGTTACAATAATAGCACGTAGTTTTCATGAAGAAATACCGAAAGAATATTTGGTAAGAATAAAATCATGTAAAACATGTGAAGATATAGTAATTGTGTTAAAAAAGGTTATTCTTTTTTTGAAAAGATAACTTTTATATATTACAAGTTTATTAAAGAAAATATGTTTGATAAATAATTAGATATAAAAAAGAAGAATTATTATTCTCAAAATATAATTCTTCTTTTTTATGTTGAATTTGGAAAATTCCTAAAACATGTAATGAAACATATAAACATGTAAAATGGCACAAATAAAAATAGATAGTAATTTTATAAAGAAACACTAAATAATAATAATTCTATTTCTACTTCATACTTTCTATTGATTTTTTTGCATGCATTGTATATAATTTAAGAAAATTTAAAACCAAGGAGGAAATTATGAATTTAGCAAATAAATTAACAATATTTAGAATTATACTTGTTCCAATTATGGTTATAATACCTTTTTTAGGAATAAATGGAGAAATATTTAACATACCATTAACATGGATTATTATAGATTTAATTTTTGTAATTGCATCAATTACAGATAAATTAGATGGATATATAGCAAGATCAAGAAATCAAATTACTACATTTGGAAAATTCTTAGATCCAATTGCAGATAAAATATTAGTTTTAGCTGCAATGATTATGCTAGTAGAAGCAAATAACAGGTTACCTGCATGGATTCCTATTGTAGTATTATTTAGAGAATTTATTGTATCAGGATATAGATTAGTTGCAGTAGAAAAAGGTGGAAAGGTAATTGCAGCATCAATTTGGGGAAAATTAAAAACAGTAACACAAATGCTTGCACTAATTATTGCGATACTAGATATGAATCCATTCTTTGAATGTTTTAGAGGAACTTTATCTGGAGGAAGTTTAATTATAAATGCTATCTCAAGTATACTTATGCTTATATCTGTTTTTGCAACAATCTTTTCTGGATTTGATTATATAAAAGCAGGAAAAGACTTATTTAGAGAAGAATTATAATTTTTAAAAGTATATAACAATAAATAATAAATCTTTATAATATTAAATGTTGATACTTTGACATTTAAAGCTTTCGGATAGCTGATTTTAAATCACTAATAATAATACTATTAACCAACAATTAAAAATGAAAGGATAAAAATAATACTAAACAAGTATTATAAAAAGAGATTATGAACGAAAAAGATGCTAAATTAAAAATTGATAAATTAAGAAAAGAATTAGAATATCATGCAAAAAAATATTATGATGAAGATAAACCAGAAATATCAGATTACGAGTATGATATGATGATGCTAGAACTAAAATCATTAGAAAAAGAGTTCCCAGAATTAATTACTAAAGATTCATTAACACAAAAAGTAGGTGGACATGTAAAAACAGGGTTTAAAGAAGTTACACATGAAGTTCCACTTCAAAGCTTACAAGATGTTTTTTCTTTTGATGAATTAATAGAATTTGATAATAGAGTAAAAAAACAATTAAATAAAGAAGATATTAAATATGTTGTTGAAACTAAAATAGATGGACTTTCACTTGCTTTAGAATATAAAGATGGAAAGTTAGTTCAAGGTGCAACAAGAGGAAATGGTTTAATTGGAGAAGATGTTACAGAAAATATAAAAACAATTAAAACTATACCTAAAGAACTAAAAGAAAATGTAACAATAACAGTTCGAGGAGAAGTTTTTATTGGCAAAAAAGAATTTGAAGAACTAAATGAGCAAAGAGAAGTATTAGGCGAGAGCTTATTTGCAAATGCAAGAAATGCAGCAGCTGGTTCTTTAAGACAATTAGATTCTAAAGTTACAGCTAAAAGGCCATTAGACATATATATTTTCAATGTTCAGAAAATAGAAAATAACAGTTTAAATTCTCATTATGAACAATTATTATATTTAGATGAATTAGGATTTAATGTAAATCCAGTTAAAATATATTGTAATGGAATAGAAGAAGCAATAGAAGCAATCAAAAAAATTGGTGAAGATAGAGAAAAATTAAAATTTGGAATAGATGGTGCTGTAATTAAAGTAGATAATTTAGATGATAGAAAAGTTTTAGGCTCAACATACAAAGTTCCAAAGTGGGCAATTGCTTATAAATATCCACCAGAACAAAAAGAAACAATTTTAAAAGATATAGTTTGTCAGGTAGGAAGAACTGGTGCAATTACACCAATGGCAATCTTAGAACCAGTAAAGGTTGCAGGCTCAACAATATCTAAAACAACACTTCATAACGAAGATTTTATAAAAGAAAAAGATTTAAAAATAGGTGATACTGTAGTTATACAAAAAGCAGGAGATGTAATACCAGAAGTTGTAGAAGTAAAAAAAGAGAAAAGAACAGGAAAAGAAATAGATTTTGAAATGCCAGATAGATGTCCTGTATGCGGGGCGGAAGCGATTCGTGAAGAAGGAGAAGCGGTAAAACGTTGTATGGGAATAGAATGCCCGGCTAAAGCTTTAAGAAGTATAGTTCATTTTGCTTCAAAAGAAGGAATGGAAATAGAAGGACTTCGGATATAGTATTATAGAGGGGCTAATTGATAAAAATTTAATTAGTAAAATTTCAGATATATATGACTTAGAATTAGAAGATATTGCATCATTAAAGAAAAATGGTAAAAAGTTTGCCGAAAATTTAAAAAACGCAATAGAAGATAGTAAGCAAAGAGATTTATTTAAGTTAATAACTGCACTAGGAATTAGACATGTAGGTGCTAAAAGTGCAAAGAGCTTAGCAAGAATTTATAAAAATTTAGACAATTTGATGAATGCATCTTTAGAAGATTTAAGTAATCAAAATGATGTAGGTGAAATAACTGCAAAAAGCATATACGAGTTTTTCAGGCAGGAACAAACAATAGATCTAATTAATAAATTAAAGTCTGCAGGTATAAATACCACATCTTTAGAAGAGGAAAATACAGATAATCGTTTTGAAAATAAGACATTTGTATTAACAGGAACGCTTTCAAAATATACAAGAGATGAAGCAGGTAACATTATAGAAAAATTTGGAGGAAAAACTTCTGGTTCTGTTTCTAAAAAGACAAGTTATGTAATAGCTGGAGAAGATGCAGGAAGTAAGCTTACAAAGGCACAAAGCTTAGGAATTGAAGTAATTACAGAAGAACAATTTGAAGAAATGATAAAATAAAAAAGAAAAAGTGCTAAAAGATATATTTGGTATAATACAACTTTTAGCACTGCTTCAAATCCAATCATGTTACTTAATATACCAGGACTGAATTTTATCAATCAACAGGTTGAATACATAAACAACCTGCTGAAAAAGGTTGACAATTGATGCGTCAGTCAACTTAAAGATAATAAAATCGACGAGCATCACAACTACTAAGATTACGATGATCTCAAGCAGTTTTATGCCAAGCCCTTTGAGAAATGCTACGAACTTTTCCATTCTTCGTAGTCTCCATTTCTGAATCCTTATTCAAACCTATTATGTGCCGGATTATGAAACAACATAACAAGTGGTGAGCCCAATTGCTCAAATACAAACAAATTATAACATTTTTTTATGTAAATAGCAAGCAAAATGTAAAAAAGGAGAAAGATATGAATTCACAATATACATTTAAAAATTTTGAGAAAAACCTAGATGATGGGTATCAAATTTTTTGTACTTATGTAAGAAACAGATATTTAATATTTAAAACTTCAGAAAACTGTTATACACAGAAATTGTTATCTGAAGATGATAAGAATCCTCAGCCAAAAAATATAGTTATAACACATAAAAGATTAAAAGAGATGTTTCCTTTTATGGAAAATATTGAATATAAGGTAGGAATATAACTAAGAGGTGAAGATATAATGGATGATATAGAAACTATAAAAAATAATAATACAAATAGAGAGTATATATTAGATATTGTAAAACAAAAGGGGGCTTACCTAGAATGGGCATCACCTGAGCTACAAGATGATAAAGAACTTGTTTTGGAAGCTCTTAAACAAGATGGTGGTGCTTTAGAATTTGCAAGTAACAGATTAAAGGATGATAAAGATATTTTAATGCAGGCACTAGAAAAGACCCGGGTGGGTAGCATGTTATGCAAGTGATAGATTAAAAGATGATAAAGATGTAATACTAAAAGCAGTAAAAAAAGATGGACAAATTCTATATTATGCAAGTGAGAATTTAAGAAATGATAAAGATGTAGTTTTAGAAGCTGTGAAAAATAAAGCAATTATATTAAAATATGCAAGTAAAGAATTAAGGGAAGATAAAGAAATTGCGATTGCAGCATTAAAACAAAACAAAAAAGCTAAAAGTTATATATGTGAAAGTTTATTTGAAGATGAAGATGTACAAAATATTTTGAATCCAAAAGAAGAAAGTTAAATTTTTTAAGGAGAAATTATGAAGAAAATAGTTATAGCTGGTTTTGCAGGGATTGGAAAAACAACACTGGCAAAAATTAATTCAAAAGATGTTATAGATATGGAAATAAGACAATATAAATATGCCAACTATAAGTTTGAATACACATTACAACAGTGGTATAGTATGGAACATATATTAAATGAAGATTTTATGCCAAAATATTTTAAGGCTATAAAAGATGAAATAGAAAATGGAACACATAAAATTATATTTGTATGGTGTAAAATAGACGTTTTAAAATTCCTCACACAAGAAAATATAGAATATTTAGTAGCAACATGGGATGACAAAGAAGAAGATATAAGAGATTATTTAGAAAACTTATACATAGAAAGAGGAAATCCAATAGATTGGAGAGAAAAGGTTATAAAGTATCTTGATGTAATAAATAGTTATGCAAGGGCAGAAAAATTAGAGACTATTATTTTACATAAAAATGAGAATATGGAATTAAAATTAAAAGAAATGAAATTGCTATAAATATAAATAAAATCTGGACGAAGGTGGACAAGAGAACCGTCTATTTGTCCAGATTTTTAATAAATTATTATTGATCGTTTGATTTAGGATTAACATATAATGTTTTATTATTTGTATATATTACCATCCCGAGGTTTACTGCCAGATGGCTTTTTTACATATTTTACAAATGTATAATCAACAGGAACATTTGATGAAAGTTTTGCTCTTGAAAAGTAAGCAGCTAAACTTGCACATTTTTCAAGGGTTTGGAGTGTAGGTGATGTTCCATTTGTTTTTAGAATTACATGACTTCCATGTATATCTTTTGTGTGAAACCATACATCGTCTTTTTTGGCAAATTTAGTACTCAAATAGTCATTTTGTTTGTTATTTTTGCCAACATAAACAGAGTATCCATCAATTTCAAAAACAATAGGGTTAATAGATTCTACATATTTTTTGTTAGAAACTTTTGATATTTTTTTAGATTTATATTTTTTCATATTATCAAATAAAGGACTTTCAGATATTTCATTATATATTTCGTCTATATCAGATACTGTTTTTGAGTTTTCTAATTCATATATTATACTTTCAATATAGTTTAATTCTTTTTGTGTTTCAATTTTTTGAATAGTTACTATTTCAAGAGCATTTTTTAATTTATTATATTTCTTAAAGTAATTTTTGGCGTTGTCTGAAACAGAAAATCGTTTGTCTAAAGGAATTGTAACTAGATTATTATTATCATAATAATTCTCTAAGGTAACAGAACTATCATTTATATTATTAAGCTTATAAAGGTTAGCAATAATTAACTCACCATATAATTTATATATATCCATTTTATCACATTCTTTTAATTTATTATTAATATTACTAAGCTTTTGAGTTACTTTTTTTAAGGTAAATAATACAAGCTTTGACAAATTAGTTCTATATTCTATAAATATATTATCTGTTTCTTTTTGATAGTAGAAGTCATCAATAAAAAAGTTGATTTGTAGAGGAGTATTATTATTTTCTAAAACAATAGCGAAGTTTTCATCAAAATTCATGCAAGTTAAATTAGATGTACCAATATTATTTAAGATATTTTTTAAATAATTATATAATTTTAAACAATTTTCCGAATTTATTAAAGAGTTTATACCTAAAATTTTTATGCTTGTTTCTAAAAAGAAGTTACTAATACCATTGAAATTAGAGGTTATAGCTTCTACAATATTATCATAATTATTATTAACAATAGAGTAGAACTCTTCAAAATTTTTTATATTATAAAAATCTAATTTTTCAGATAAAGGTAGTACATATTCATGTGCTGGTAAAATATTTCGATATGATTTAGAGTAAGTATCTAAATGTCTAAGACTATCAATTATTCTGTTATTTTCATTAACAAGAATTATATTACTATGTTTTCCCATTAATTCAAGTATTAATTTTTTATTTACTAGATCATTTAATTCGTTATAGCATTCTAGTTCAAATATAACAATTCTTTCTAAGCCATTACTATATATTTTTCTTATTTTAGAGCCTATCAAATGTTTTCTAAGTAGCATACAAAAACCGAGGAGCATTAAGAGGATTAGGTTTTGTATGTGTGCTTAAATTTATTCTATAGTTATTAGAAGAAATACACATGTTAAGTAGATAATTATTACCATTAGAATAAATACCAAAAATAATTTCATTTTTACTTGGTTCAAATACTTTATTTATTTTTCCACCTAAAATAGAATTGTTTAATTCTCCAATAATACTTTTTAAAGTGATTCCATCAAAAGACATAAAAAATCTCCTTTTTCTTTTTATATATATTTTTTTATAGATTATAGTATAAATACAATAAATTATCAATATTTCCGCAAATTTCTATTGACATTAAAAAGCATGCTAGATTATAATACATACGAGAGAAGAAGCATATCATCAGAAGGGAGAACAATAATAATTATGAACAATAGTAGAAATATGTGGAATTCTACAGATATAAATTATAATAGCATGACGGATGAAGATTTAATTAAAATTATTAAATCTGGTGATAAGCAAGCACTTAATTATTTAATAGATAAGTACAAAGAATTAGTTAATATAAAAGTTAGTAAATATTTTATGATAGGTGCAGAAAAAGAAGATATAGTTCAAGAAGGTTTAATAGGACTATTTAAAGCTATTAAAAGTTACGATTTAGAAAAGCAAAATTCATTTAAAACATTTGCTAACTTATGTATAGAAAGACAGCTTATTACAGCTATAAAAACATCAAACAGACAAAAACATTCGCCACTTAATTTTTACTTATCATTGAATGTATCAGCATATGATAATGATGAAACAGATAGTTCTTTAATAGATATATTTGAATCTAATTTGATAGAAGATCCTTTAGATACAATCACTAAAAAGGAATATTATCAAACAGTAGAAGATGCTATAGATAAACATTTAAGTACTTTTGAAAAACAGGTTCTTAGTAAATATATAAATGGTAAATCGTATGTAAAAATTGCTGAGGAATTAAATACTCCAGTTAAATCTATAGATAATGCTATACAAAGAATAAGAAAAAAAGCAATTAAGAATTTAAACGATAATGGGTAAGAGGTATAATAATATTAAATATAATATGTGGACTTTAAAATACTAGAACTATTTTGAATAGAAAGAATCTAAAAGTCCACTTTTATTATGATAATTTGCTTCTATAGCTCAGGAGGTAGAGCACTACCTTGGTAAGGTAGAGGTCACCGGTTCGAATCCGGTTGGAAGCTCCAAAACATAAAATTTGGGAGGAATAAATTTGCATAAAATAAAAAAAATAACTAAAAATAATAGTATTATAGTATTTTTATTGGTTGCAATAGCTATTGTAACCAACATTGTTGTTGTATATACTCTTGACTATATTTTTTCTGATAAAGAAAAAAAAGTAGAAGAGATAAATATAAAAAGTGTTACTCAAAAATCACCAATAGTTGTTGAAGTATCTGAAGATTTACCAAAAGAAGATACTTTACGAAATAATCAAAATAGTCAAAGTGAAGAAAATCAAGAGAATTATCCTACAGGAAATAGTAAATATTATATAAAAGTAAATTTAAAAACTCAAACAGTAAATATATATGAAAAAGATGAACTTAATAGATATAGTATTCCTGTTAAAACTATGCTTTGTTCTACAGGGGAATATACACCTAAGTCAGGTACATATAAAATAACTACATATAAACAAGAATGGTTAGGTTTACAAGGAAATGTATATGGTCAATATTGTACACAGATTGTTGGAAATATATTATTTCATTCTGTACCATATTTAGAAAAATATAATCCTGCAAGTTTAGAATATTGGGAATATGATAAATTAGGACAAGATGTTTCTTTAGGATGTATTAGACTTACTGTAGAAAATGCCAAATGGATCTATGATAATTGTGATACTGGTACTCGGAGTAGAATTTTATTCGTCAGAAAATCCAGGACCATTTGGAATTCCAAGTATAGAAAAAATATCTGAATATTCTGAAGATTTAAGAAACTGGGATCCAACAGATGATGATAAATCAAATCCATGGACTAAGTATAAGCAAGATTTAAAAGAAAAAGAAGAAGAAGAGAAAAAATATTACAATGCAGCTATACAAGCAACCGTGAATATTATTAATATATGTATATAAAGAAAGAAGGAGAAAAAATGAAAATTGGTATAGTAGGACTTCCAAATGTAGGAAAAAGTACTTTGTTTAACGCAATTACCAATGCAGGAGCAGAATGTGCAAATTATCCATTTTGTACAATAGAGCCTAATGTAGGTGTTGTTCCAGTACCAGACGAAAGATTAGATAAATTAACAGAAATGTATAAACCACAAAAAACTACACATGCAATTATAGAATTTGTAGATATTGCAGGTTTAGTAAAAGGTGCTAGTAAAGGTGAAGGTCTTGGAAATAAATTTTTATCACATATAAGAGAAGTAGATAGTATTGTTCAAGTAGTAAGATGTTTTGAAGATCCTAATATTGTACATGTTGATGGAAGTGTTAATCCTTTAAGAGATATAGAAACTATTAATTTAGAATTAATCTTTGCAGATATAGAAACAATTGATAAAAAATTAGATAGAGCTAGAAAATTATTAAAAGCTGATAAAAAATATCAAATTGAAGTAGATTGTTTAGAAAGAGTAAAAAAAGTTTTAGAAGAAGGTAAATCAGCAAGAACAATTGAACTTTCAGATGAAGAAAAAGAAATTCTAAAAGAAACATATTTATTAACAATGAAACCAATTTTATATATAGCTAATGTATCAGAACAAGATATAGAAGATGCAAGCAATAATGAATTGGTAAAAAAAGTAGAAGAATATGCAAACTTAGAAAAAGCAGAAGTAATTCCTTTATGTATAAAAATAGAAGAAGAACTAGCTACGTTAGAAGGCGAAGATAAGAAAGAAATGCTAGAAGCTCTTCGGTTTAAATGAATCTGGACTAGATAAAGTAATTAAAGCAAGCTATGATTTATTAGGACTTATGTCATTTTTAACAGCAGGTGAACCAGAAGTTAGAGCTTGGACTATAAAAAAAGGAACAAAAGCACCTCGGTGCTGCTCGGAAAAATTCATTCAGATATAGAAAGAGGCTTTATACGTGCTGAAATAGTTTCTTTTGATGATTTAATTAAGGAAGGCTCTATGACAGCTGCTAAAGAAAAAGGATTAGTTAGGTCAGAGGGAAAAGAATATATAATGCAAGATGGAGATATAGTACTATTTAGATTTAATGTGTAAGTATTTTATAAATATCACATTTTACTAGTATTAGATATAAAATTATACAAACAAATCTAAACAATATTTTTTCTATAAATGGTAAAATTAAGTGACGCACTTTGAAATAAAAATAGACACATAAAATT
>OJMO01000289.1_pt1 | contig 38018 bp, 42 predicted proteins | sample 1597241 | NCBI WGS metagenome assembly OJMO01 (sample SAMEA2452129, study PRJEB22498) | human gut metagenome | biome: human feces; feature: human gut; material: feces | place: Australia | collected 2012 | reverse complement strand
ATGAGGGCGCGTCTTGCGAGAGGCTCGTTTGAATTTCTATTAGAAGCTATAACGAACGTATTGAGCCGAGAAATATTTATTTTTAATCTATTTTTCAGATGTTAATATAAAATTTGTGCATTCCTTTTCTATTTCTCTTGCTGTTGGTAATTTCATTATTTTTTCAGATAATTCTTTACATTCTTCATATTTTAAATTACATATAATTTTTTTAGCTTTTAATACTTTTCTCGGATTCATTGAAAATTCATCTAAACCAAGCCCTAAAAGTAATGGTATATATCTTTCATCTCCAGCCGCTTCCCCACAAACTCCACAAAAAATATTATGCTTATGAGCTGAATCTATTGTATTTTTTATAAGCTTTATTATAGATGGATTAAATTTATTATATAATTTAGCAACATTATCATTTCCTCTTTCTGCTGCCAATGTATATTGTATTAAATCGTTTGTGCCAATACTAAAAAAGTCACATTCCTTTGCATACATTTCTGCATTAACTGCAACAGAGGGAACTTCTACCATTATTCCTACTTTAATATCATTATTAAATTTTATATGTTCTTGTTCTAATTCTTTTTTGGTTTCCTCTATTATTTTTTTTGCTTTTCTTAATTCTTCTATTGAGGAAATCATTGGAAGCATTATTGCTAAATTTCCATACATACTAGCTCTTAAAATTGCTCTTAGTTGAGCTTTAAATAATGGTATATCTTCTAAACAAATTCGTATTGCTCTATAACCTAAAAATGGATTTTCCTCTTTCTTTAGTTCTATTCCCTTTATATCTTTATCTCCACCAATATCTAAAGTTCTTATTATACTTAAATTCTTTTTCATTGTTTCTGCTACTCTTTTATATGCAATAAATTGTTGCTCTTCTGTTGGTACATTTTTTGTTTTCATATATAGAAATTCACTTCTAAGCAAGCCTATACCTTTAGAATTAACCTCTTCAACTAAATCTAAGTCTTCTGTTGTTCCAATATTGCATACTACTTCCACATTATGGTTATCCAATGTTACTGCATCTCTATCCAAAAATTTATTTAATTCATTTTTATTATTTTCAAATTCAACTGCCATATTCTTTAAGTTTTTAATTTCTTCTTTATTTGGAGAATTATGCACCTCACCTGTTTTTCCATTTATTGCAACATATTCTTTTTCTTTTAATATTTCAGAAGCATTTTCTAAACTCATTATTGTAGGAATTTCATGGTTTCTTGCCATTATTACAACATGAGAAGTTTCTCCTCCTGTTTCTAAAATAATACCATTTAAATTAGCTAAATTAATATTTGCAGTATCAGATGTAGAAAGCTCTTTTGCAACTAGTATAGTATTTTCTGGCAAGGTACTTAAATCTATTTTTTTAGTATTAGTAAGTTTTTCTAAAAGTTTATTTTTCATATCCAAAATATCATCTGCACGTTCAGATAAATATTTATCATCTATAGCTTTAAACATATTTGCAACTGTGTTAAATCCTTTTTCTGTTGCATATACACTGTTATATCTTTCTTCTTTAATTAATCTTAAGGTTTCATTTGTTAATGTTGGGTCCTCTAATATTTGGCTATATGCTTGCATTATTTCTTGCTCTGTACCTGTTAAATTTTCTGATATTTCTTCTATTTCTTTCTTCAAGTTTTCAAGAGCAAATTTAAAATTTTTAAGCTCATTTTCTACATCATGAATTTTATAATTACTTATTTGAATTTCATCTTTTTTTATAATTTTAACATATCCAAACGCAATCCCTTCTGATACACCTTTTCCTTGTAGCATTAAATTTCTCCTTTCAAAAAAATATGTATTATTTTTTCTTATGGCGGTCAATGACCGCCGCTACATTGTATCTTTTTTACAATTTCTTTTAATGCAAAAAAGCAACCTTTTGAAAGGTTGCCTTTTTTTATTGTTGTAAATCATTTTTTACTGTTTGTATTTCTGTATATGTTGCTTTTGCTGCTGGTTTATAATAACCCTTGTTTTGTGCTATTTTGAATAGTTCATATTGAAATGATTCATCATTATTACGTATTTGTTGAAATGCTTGTCTTAATGACATATCTTCACATTCTGTTATTGCTGTTTGATATGCTGTTAAGTCTGATTTAACAGATGCTAAAATGTCGTTTACCATTGTTTTTTCGTCCATAATTTCTTTCCTCCTTTTATTGTTCTAAGAATTCCATTAATTTTTGTTTTGTGTTTAATGCATCTTGTGCTGATTTAGCAAATATTTGCTTTATTTCTGGATCAACTGCTTGTGATGAAAATGTATTTAGTTTTTGGTATGCAGTTTCATGTGCTCCAATTAAATGTCTTAAATTTTGTAATTCACTTTGATTTAATGTTGCCATATTTTTCATCCCTTTCACAAAAATTTCTAAATATATTATGAACGAAAAATTTTATTTTATTCAATTATTTCTAATCCTGCATATTTTGCCATTAATCGTTTTGTTCCTACCTTTGTAAAATTAATTTCTACTTTTATATCGTCTCCTTCTGGATCTAATTTTGTTATTATTCCTTCTCCGAATTTTTTGTGGTAAACACTTTGTCCTGTTTTATATTTACTTAAATCTACACTTGTTTTATTTTGTTTTAGACTATTTAAAAATGTTTCTGCAGATTTAAATTTATAATTATTGTTTTGTTCTTTTGCTGCTGTAGAACCTTTATCGTAATATGATGTTACTGTTCCATTTGAGCTTCCGCCATATTTCCATGTAAATGGTGAATCTTCAAAACTTGGTCTACTATTTTCTTTTATTTCTTCATAGCCAATTAACATATCTTCTGGTATTTCTTTTAAAAATCTTGATACTGGATTACAACTTGTTGAGCCAAACATTGTACGTTGCTTGCTACAAGTTAAGAATAATTGATTTTTAGCTCTTGTTATTCCAACATAACACAAACGTCTTTCTTCTTCTAAATCTTTTGGTTCTGCCATAGATTTGTGTCCAGGGAATATTCCTTCTTCCATTCCTACTAAGAATACAACTGGGAACTCTAATCCTTTTGCACTGTGCAAAGTCATAAGTGTTACGGTTTCTTGTTCTTCATCCATTCCATCTATATCACTTGTAAGTGTAATTCCTTCCAAGAAGTTATTTAAGTTTTGGTCTGCTTCTTGTTCTTCAAATTCAACTGCTACTGTTAAAAATTCTTCTAAGTTGGCTATTCTGTTTTCCGCTTCTATTGTATTTTCTGTTTCTAGTGCTTTTGTGTAACCTGTTTTGTTTAATGTTAATTTTATTAATTCAGAAATTTTCGTTTCATCTTTTATTGTTCTTAGTTCTTCTATAACACTTACAAATTCCTGTGCATTTGCATATACTCTATTTAATCCATATGTTGCAGCATCTTTTATAATTTCGTACATAGAAATTCCTGTTTCATCTGATATATTTTGTATTTTATCTAAACTTGTTTTTCCTATTCCTCTTTTTGGTTCATTTATTATTCTTTTTAATGCAATATTATCTGAAGGATTATTTATTAATCTAAGATATGAAATTATATCTTTAATTTCTTTTCTTTCGTAGAATTTTAGTCCTCCTATAATTTTGTATGGTACATCTTCTCTTCTAAGAATATCTTCTATTGCACGTGATTGTGTATTCATTCTATATAAAATAGCAAAGTCTGAATATTTATAATATTCTTCTCTTTTTAGGTGTTCTATTTGTTCTACTATGTATCTTCCTTCATCATATTCATCTCTTGCAGAATATACTATTGGAAGTCCACCTTCTTCATTTTCTGTCCACAAACTCTTTTTATATTTTACTTCATTATTTTTTATTACTGCATTTGCTGCATTTAAAATATTTTGTGTACATCTGTAATTTTGCTCTAGCTTTATTATTTTTGTACCAGGAAAGTCTCTTTCAAAGTTTAAAATATTGCTTATATCTGCACCTCTAAAAGAATATATTCCTTGGTCGTTATCACCAACAACTGTTATGTTTCCATATCTTGAAGCAAGTATTGAAACAAGTGTAAATTGTGCTTTGTTTGTATCTTGATATTCATCTACTAACACGTATTTAAATTTTTCTGTGTAATATTCTAGTACATCTGGATTATTCATTAATATTTTTATAGTAAAATTAATTATATCATCAAAGTCTATTGCATTATTTTCTTTTAATTTGTTTTGATACAAGGTATATATTTCTGCAATTTTTTCTTTTCTAAAGTCTCCCATTGCTCTTGTTTGATATTGCTCTGGTTCTAGCATTTCGTTTTTGGCATTACTTATTTCAAATTGTACAGATCTATCTGTAAACATTTTATCGTCTATATCTAATTTTTTTAGGCATTCTTTTATTAATGTTCTTTGGTCTGATGTATCAAATATTATAAATGAACTATCAAAACCTATTCTGTCTATATATCTACGTAATATTCGTACACATATTGAGTGGAATGTTCCTATCCACATATCTCTTGCAACATCGCCTACTAGTTTTTCTACTCTTTCTTTCATTTCGTTTGCTGCTTTGTTTGTGAATGTTATTGCTAAAATATTGAATGGTGATACATTTTTTTCTCCCATTAAATATGCAATTTTATGTGTTAATACTTTTGTTTTTCCGCTTCCCGCACCTGCAATTACTAAGCTTGGCCCTTCTGTATTTGTAACTGCTTCATATTGTTTATCGTTTAATCCTTCTAATATATCTTGCATTTTTTTCTCCTTATTTTTTACATTTTTTTGTGTTTTAGATTATATATTTGAGCAGAAAAAATGTCAATAGATTGTACAAACATTTTTTTGTTTTTTCTATTGATATTTCTTAATTTATTATACATATAAAAATCCGCTCCATCTTGCAGGGTGAAGGATGTTATTTTTTTCGAAAGGTCAAATCAAAGATTTTCTAAGTAGTATCAACTACAAAGAAAATCTAATGTTTGACATATTTATCTTCTAAAGAAAATTCTCCTACCAGGATAATTTTCTAAGAATATAAAAAAATAATGCTTCACCCTCGTGGAGCTACATTGTACTTTTAAGATATTTAATATCTTGACATTCTAATAAAAAACATATAAAATTCGATTAATTAGCGATTTTTTTCAGCAAAATTTCTATACAATTATATATTTCAGCGGCACAAAACCTATATGTTTCTAAGTCATAACCCCATGGGTCTCTTATATCTAAAGATTTTTCTTCTTGTTTATAATTTGTATATTCTTTTAAAGTAAATACTTTATCTTTTAACTCAGGATACATATATAATACATCTCTTTTATGTGACGTTGTCATACATAAAATTAAATCCATATCTTTTATTTTTGAATTACGTATATTTGTTGCTCTGTGTTTACTTAAATCTACATCATATTCTTTCATAGCTTCTATTGCATTGTATGTTGGCTTATCTCCATCTTCTGCATATATTCCGCAAGAATATACCTCAATATTATTATTTTTCTTTTCGCTTTCTAACAACCAATGTGCCATTGCACTTCTACATATATTTCCTGTACATATAAACATTACTTTCATATTAAAATCCTCCGAAAGAATTTTAACACATATAAAATTTGTATGCAAATTATAATGTTGTTACTATTATTCCTAGTGTTATTCCTATAATATTTCCTATTGCATTCATTCTACCACTATATAATTTATTGGATTCTGGAATTAATTCACCTGAAACTATATATAACATTGCTCCTGCAGCAAAACTTAAGCACATAGATATAACACTTTGAGATATTCCACCTATAATTGCTCCAAAAAATGCTCCTATTCCAGTTGTTACTCCAGATAATACAACATAATATATTACTTTTCCAGATTTCATTCCTCCATTTTTCATTGGAACAGCCATTGATATTCCCTCTGGTATATCGTGTAAACATATTGCTATTGCTAAACTTAAACCAAGTTTTAATGATGCTTCAAATCCACTTCCGAATTGCTAATCCTTCTGGAAAATTATGTATTGCAAGACCTATACTTACAATTATTCCTGTTTTTAACAAAGATTTTTTACCTGTGTATTTTTTGCTTTCTGAGAACTTTTTTTCCACAAGTAAGTCACATATTATCATTACTATTACTCCAAATATAACCCCAATAAATATATTTATTATTGAGCTTATTTCTAGAGCTTCTGGTATTAGTTCAAAACATATTATTGCCGTCATTAAGCCAGATGCTAAAGATAGTATAAAACTTAAGAACTTATTGCTTGTGTTTTTAAAAGAGGTTCCAATTATTCCTCCTAGTGTTGTTCCAAACGTTCCAAAAAATAAACCAACTAAGGTTGTTTTTAAAATTTCATTCAAATTAATCACCTTAATTATTTATATTATTCATTTATTTTTTTATTCTTAAAGTAATGTTTTTTTATTTATTTTACTTATTAATTTATATTACTTTTTATATTTTACATATTACGACATTTTTCGACACGCATTTTTTCAAATATCTCTCAAAAGCCTAAAATAACCACCATAGTGGTTAAGGTATATGATTTAATTGAAAAGTAAATAATAAGCACAGAGGTGCCTACATGTTAAAATTATATATTAGGGAAATAAGGGAAAAGAAAGGACTCTCCCAAAACAAACTCTCAAAGCTTAGTGGTGTAAGTTCAAGCCATATTGGTTATTTAGAAAATGGTGAACGTGAGCCTACTATTTCTGTATTATGCAAAATAGCTAAAGCTCTTAATGTAGATATTAAAGAATTATTTAAATATGAGGACTAATAGGATGTTAAAAAATTTAAGAAATAAAATGTACCAATATATAGATAAATACGGCTTAGACTCTGAAAAAACCTTAAAAATAAGCCAAGAAGTTGATTTAGAAATAAATAATTATTATAATAATATTTCAGTTATGAAATATCATTACGAACAAAGTATTTTAGGTATTCAAAATTACTTCTATACGTATAATATTTTACCTACAAATTCTGATTGGAATACGTATGCCTTTGAGAATGATTTTCTTTCAAGTATAAGTATTGAATACATTTATTGTAACAGTTTTAGATCATGGTGTATAAAACATATTAAACAAAATAGCAATGAATAAAACATATATTTTATTCATTGCTATTTTTATATGTATCTTGGTTCGAATTCATTATTTTCCATATTTTTTACATTTTTAATTGCTCTTTCATGGTTAATAGAATATGCTAATCTTTCCTTAAAACTATTAGCTCTTCTTTCATTTTTCTTTCTAGCTTCGAAAATTTTATGATTTTTTTCATAAAATTCCATATTTTCAATATACCTTTTAATACCTCTAACAACTTTATAATTAACAATTTTTCTTTTTATATTTTCTGTTTGTTTTTTTATTGTATTTTTCACTTCATTTTTCTCTGCAATTTTTATTATTGGTCTTTCTTTAGAATCTTTCTCAATGTATCTTCTATGTCTTTTTCTTTTGTTTTCTAATTCTTCTCTTCTTTGTAGTTCTTCCAGTTGCCTTCTTATATTATCTCTAACTTTTTCACGTTCATTCTCTTTTTTTCTAAAGTTTTCTGTCTGTCTTTTTTCCCATTCATCTCTTCTCTTTGAATCTTCTAAATACTTTTCTTTTTTTTCTCTTGCTTTCTTTTCTTTGCATTCTTCTTGTATTTGTTGATATATTTCTTCAACTTTATTTTTTCTCTCTTCTTCAGCTTTTCTTTCTTTTTCATTAAGTATTTCTAATTCTTTATCTACACTTTCTTCTAATAAAATTCTTTCGTTTTTTCTTTTTATATCTTTAATCTTTTTATCTAATATTTCTTTTTGTTTCTTTTCTATTTCTTGTTTTGAACTGTTTTTTGCTTCTAATGTGGCTTCTACCAACGACTCAACTTTTAAATTTTCCATATTTAAAACATTATTTACTAATTGTTGTTGCTCTGTTGTTAATTCATTTTGATTCTTTTTCATTAAATCACCTTCTAACTTTATAATAAATACCTATTATATTTAAAAAAATAAGTCTTTAAATTTCTTTAAAGACCTGGTGTGCCCGGAGGGATTCGAACCCCCGATCTCAAGGTTCGTAGCCTTGCATTCTATCCAGCTAAACTACGAGCACATATTATGTATTAAAATTACATTACATTTCATATTATACTGTATAAACTAACTTTTTTCAAGAAATTTTAAAAATTTTATAAAAAATTATTGCAAAAGCTGTTTATTTATGCTATTATATATAAGCATTGAGCAACAAAAAATCATATCGAGGTGTAGCGCAGTTGGTAGCGCGCGTGGTTTGGGACCATGAGGTCGCAGGTTCGATCCCTGTCACCTCGACCAAAAAATGTAAATTCTGTAGAAAACTACAGAAGTACGAAAATTATATCAAAAGTGCATAAAATACGTTATTTCAAGAGATTGAGATAACGTATTTTTTCCGTCTAAAGTCTTTTAAAATCCTTCTACATCATCAAATTTTGTTCTAGAAAAATTTTCTAGAACAGAAATATAAATAAAAAATTTCAAAAATAAAATTTATCGAAGAATAAAATTCAGTCATATCAAGTGTTTTAAGATTATTTTCTAGAACTTTTCTAGAACAATTTAGATTTAAGTTAGATGAAAGGAGGTCTATAATGTATGAATTCACCCCATTTAAGAAAACAGACAAGCTTTCTTATGAAAGTTTTATACAATTTCCAAGAGAATTATTAAATAGAGAAGAATATAAAGTTCTATCACCTAATGCTATGTTACTATATTCTATTTTGACCGATAGGTTAGAATTATCATTTAAACAAATAGAAAGTAACAAAAAAATACAATTCTATGATGCCAAAGGCGATATGTATGTAATTTTTAAGAGAGAAGAAATACAAGAAAAAATGCATATAAAACGTTCAGCATTAGATACAGCTTTAGTGCAATTAAAAGAATGTAATCTTATAAAAGAGAAAAAGCAAGGCAAAAATATGCCAAATATTATTTATTTAGGCAAAACAATAGGAATGATAGAAAGTGAAAAAATAGAAAAATTTAGGAGTGTTGAAAATCAGCAGTCAGGAGTGCATGAAATCAACACTCCTGAGTGTAGAAAATCGACAGTCCATAATAGCAATAATAATAAATATATAAATAATAACAATAAAGGCTATCAGGAAAAAGAGAATGGTTATCAAGGCAGAATTTATCCACCTGGATATTTAGACAAGCTATATGCTAATTATAATTCACCCAATGATAGCGTAGAAGATTATAAAAAATCAAACGGAATCACCAATTTAAACGATTTGATAGAAAATAATGATTAAGGAGGATTTGAAAATGGAAAATGTTAAAGTAAAAGACAGATTTGTAGATGAAAAAACAGGAATTGAATATATAAAGCAAGGTGATTATTATTTGCCTAATCTAGTATTAGATCCAGAAGAAACAAATTATACAATTGGAAAATATGGCAGAATGAAATTGAATTATTTAAAAAATCATAAAAAAGTTGAATATATCATTTTATTTACGGAGGGCAAATTAAATAGATATTTACACGAGATAGATATTGCTTGTGAAGACAGAATAAAAACAATTATATCTCAGTTAGTAAAAGAAGAAAATGTAACTGAAGAATTAAAAATAAAAAATCAAATGGAATGGGTTGGCAGGATGAATTCAATTAAAAATCGTGCTGAAGAAATTGTATTAAGTGAATTAATTTATGTATAGGAGGTACCAAAATGGATGAAGTAAGATTATATGAAATGTATTTAAATGAGGCTATTGAAGAAAGAAAAGCAGATTTAATAAATAGAAATGAAGATTATAAAAATTTGAGAGAAAAATTCAATGATATTATGAATAAATATCCGAATTTACAATTAATACTAGAAGATAGAGAAATGATATTAAATGAAACTGAATGTAAAATGTTACAAAAACTAGCTAAAATTTATATGGAAATTTGTGATTTTGAGGAAAAGGAAATATTCCTTTTAGGTGGTAAAGAGATGTATTTTTACTTAAAAGATACAGGCGTTATCAAAGAAAAATAAATCACATTTAGTAGCAATAAAAATACTTTTTAGAAGAGATTTCAAATGAGATTTCTTCTTTTTTTGTACCAATTTTTTTAAAAATGGGGTTAGAAATTGGCACATATCAGCAAATGAAATATTTAAAGCAAGCGACGCATTTATACTCCCGTATAAATACAATGCTCAAATTTCTAATATAGAAATTTATGAAGGGGAAATTCTTTCCCCAAACCCCATAAAAAATTTTGAAAGGAGCAAATTAAATTATGAGAGAAAGAACAATCAAAAAACAATTTTGGATAAACCAAGAAGAAGAAAATTTATTAAAAACAAAATCTAAAAAAGCAGGATTGAATGAATCTGAATTTTTAAGAAGCTGTATTAAAGGTTATAAAATAAAAGAACAACCTACAAAAGAAATAAGAGAATTTACAAAACAAATTTCTGGTATTGCAAATAATGTAAATCAAATAGCAATGAGAGTTAATATAAGAGGATATGCTCAAACAGAAGAATTAGAATATCTAAAGAACACAATTAATCAATTTATTTTAGAATTCCAAAAGAAAATATATTCAAGAGAATAGGAGGTGATTTTAATGGCGGTCATAAAAATAAAAACAATTAAAAGTAATTTACAAGCAGTTATTAATTATGGTAAAAATGGAGAAAAAACAGAACATGGAATTTTAGTATCAGGTATTAATTGTAATGTGGCGACTAGCTATGAAGAAATGGCACTTACAAAAAAATTTTTTCATAAAGAAGGCAAAACATTAGGTTATCATATAATACAATCATTTAAAGGGTATGAAGTACCTCCAGAAAAAGCGAATCAAATTGGAAAAGAACTTGCTGAAGAACTATGGGGAGATAAATATCAAGTTGTTATTTGTACTCATATAAATAAGCAAAATGTCCATAATCACATAATTATAAATTCTGTTTCTTTTGTAGATGGAAATAAATATCATAATTCTAATGCAGAAATTGCATTTATGAAAGAAGCTTCTGACAGATTATGTTTAAATTATGGGCTATCTATTGTAAATACTCCTAAAGCTGATAAAGAAAAAGAATTTAGACAAAAAAATATTGATTATTTTAACCGTAGAGATGAAAAAATTCAAAAGATAATAACTGATATGGATGAAGCAATAAATTCTGTTAAAAAGTATTCTGACTTTAAATTAGTTCTAAAAGCAAAAGGCTATGAAAATATTAAAGATGGTGGCAAATATCTTACAATGAAAACACCTTATTTTTCAAGAAATGTAAGAGTTGATAGGGCTTTTGGAGATAAATATTCAGTTCAAAGAATTAAAGAAAGAATTTATAGATATTCGAAAGAAGAATTACCACCAGTTGCAAATTTTAAAAAGAAATATTATAGAAAACTATATACTGGACCAAAAATAAATAAATTTTTATTGCAAACAAGCTCACTATATAGATTATATGTGCATTATTTATATGCTTTTAAAATATTACCTGCTAAAAATGAATATAGAGAAATGACACCAGAGTATTATAAGCAAAAGAGAAAAAATAATATTATATTTGAAGAAATTAATTTTCTAGCTAGGCACAAATTTGAGTCTATTAAAGAAGTAGAAAATTATAAATTAGATTTAGAATGTAAATTACCTAACTTGAAAGGGAAAAGGGAAGATTTATGGAGAAAATATCATAAAGCTACAAATGATAATGATAAAAATATAATTAAAAAAGAAATTAATGAACTTACTGAAAATATTGATATTATTCATGCACAAAGAAATGCTTGTGATAGGATTATAAATAGATATTATGTAATTAGGGAAGAATATGAGAAAGAAAGTAAAAAAGAAGATAGGGTTCAGGAATTAACTAAAATTGATAAAAAGAAATCTTTAAAAATTAGGTAAAAATCTATAAAAAAGAAATGATTTAATCTTATAGGCTCCCTTTAAGATTAAATCATACCTCGTTATATTTGATAAAGAATAGTTTTTGTAAATAAAATCTGGTTCTTCTACAGAAATTATCTCATAAATTCTAATCTATCGCTAAGTTTTATCTTTCTCACCATTTAATTTGTTCCAAATTTACTAATTCATTTTTCCTAAAAGTCATTTTTAATAAGCATGGAGAATTTATTGCTAGCTCTTTTCTTTTATATTCAAGATTCAATCTTTTATTTACTTTACAATAACTTAACAAATAGAATTTAATTGTCCCGCCATGGCTTATAACTGCTATCCTTTTTCCATTATATTTTTTTAGTATTTCACTAATAAATTCATTCATCCTTTTATTTGTATCATTCGCACTTTCACCATCACGAGTTTTAAATTCTGGAAAAGCTAATTGTTCGCGAGAAGGATCTCTAGTTTCTTTGTTATCCATAAATTTTGACAAATCTTCTATATTCCCAAGTTTCCTTTCACGTAATCTTTCATCTAAGTTATATTGTAAATTATTTTTATGTGCTATATATTTTGCAGTAGATTTGGCTCTTGTATAATTGCTTGACCAGATAACATCAAGATTTTGTAACTCGATATTTTCACTTAATTTTTTAGATTGTTCTTCACCTTGTACAGACAATATTTCTTTTTCATTAATCATTTGAGAATCTTCACTTGTATTTCTAATTCCGTTTTCGTCAACAGTTTCAGCATGTCTAATTAAATAAATAATAGTATCCTCCATCTTAAATAACTTCCCCTCTCATTTTTTTATATTTTATATTATACTTTAATTTAATAGAAAAATTGTGTTTTTTGGATTATCTGTTTTTCATATATTCTTCAATTAATGGTATTCTTGCTTTATCCTTTTCTCTAGTGCTCCCTTTTAAAAATTCATAATACTTTTCAATACTCTGTAAATTATATTCTCCATATTTTTCTGTTTTCCAAGCTTCTTTTGTATCAAGAACACATTCAATTTTATCATTAACAATATACCAACCATTTTCTTTTTTCTTCAAATTATAATTGTCTTTTAATTCTTTCAAACCTTTTTCAGTTACTGCAATATCTAAATCACCTGCATCTGGATAAATACTACGTAATACTAACGCTCCACTTGATAAAATCCAGTATTCATTTTTATCTAATTTTAAACTTTCAATCAATTTTACTAATTCTTCTTTATTCATTCTTTTTTCCATAATTATTTCTCCTCGCCAAATTAATATTTATATAGGTACTATATTAACATAGTAACAAATAATTATCAACTAAAATGTATATTACTGCAGGGCATTTAGCTTATTTATTTTGATGAATTTTCATCGTAAAAATATTCTAGCTTATTGTTTTATTATTTCTCAAGCCATTATATTCAGCTTGAGTGGTTTAAAAGTACCATCGCACGCAAAGAGTGTAGCTAGCCCTGAGTGGTAGTGGTGAAATTCCAAAGATTTGAGAAATTAACAATTGGTAAAAAACCAGCGTGATTTAGGGTATTAGATAAAAGTAAATTACAGAATACAGATGAAAGGGAATAAAAAGAATATATAAGATAATGTGATGATGTATAAAGAATTTCCAAGAAAAGAAAGAAAAAGTTGAAATTTAAAATAATGTAGTGAAATATAGAAGATAAAGTGGTATAATAAAATACGGAAATAGGAGTGAGAATTTTATGAAACAGAATATATATGATATTAAAAGTTTTTCAGATGCATATGATAAAATGAGATATGAAAACAAGGGAATGAATGCAAATGATTTAGTTGAAATACCTAATTTTAGAAAATTAATACCAGACTTGAATAATAAAAAAGTTCTTGATTTAGGATGTGGTTATGGAGAAAATGACGTATATTGTAAAGAATTAGGAGCAAAAGAAGTATTAGGAATTGATATATCTGAACATATGCTAAAAATAGCTTTAGATAATAACAAAGATAAAAATATAAGATACAAATTGATGGCAATGGAAGATATAGATAAATTGGAAGAAAAATTTGATGTAGTTATTTCTTCATTAGCTATTCACTATGTAAAGGACTATGATAAATTAATAAAAGATATATTTAATTTATTAAATGAAGATGGAATATTAATTTTTTCTATTGATCATCCTTTAAGAATAGCTAATAAATTCGAGCCTTGGATGAAAAAGAATTATACAGAAATTAATGGAAAATGGTTTTTACTTGTATCAGACTATAACAGAGAAGGTTTAAGAGAAAAAGAATGGAATGGAGTAATGGTAAAAAAATATCATAGAAATTTTAGTAGTTTAATAAATGGATTGGTGAAAAGTGGATTTAAAATTGATAAAATTTTAGAACCATTACCTGACGAAGAAAGTATAAAAATTATTCCTAAATATATTAACCAATATGATAGACCGTATTTTTTATTTATTAGAGCAAAAAAATAGCAGGAAATTTAAAATTTCCTGCTATTGACCAATTAGAAACTAATCAGTTTTCTAATAATAAATAGGTTTCATAAAAGTTAAATTTGGGTTGATTTCAAATAATGCAGTATTTACAGGTTGTTTTGCGTCTTTATATTTAGACTCATATACCTCTTTTATAAAGGTGTCTCGGTTGCTTAAATAATATGAGATAAGACGAAGTGAGCCACCATGTGCAACAATTAATACATTTTCATTTTTCGAAAATTGTTCATCGAAAAAACTTTTAATTCGTAAAAAAATTGATTCTACTGATTCAGCCATAAATGTTTCTGGAGTTGAATTATAAATTTCCCATTCTTCTTTTGAAATTTCAGGAATATATCTTCCTTCAAGCATTCCATAATCAACACTTCTTAGACGAGAATCAAAAACAATAGTTTTACACAAATCTTTGTTGATGATTTCAGCTGTTTGCTTTGCACGAAGTAAATCTGAAGAAATAATTTTGTCGATTTCAAGAGAATTTACTTTTTTTCGTGCATTTTCAGCTTCTTGCCGACCTTTTTCATTAAGTGGAACTGAATTATGACCATGTAATCTTTTAGATAAGTTCCAATCTGTTTGCCCATGTCTTATAATATAAATCATAATAATACCTCCATTTTATTGAAAACCTATTTATAAAATTTTTTATAAATACATTTTAACATTTTATGTAAAATAAGTCAATTATTGACTTAAATCTAATTGTATGATTAAATATACATTAAATTTTGGAGGGAAAATTATGGAATGCATATTAAAAATAAATGATGAAATTATAGGGGAAAAGGTTTATGAAATAAAAAATCCAAAAACAAGAGAAGCAGTACGTACTATTCTATTTAATCACAAAGGAGAAATTGCTATATTACATAAAAAGAATAAAAATGAATACAAATTAATCGGTGGTGGTATCGAAAAAGATGAATCTTTGGAGAAGGCTTTGAAAAGAGAAGTAATCGAAGAAGCAGGATGTGAAATAAAAAATATCGAAAAATTAGGATATGTTGAAGAATTAAGAACAATAAATAATTTTATGCAAATATCATATATATTTATTTCTAAAGTAGAAAAAGATAAAAAAGAATTAAATCTTACAAAACAAGAAAAAGATGAAGGTGCAGAGTTATGCTGGTTATTACCTGAAGTTGCACTTGAATATATAAAAAAATCTTATGATAAATTAATTCCAACTAAATATAGTGATTTATATAATTCGAAGATGGTTATAAAAAGAGATGAATTAATATTGGAATATTACTTAAAAAACAAAGAAAGAACCAACATATAGTGGTTCTTTCTTTGTTAGCAATGAATTTGAAATAGTTAGTTGCAATGATCCTTTTCATAAATCTCTTTGATATTGAGTTTGTCAGTCAACATATTTCCATAGTGGACATCCTCTGTTTCAGCACCAATCATCCGATATAAATCTCCTTGAGGGGAAACCATAAGACGGGTAGCTAATTTAGAAGGCATTCTTCCATCAATTTTAAGATTCGGAAACATTTTTTGTAACTGAGCAACTTTAGCGAAGAATTCCTCGTCTGTGATATCAAATCGGTTTTTGTTAGGAACAGCACCTCTACCGCTTGCTGAATTGAAACGTCTTAATTTCCAATGGTCAACTCCTAAGTCATTTAAAAGCGAACCAAGGTCTTCAAGATAATCAATGTTCTCTTTATGAACACAAGTGTTTATGAGAACACCAATATCGTCAGCTTCTTTAACCATTTTGATACGTGAAATGATAGTATCACGATGATATTTGGTACAGCGAATCTTCTCGTTTAATTCATCGTCAGCTGATTCGAAAGGAAATGCAATAGAGTTTAAGTGATTTTTAATTTTTCCAAATATTTCTTCTGTTAGAAGAATACCATTTGTACTCAATCTTGTATCAAGTCCTCGATTGTATGCATCAATAATCAAATCAGGAAGATGAGGAATTAACAAGGGTTCACCACCGATATAACGCATCTTTGTTAAACCAGTTTCGATTAACTGATTTTGTACCATAAAATGGCCTTCTCTTGTCGTTATTTCATTCCGCTTGTTAGGACTAATACAATAGCCACATCTTTCTTGACAAGAATGAGTGATAATCCAAGAGATAATCACTTCTCCGACATGATTTGGATCTTCGATAGCATAATGCTTTTTTTCATTACTAGTCATAATAGCACCTCCATAAAATTTTATTGACAGGTTTAAAATATTATTCGTTACCGAATTGTATATATTATATCAACAAAATAAAATTATGTCAACAAAACAATAAAAACTGTTGAAAAATTTGCAAATAAGTAGTATAATTAGATAGAATTGTTATTTTTAGTAAAAAATGGAGGAGTTTTATGGAAACACCAAATATCATGTTAATTGGGTGTGGACCTCATGCAAAAAGAGTGTATGTTCCGAAATTAAAAGAGATTGAAAGCGAATTTGGAATAAAACTTAAAGCAATAGTAGAATTAAAAGAAAAACAAGAGGATATTTTAACATTTGCTTCAAAATATTTTGATAATGTTAATTATATTTTTGTTGACAAATTTGAAGAAAAATTTAAACAAAGTTTGCCAGATGAATTAGAAAATAGACTTAATAGTATTATAGCTGAAGAAAATATTAACTCTGTTATAATTGCAACAGATCCACTTAATCATATGCAATATGCATTATGGGCATTAAAACATGATTTGCATATTTTGATGGATAAACCAATATCAACTTATGATAATATTTCTAATAATGTTGAACAAGCTGAACAATTAAAAAGAGATTATGAATTATTAGTAGAAAATTATTCTGGAGATAAAGCATTTATAGTAAATGCTCAAAGAAGATTTTTACCACAATTTCAAATAGTTCAAGATTTTGTAAATGAAATAGCTAGTAAGTACGGAATGCCAATCACTTCAATGCAAAGTACACATAGTGATGGACAATGGAGATTACCAGATGAAGTTTTAAAATTCAAATATCATCCATTACTAGGTTGGGGAAAAGTATCACATAGTGGATATCATTTTATAGATATGGCATCAAAAATGGTAAAAGATTCATATAAAGAGGCTAATAAAAATTTTGATGAAATATCTGTATTTTCAAAATTTATTCGTCCATCAGGAGTATTATTACAACAAAACCAAAGAGATTTAGAGAAAATATTTGGAGATAAATATAAACAAATTGATAGTAGAACGGATGAAGAATTATTAAAAATATATAAAGAGAAAAATGAAGCTGAAGTTGATGCTAATTCTATTATTTCTTTATCATATAATGGAATTCCAGTTACAAATATTACATTAAATTTGATGCATAATGGTTTTTCACGTCGTTCGTGGTTAAATTCAAATATGAAAGACTTATATAAAGGAAATGGTAGAGTTAGACACGAATATCATAATATAGAACAAGGCTGTTTACAGAATATTCAAATACATTCTTATCAATCTAAAGATAAGCATGATACAAATAATGAAAGTGATTTCGAAATAGGTGGAAATAATCATTATGATATATATGTTTTTAAAAATAGTGAGATAGTTGGAGGACAGACATTACAAATTATAAGAGGTAAAGATATAGCAGAAAGATATTCTTTGGATAAAACAAGAGTTATGAACGAACTTGCAAGACATGAAGCATTAAAACAATTCTTGGAAGTTATAGTAGGCAAGAGAAAAGCCAAAGAAACTAAATCTAATATTTTAGATCATAAAATGTCTGTTGAACTAATGTCACTAATTTATAAATCAGGTACAAGTGAGAAAGAAATAAAAGAAAAATATAAGGATTAGTGAGGATATATATGGAAAATAAAGATAATCAATGGAATAAGTTATATGAAAATTATATAAATAATGAATTTAAAAATTGGGATGAATATTTTAAAACAAAGATGAAATTAAAAAAGAAATTTCTAAATCAAGTTTTAAAATACTATGATGGAGAAAAGCCTGTATTAGAATGTGGAGCTGGAACTGGTAAATTTTCTGCATATCTTGCATCAAAAGGTTTAAAAACTTATGCAATGGATTTAGAAAAAGCAATGGTAGAACAAGCCAAGGAATTATCAAAACAGGTGAGTCCCACAAATAATGTAAATGTTTTCCAAGGGGATATTAGAAAAATACCGTTTGGAGACAAATATTTTTCAGTAACACATAGTAGTGGGGTAATGGAACATTATAGTGATGATGAAATTGTCAAAATTATAAATGAACAATTGAGAGTATCAGACGTTTGTGTTTTTAGTGTTCCGACACCTTACTTTGAAAAGAAAATGTTAGGTAATGAAAGATTTATGAAAAGAAACAAATGGAGAGAAATAATTAAGAAAAGTAATGCTGAAATTATTAAAGAAACAGGTTATCATTATAAAACGTTTTATAAAAGATTTATTGATATATGTAAGAAACCTAAAAGAATATTTAAACCAATAGCGTTATATGTATTTGTTTTAAAAGAAAAGGAGGAAGAAAAAAATGATATATGTAGTTAGACATGGACAAACTGATTGGAATCTTGAAGGAAGATTTCAAGGTAGAATCGATATTGAGTTAAATGAAAAAGGAAGAAATCAAGCAGAAAAAACGAAAGAGAAATTAGAAGGGATTAAATTTGATAAAGTATTTTCAAGCCCATTAAAAAGAGCATTTGAAACAGCAAAAATAATCACAGATGAACCAATTGAAATTGATGATAGAATAATTGAAAGATGTAATGGGCAGTTAGAAGGAAAGTTAAAAACTGAATGTGAAAATATGGTTGACTTTACTGATGAAAACGAACAAAAATTAGGAATAGAATCTTTACCTGATTTTAGAGGTAGAATAACAGAGTTTTTTGATGAACTAGAAGAAAAGTACGCAGGAAAAAATGTATTAGTTGTAACTCATGCAGGAGTAAGTATATATGTAAGATGTTATTTTGAAGGAGAACCCAAAGACGGAAATTATAATAATTATAAATTAAAAAATTGTGAAGTACTTGAATATGATAATACAAGAAAAAAAAATAAAGTAAACGATGACGATTTTGAAAGATAAAATATGTAGAAGGCATAAGTCTTCTACATATTTTTTTTCAGACATTCTTTAAATATTGAAAGATACACAGATTCAATAGCATTCTTTTTAACATATTATTTTCATTGTAAAATGCTACTATTTCGTTGTTTTATTGATTATTCAACCACTCCATATATTCAGCTTGAGTTAATTTTCCTTCTTCAATTTTTTCTTTTAACTCAATATTTTTCTTTTTAAATTCATTAAAATCATTTTCATATTGGTCATTATTAGGATTTCTTCTTGTTCTTAATAATAACTTTTGATAAACATTCCTATAAATTCTTAAATCATCGTTTTCTTGCATAAGCTTTTGTTTAGTTCTAAAAGGTCCAACCTCTTTACAAGTTTTATTATTTTCATAAATACTATTACAATACAACTCATCAACTCTATTATCAGGGACAAAGAATTTACCACAATTCTTACATTTTTTAATAGCGGTACTTTCTATTTCAGTCATTTCAAATAATTCAATTATAAATGTTTGAATTATATCATTGCTCTCAAAACAATATGTATTTAAATAATCTGTATTAACATTTTTTGCAATCTCTTGTGCATCAGCCTCTCTTGTTATAGAAAACTCTGTAAAATCTCCAAAATTATTTAAAGTTAATTTCAAATTATTTGAATCATATAATTTTCTTACTTCAGATTCCTTTTTACTATCTCTTAATATATGTAATCTCTGTATAGGAGTTAAATCATTCAATTCTTCTAAGTCATTTAAATTATAGATATATGTAATATCAGCAATGAAAGCATTTTTATACATTTCTAATTTGTTTTTTAAATTATTTATAACATCATCAATCATTTCGTTATATTCTTTTTCAGAATAATACTGATAAATTTTTATATCAGATAGATGAGCTATTGTTGTAATACCATACTTATTAATAAATTCTCTAATACTATTTAAATCTGAAAAATCAGTATTTAAAAAGTCACATAATTGAACTCCTAACTTGATTTTCTCATATCTATTATAAAATTCATAACTTTTATGTTTTTGATTAAATCTTAAATCTTGGTATGCCATAAATTTGTATTTATTAAACCTATTTATAAAAAATTGATTTTTTAAACGTAATTCAAATATTTCCATGTTACCTCACCGTCACTCTCTGTTATTTATTGAAAATATTTTATCACAAACTATTGACATATGCAATAGCTAATGCTAAAATATTTGTTAGTAGTTATTAAATGATTAGTAAAAACTAATCACGGATAGCACATTGAAAATTGAATAATCCGTTACTGGATAGAAGCAGAAATGCTCTTCTACACAGTCTCAGCTTGAGTGGTTTAAAAGTACCATCGCACGCAAAGAGTGTAGCTAGCCCTGATGGGGTAGTGGTGAAATTCCAAAGATTTGAGAAAATCAACGACCAGTAAAAGCCCAGCGTAATTTAGGGTATGAAATAAATGTAGATTACAAAATACAAACGAAAGGAGACAAATACTATGGAAAATATGTGTGGAATTAAAATGTTTTCAGCACAAGATATTTGCAAAGGATTACACATTACAAAAGAAACAGCTTATGCTATAATGAAAATGAAAGAGTCTGGTGCAAGATATGTTGGAAGAAAACTATTAATAAGTGAAGATAACTTAAAAAAATATTTAAATAATGAAAAAAACTAGAAAGAAAAAGAAGATTTAAATTTGCCCTTTAAATCCTCAATACAAAACTTTGCTTAAGCAATAAGCTTAAGACTTAAAATTATCTTTAGCAAGAATACCTTGCTAAATCTATTATAATCTAAAAAACTTGATTTGACAAGGTATTCTTCGAAATTTACAAGAAAAAGGAGAATACAAAATGACCAAAAAGAAGAAAAATTATAATGAAAAAGCACCATACTTGGTAAAAAAAGCACGAGTAAAAAATGATAGACCTATGTGTCCTAAATGTAGCAAATGCTTAAACAAAGATTTTTGCAATCACAGAAGAAATCTTAAACTAATGAATAAATGTCCAGATTGTCATAATTGTTCCGATAAGGAGCATTGCGATAAGTTCTATATATCTGAGCAATATAGTGTAACAATTGTAGTAGGAGTTGATGAAGAAACAGGAGAAATAATTAGAAAAAAATTTACAGGAGCAACTCAAAATGAAGCAATTTATAAATCTGAACAATTTAAAAAGGATAATCCAGGAGGATTAAAATCTAAACCGAATAAAGAAAAAATATCTCCAATGACAATTGAAGGAATAACACTTGAGTTTATGAAACAAAAAAATAACAATGGAACCAACAATGATAACACATATAGAACTTATTCAGAAATTTTAAAACGTGTTAAAAGAAACTCAGGTTCTTGGTTTGATAAAACAATTGATAAAATATCAAGAAAAGATGTTGAAGATTTCCTAAATTATGAGAGAGAAAAAGGATATGCTCAAAATACATTGAAAAAAGATTATCAATTATTAAAACAAGCCTTTGGAATAGCAAAAGAAAGAAAATATATTGGAGAAGATTATTTTGCTGGATACTATGGAATAAAAATGCCTCAAAGTATTGTAAAAACAGACAAAGTAAAATCTTTTAATATTGATGATTTTAAAAAATTACTAATATATCTTTATAGTCCAGATTTTAAATATTCACATAGAGATGAATATTTAATAGCAATTCATTGTGGATTACGTATTGGAGAAGTTTTAGGTTTAAAAAAACAAGATGTAGATTTAGAAAATGGGTTATTACACATAAAAAGAACTACAACTTTGGATAAACAAGGACATACTATTTTAGGAGATAGAACTAAAACACCTAGTGGAGAGCGTGATATTGTGCTTACTGAATTAACACAGCCAGTTTTAGAACATGCTATTAAAAATATGAAGCCAAATGAAAATGATTTACTATTTTGTAATAAAAATGGTAATGTTTTTACTGATAGTACTTTAAATGACTGTTTAAAAAGAATTTGTAAGTTTGTTGGAATTGAAGATAATGCACATAATCACAAATTAAGACATTCATATTCTACAAATAGTTATTCTGTTGGAATTGACTATAAAGTTATGGAAGAAACTTTGGGACATTCGGATATAAGGCAAACAATGGACACTTACACGGATCTTCCAATAGAAACTCAACGAAAAGAGTTGCAAAAATATGTTGAGAGTGTTAAAATTCTTTTGGGTGATTCTATCAACGAATATACAAAAGAAGAAAAATCGTTAAATCCTTAGAAAATACTAAGGAATGACGTAGAAGGAATAATAAGACTGAAAAGCTAGTTTTTTCTAGAATTATGTTCTAGAATTGAAATAACGTCTGAAACGTTTGATATATAAGAGGTTGACGAAGTGCAAAACAAGTCACCTCGACCATATTTAGAAGAATTCTTAGGAATTCTTCTTTTTTTGCATTTATGAGCAAATGCAGATTATTACTGTATTACATTCAATTCATTTAAACTTTTTCAGCCTTTCTAAAACTTCCATAAAATCTATAAATTTTTAAGTAAATGCAGTCAATGTGCAGTCAATTTTATAATTAATTGATTTTCTGCAATTATGACTGCATATAAATTTATTTCAGATAATAAAACAATTGGTATTGCAATAAAAAACAACTTTGATTTGAATGTAAAATACAATTTGCAATAGGCATAATATTAATCTCTTTAAGTTGTAAAATGTAATAAAATATGATAATATACTTACTGATAACTAGTAATTTGTATGGAGAAAATGGAATATGGGAAAAAGAATGAATAAAGAAGAACTAATAGAATTGATTGAAAGCTTAAAGTTAGATAAAAATGAGTATTGGATTTTATCTAGCGGAGCTTTGGTAATACGTGGTATATATCCAGATGCTGGAGATTTAGATATTGCAGTTACTGAAAAAGGGTTACAAGAGCTAAAAAATAATTATAATTTAAAGAAAAAAGGCAATGGTTGGTATATAGTAAATGATAAAATCGAATGTGTTCTTGATACAAAAGAAGCATGGAAAATAGAAAAATATGGAGAGTATAACTTACAAAGTATTGAAAAATATTATGAATTTTTAAAGGAAAGTACTAGAGAAAAGGATAAAGCAAGAATACCGTTAGTTGAGGAATATATGAAAAATAGAAAATTTAAAAGTGAGGAATAAGAATGAAAGTAATAACATTATGTGGGAGTTTAAAGTTTAAAAAAGAAATGATGGAGACAGCAGAAAAAATGGGATTAGAAGGTAATTGTATTCTTACACCAGTTTATCCAATATTAGAAGATTTTGAAAGAACAGAAGAGCAATTAAAAAAATTAAAAGAAGCTCATTTTAAAAGGATAGAGTTATCTGATGCAATATTTGTAATAAATAAAGACAATTATATTGGAAAAAGTACAAAATTAGAAATAGAATATGCAGAAAAATTAGGAAAAGAAATTATTTACTTAGAACAGAATTAGTTATAAGAATTATAGAACAGATAATATATAAATCATAAAACAGTAAATTGTAGGAGGAGATTTTATTATGAGAGATTGGGAAAATTTCCACAGAATAACTAACAATAAGCCACCGAGAAAAAATATTGTTCATTTTATATCAAAATATAATATAACTGGAAATGCTATAGATTTGGGATGTGGTTCCGGAAGTGATACTATTTTTTTGATAAAAAACAATTGGAATGTATTAGCAATTGATTCATCGAATGTTGAGGAAAGAATTAGAAGTAAATTATCTGATAATGAACAAGAAAAATTAAAGTTTGAAGTTCAAAAATTTGAAAAATTAAAGTTATCTAAATGTGATTTATTAATAGCAAATAATAGCTTACCTTTTTGTGATAAAAATTATTTCCATAAAATGTGGGAAGAAATTTGTTTAAACATAAAAAGTAACGGCTATTTTGTTGGAAATTTTTTTGGACTTAATGATGAGTGGAATACTAAGAATGATAGAAGAACTTTTTTTAGTAAAGAAGAAATAATTAAATTGTTTAGTGATTTTGAAATTCTAGAAATGCAGGAAATAGAAAAAGATAAACCAACTGCAGAAGGTCAAATGAAACATTGGCATACTATTGAAATTATTGCAAAAAAATATAATTAAAAATTAATTTTATGGCAGATTAAAATTTTTTTAATATAAAATATAGTAAACTGTAGGAGAAAAAATAGTTTGAAAGAAAAGTTTATAAAAATAAAACCAAAATAAACAAAAAAGGCATAGTGCCCCCTTACCCCCAGAAATTTTAATTATATAACGGGAGTGGATTCTGGTATTTTTGATATTATTAATGTTTGCAATTCATCTATTGTTAAACCAAGAGAGATAAGCTGTTTTGTAGATTGCATAAAATTATTTTTAGTGAATTTTATTTTATCTTTATCAGAAGTTTCAACTTTTGATGCATCAGTAGGGTTAAAAAATTCACCAGTTGAAAGCATATGATAAATAGCAACTAATATTTTTCTGGCAATAGCAATATAAGCACGTTTCTTGCCTCTGCGTTTAGAAATCAAATTAAATTTCTTAGCATAATAATCATTACTTTTATCCTTTACGGCACAATGAGCAACTTCAACAAGTGCAGGTTTAAGATAAACACCAGCTCTAGAAATTTTAACAGATTTCTTTTTACCAGCAGATTCATTACAACCAGGTGCTAAACCAGCCCAAGAGGCTAAACGATAATGAGAAGAAAATTGACTCATATCTGTTCCAATTTCAGAAATAATTGTTATTGCAGATTTACGGTCAATGCCAGGAATAGAACATAAAAGATTAATAGCACTTTCATACGGTGCAATGATAGAATCAATTATTTCTCTTACAGATTTAATTACTTTATCCAAATAATCAATATGTTCTTGAATGATATTCATACGTTGCTTTTGAGCAGTTTTCCAAGATATTCCATTTATAGAATTAAGGATATCTTCATTAGATGATTTACAATGTTTATCAATATTTTTTAAAATATCTTCGTCATTATATTCATTTTGTGATAAAATAGTATTGATGATAGCAGAAGATGATTTGCCAAAAATATCAGAGAAAACCATATCCAATTTGCAATTACCAACAGTAAGAGCATTTGTGAATCTGTTCTTTTCAGAGGTACGCATATTGGTTAATTTGTAAAGGTATCGAGTAAGTTCTCTAAGGATTCTAATATCTTTGTTTGGAATAAAACTACTACGAACTATTCCAAGCTTAAAAAGGTCAGCAATCCATTTGGCATCTTTGTTATCATCTTTTTCGCCTTTTATACATCTAACCCACTTAGGATTAGCAACGACGACATTAGAAATATGACCTTCTAATGCATTGTATACAGGAACATAGTACTTTCCAGTAGATTCCATGCATACATTCTGACAGTCGTTAGCTAATAACCAATTTCTAAATTCGATTAGAGAATTATTAAAAGTAGAAAAACGTTTACGAAGATATTGAGGTTTGACGGAAGTAGAGTCACAAATAACAGCTACTATAAAAGATTTGTGCACGTCAACACCACAAGCTTTAGGGTAAATAACTTCCATGATAAAAACTCCTTTATATAATAAATTTTTAGGGAATAAAGGGACTGTGCAATTAACACTATAAAAACTTATCAGTCAATGATTAGTTTACAGCCTCAAGGGACTACTTATGTGTGCTTGAAACAACTGCACTTGCACTGTTTAATATACTGATTTAATCTGTGAGTTACAGAAGTCTGCAACTCCTCCTACCGTGCTTTGTAGTATATATTCCCTTAAGGTACATTATATAACGAAAACGCTTTAAGCTCAAGGCTTTCATTCCTATGTGTGCCTTTGAGCGTAGCGAGAAAGGAATGGAATTTAATATGGAAATATATAATTTACAAGATAAATTGGAATATTTAGATGAAGTTGCAAAATTAGAATATGAAGAATGGGCTAGTAATAAAGAAGAAAATAGACAAACTAGAATAGAAAGAAAAAAAGAAAAAATTTGCAATATGTTTTTAGATAGATCATTTTGCAAACTGATTTTAGTAAATAACAAAGAATTAATAGGTTTTATTTCTCTTTTTCCTAAAGATTGCGAAGAAGAAAAAGATTTAACACCATGGTATGCGACAATGTATGTAAAAAAGAAATATAGAAACCACGGATATTCAAGATTATTAAATGAAGCTATTTTAAGTGAGGCAAAAAATAGGGGATTTAAAGAGATATATTTAAAGACAAATTTAAAAAATTATTATGAAAAATTTGGAGCTATTTTTATCAAACAATTAAAATCTAATGAAAATTTATATAGATTTGAACTTTAATAACAAATTCTCGAATACTTTTTAAATTAATTAAGAAAGTGCAGTTAACTATGAAAAGTCAACTGTACTTTCTCTTATATTTCCATTTCATCATCTAATTCTTCTAAACTATAATGTTTTTCCATAACATAGTGTAATTTTGCACTAGAATTAAAATCTGAATGTATTTTATCATTTTTGCTAGTTATTTCATTGCTATTGGATATAAATAAATTTAAAAGTGCTTTATTTAAAGAATTACCAGTATATTTTATTTTAGGATAATTATTAGAATAATTGATATTATTGCACTTATTATCATTCCTATAGCCATATATTTTAATTTTACTTGTATTCTTAACTTCTTTGGCAATTCCTGTGTTTCTTTTATTAAATTTGTTATATCTGTTTCCATTATTTCTATTTTGTACATTTTTGCACTTAATTCCTTTGTATATTTTTTTATACTTTCCATTGTTGAATCCATTGATTTTTCTATTTTTTCTAATTTCTGTGTTAGTTCCTCTAAATATATTTGCTTTTTGGCTTGTTCTTCCATCTTCATATTCATTAGCTGAACTATTGGTAATTGATTCATTTCTTTTAATTCCATAAAATTCCTCCATTTTTTCTTTTAAATATTTTTCTTCGTGTAATTTATTGTCTCTACATTTCATACCTTCAGGTGTTGTATAAGTAATATATTTTCGTGTGTTTTGCCAGTTGACGTCATAACCAAACTGATTCATATATAAAATAAATTCTTCTTTAGAGTTTGTATTAGATAAAGAAAAATCTATCGCACTTATTAATCTACCTTTCCAACTTTTCCCCTTTAGCATAACTTGATATTCATTATTTTTTATATCTCTATATTTCTTATGAATAGGTATAGTTTTTAAATTGCTTTCATTACAAAGTTTATTTGAATACTCTTTAATTTTCTCTAAATCATGTTTATTAGTATGCATTTTTTTACCATCTACAAAATTTACAGAATTTAAAATCAAATGATTATGTATATGTTCTTTATCTATATGTGTAGCAATAACAATTTCATAATTTTTAAAATATTCTGCAAATTTAATACCAATTTTGTGTGCCTCTTGTTCGGTAATATTTTCTTCTGGAGAAAATGCTTGTACTATATGAACTTTATCTCTACCGTTTATTTTATTAAACTCTCTTTTAGTAAACATCATTTCATCATAAGCACTTTCCTTATTACAATTTATTGCAGTTATTAGATTATCATTAGTTTTGCATTCTTTAGTAATATAATCTAAAGATTTTTTTAGTGAAGCTTTTGAGTTAATAAATTTAACAATTGCCAAATTTTTGACACCTCACTTTTTAAATCTTCTAAACCAATTGTATTTATTTTTCCTTCATTACAAAGTCTTGTTAATTGATTAAGGTTATTTCCTATCCTTTTTAATTCTATTTTTACATCATATAAATCAGGTATATTAGTTATTGTTATTTTTCTTTTTATTCCTGCATTTACAATGTAATCAGTTATATTCATATTTACTTGATTTGCTTTTGCTAATATTTTTTCTTTTTGTAATTTAGTTAACCTTAAGCATATTTGTGCATCTTTTCGCATAAATTTCTCCTTTCTTTCCACAATTTATAAAGGGTATGGGGAAGAATTCCCCATAAAAAACTTTTTTGCATAAAAAAAGCAAGTATGTCTTTGTATTACAAAGGCGAAACTTGCTTAATAATAAATATGTAATTTACATTTGCATATCATCTTCAATTTCCACTTCCTTATATTCTACTATTTCTTCATTTTTTATAGGCTCTAAACCTAATGAATTTGTTTTATAATATTCCATTACTTTTTCCAATTCTGATTCTTTAAAACGATTAAAAACACTCGTATATGTATTTAGTGTGATTGATATATCAGTATGTCCAATAAGTCTTTGTAAAACTACAGCTGACATTCCTGCTTCGATACACCTAGTAGCAAAAGTATGTCTGAGACTATGTGTTGAAATATCTTTAGCTTCCATTCCTAGAGTGCTTTTTAGAATTCGTTTTAATCTACTATTTGCAACTGAATGAGATATATAATGATCATTATATAAAAATAGCATATTATCCTTGTTTTCTTTTGCTATTTCTAACTGTTCTTTTATAGAAGGTATTAAGAAATCAGGAATAGGTATAGTTCGTTTACTTGCATAAGTTTTTGTTGTATCTCCCATAATTACTTCATTATCTTTTCCTAGTGTTAATGTCTTATTTACATTTATAATTTGTTTTTCTATATCAATATCATTTATATTTAGTGCTAATGTTTCTCCAATTCTTAAGCCTAGATACATTTGAATTAAAAACACATTTTTATATGTTTCTTCATTAATTGTGCAATTTAATAAATAATTACTTAAACTTTGTTGTTCTTCTATAGTTAATGCCCTAACTTCTTTATCTTCTTTTGTGCTCTTTGGTTTTATTACATCATCCATTGGATTTTGTAGAATATATTTATTTTTTATAGCAAAATTAAATGCTTGATTTAATTGCTCATATAATTTTTTTATATAGGAATTGCTATAATTTTTGTTATCATTTAAAAACTTTTGAATATCGTCATTTGATATATCTTTTACATTCAATTTTCCAAGAGAACTATTTTCTATTTTTTCAATAGTTTTAGTTATTCTAGTATATTGCCCTTCTTTAATTCTATTGGAATTTAATTTTTTATCTCTAATATCTTTCATTATTTGAATGATGGACATACCATGTTCTTTTATTAAATCTATATCTTTCATTTGTACTCTTAAATCTAATAATTTATCAGCAACTTCTCTTTTGGTATTTCCATAAACTGTTTTTCTAACTTGTTTGTCTCCAACTGTTATTGTATATTGAGCTGACCATTTTTTTCTTTTTTCAATATAATATATACTTCCTTCACCTTTACTTCTTGCCATCAAATCCTCCTTATTTTTAATTAGCATATAAAGAATTCCAATCAAAATTTGAATAATCTCTTTGTTCATAATTTGTATATGAATATTTATTTTTATTATTTATATATTTATTATTATCTTTAAACTCTGTTTTTATAGGTATATTATTGTTTGCTTTAATCCCCTCTTTAAGTATAATTGGATAGGGTGGGCAATTTACTTTTATAATTCTTTTTTCGATACATTTAGTATTTTCTTTATATACATATTTTATATTAATCCATCCTTTTTCTTTAAGGTCAGAAATTAGACTAGATATTTGAGTTTTACTTAAATTAAACAATTCTGCAAAATACGAATTAGTTGCAAAACAACCTTCTTTATTATCTAATCCAGCAATTTGAGATAATAATACTTTTTGAGTGATTGTTAAATTCCTTACATTCATTATTTCTATTGGTACTCTAATTTCTTTACAATTATTTATCATATTAATAGCCTCTTTTGTTTTTCTTATATTCAGGCATCCTTTTTTCTAATTTCCATAGTGCATAAGCAATAGCAGTAATAGTCTTTGTTTTACCAATATTAATTGAAGGAAAGTCTGCTCTTTTAAATAATTCATTAGTTAAGTTTTCTCCCATTTTTAAATCTTTTGAAATATCTTTTACAGTCAAGTTTTTCCAAGGATTATCTAACTTGTTAATAGCTTCTTTAATAAGTTCTTGTTTTAATTCTTCTTTCAAATTGTACCTCCGTATAGAAAAAAATAACAGTTATTAAAATAACTGCCTAAAATTTAAATATTAAATTTAATTAAATCAATTTCAACACCTCCATTTTCCACTAAAAAAGAAGCTCTCTAGAAAAGCTCCTCAATTTATACATGTATTTCATTATATTTATTATACTACTTATTTTTTGTATTTCAAGGTAGTCTTTTTTGTGTATACTTTTTTTGTTACCATTTTTGTTAAACTTTTATATTACTAATATTAGATAATAGAATTTTTATTGTATAAAATCTTAAAAATATGAAACAATATTTATAAATATTTTTAAAAAAGTTTCACATTTATTAAATTTTATGTTATAATATAAATGTGAAACAAAAACCATAATTATATATCAAAAAGTTTCACATTTATAAAGGAGTGATCTTATGGAAGAAAAGTATGAAATTATGAATCTTCTTCAAAGCAAACAAACTTTAACTAAAGAATTGAATGATTTGATATATGGCTCTGTTGAGATTAGAGAAAAAGATTCTAATAAATATATATATGTACATTACAGAGAAGATGGAATTTTACTTACAAAATATGTTGGAGAGTATTCTGATAATTTATATAATTTAATATTGAATAATAGTATTAAAGCAAAAGAATTAAAAAAAGAAATTAAAAAAATTGAAAAACAATTAAAACAATTGAATTATATTGATGAGGAACTTAGTCCACAAGTAGAAATAAACATAGATTTTGCCAAAAGACATTTAGTAGATACTATTTATAAACAAGCGATTTTAGAAGGTGTTGCAACAACTTTTGCAAATACAGAAAGTATTATAGAAGGTGGAAAAATTAATAATATGTCTTCAGAAGATGTTTTGAAAATTGTTAATTTAAAACATGCTTGGGAATTTATATTAAATAAAAATGTAATATTGTCAGATACAAATTTTCCATTACTATGCGAAATAAATAAATTTGTGCAAGAAGGATTTTACTATAGTGCAGGAAAAATTAGAACTGTTCCAGTAAGTATTGGTGGAACAAAATGGACTCCTGAATTGCCAATAGAAAGTATAATAAAAGAAGAATTAGATGATATATTTAATAAAAAAATAAGTGATATAGATAAAGCTATTGAAATTTTATTATATATTATGAAAAAACAAATATTTATAGATGGAAATAAAAGAACATCTATAATATTTGCAAATCATTATTTAATATCAAAAGGTAAAGGAATTATTGTAATTCCAGCAGAATTAACAGATGAATATAAAGATTTATTAATTAATTATTATGAGGGAAAAGATAAAACAAAAATAAAAAAATTTTTAAAAGAAAAATGTTTTATGAAAATATAGAAATTTATATATGCAGTCAAAGTGCAGTCACAAAGTTTTAATACATTGATATTACTGGATTTTGAGAATATATAAAGAGTCACCTCGACCATTTATTTATAGGAAGTCCAACCTTAAATAGTGACATAAAAAATACTTGGATTTTTCCAAGTATTTTTTGTATTTTCCCCTCATATACTTTTTTAGGTGATTTTTTTGAGGAAGTTGAAAGTTTTTTTAATAAATGGAATTGTTTTAACTGCTACATCTTTTTTATTACAGACAATAGGTTTATTTTTTAATGTTTATATTTCCAATAAAATTGGTTCTGAATCTGTTGGTGTGTTTCAACTTTTAATGTCTGTGTATACCTTTTTTATTACTTTTGCTCTTTCTGGTATTAATTTATCTTGCATGAGGATTATTTCTGAAGAAATTGCTAAAGGCTTTGCTCGGAAATACAAAAAAGGCTATGAAATATTGTTTAGCTTATAGTCTTTTATTTGGTGGTCTTGCTGGAGTTCTATTATTTATTTTTACTCCTTTTATTTCTACTAATTGGTTACATGGTAAGGTTTCTTTTACACCTCTATATATTATTTCTTTTTCACTTCCTTTTTTAGCCTTATCTTCTGCTTTAAAAGGCTACTTTTCTGCTGTAAGGCGTGTTTCTAAAACTGCTTTCTCGGAAATTTTTGAACAAATTATACAAATAATTATAGTTACTTATTTAATAAATTTATTTATGCCTCCAACTGTTGATTATGCCTGCATTTCTTTGGTTTTAGGCACTACCATTTCTGAAGTATTTTCTTTTATTTTTATATTTATTTTATATAAAATAGACTCTAAACAATATAAAATGTCACCTAAAAACAATTCTAAATTTGTAGGAAAATTGCTCCATATTTCTTTACCTATTGCTTTTACTTCATATGTTAGATCTGGACTTTCTACTTTACAACAATTGCTTATTCCTTTTAGATTAGAAAAGTCTGGTATATCCTGTGAAACTGCACTTTCTCAGTATGGCCAAGTTAGTGGTATGGTAATGCCTATTATAATGTTTCCTAGTATTTTTATATTATCTTTTTGCAATTTGCTTATACCAGAATTTTCAGAGTACAATGTTCAAAATAAAATGGTTCAAATAAATTACAATATTACTAAAATTATTAAATATACTTTATATTTTTCTACTTGCATTTTTGGAATATTTTTATGTTTTAGCAAAGAGCTTTGTACTATTATTTATAATATGCCTGAACTTTCTACATATTTAGTTGTGTTATCCCCTACTATTATTTTAATTTATTTAGATAAAGTTGTAGATAGTATTTTAAAAGGACTAGATAAGCAAGTTAGAGTTATGGGTATTAATATTTTAGATTTATTCTCTTGTTTAGGATTTATTTATTTTTTACTACCTGTAGTTGGTATTAAGGGCTATTTATTTGTAATTTTATTTAGCGAAACTCTAAATTTCACTTTAAGTTTAAGAATTTTAATAAAGGAAACTCACTTTAAATTTGATATTACAAATATTATAAAACCTGCTTTTAGCTTAATTTGTAGCATTTTATTAATATTTATTTTTAAAGGATTTTTTGACTTACATATTGTTAATTTAATTATTCTTGTTTGTATGTTTATTGTTTTTTATTTGTTAATTTTAAAATTCTTAGAAAAACGAATATTATAAATTCACTTTAAATACTAGATTTTTTCAAAATTTTATGGTAAACTCTCAGAAGTGTGAAAAGCTCTAATATGGTAATAATTTACTTTTTATCTTTTCGTTTTAGGCATTAGGAGATGATCTTTAATTGAAAAATAAAATTTTAGATTATGAACAAGTAAATGAAATTTTAGACAATTACACAAAAGAAAACATCTTCTCAGAAACAGATGATTTAGGAAAAACTGAATATGGTTTGAAAATTAGACATTTTATGGTTGGTAATGGTAACAACGACATAGTAATAACAGGTGCAACACATGGTAGCGAAATTATCACAACTGATTTTATTTTAAGATTAATGTCTGATATTCAAAATAATTCGAAAAAATGGAATACTATTTTAAAGAACTTTAGGTTACATTTAATTCCAATGCTTAACCCTGAAGGTTATTTAATTTCTACTTGCGCAGTTAGAAAATTAATTCCTAGAAATATGTCTCAGGAAGAAGCAGAATTAATATGTAAAAAATATTATTCCGTATACAAAACTGATGATATTGAAAATACAACTGATAAAAAACATATGTTAATGTTTAATAATATTGATTATAATTGCATTCCTGATGAATATTCCTCAATAAAAAATTCTTTAAAGAATATTTTTGAGAAATATCCAGATTTACCCAAAAACTGTTTACATATTTGGAGTTCAAATGCAAATGGAGTAGATATTCAGGCAAATTCAATTTATAATCCGAAAATATCTCAAATTCTAAATGGTGAAGATATTTTTATGAGTAGTCCTAGACATAATAATATAAACATTTCTCATCCAGGACCTATAAATTGTCCTTTTGATAAGGAAAAGGGATTCAATGTTGAAAAAGAAACTTTAGCAATTAGTTCTCTGCTTGATTCTTTACAGGAAAAAGGAAAATTATTTGCATATTTAAATTATCACAGCACTGGAGGACTTATTTTTCAAAGACCTGCAATCGCTCCAGAAGAAATACATTTATCTCAAGATAATATGTTAAAAAAACAAATTGTTAATTACCTTTTTGCTAAAGCTTATCAAGATAAAACCTATAAAAATACAGGATTAAACGAAAATAGTATAGATAAAAAAGAAACTTCAAAATATATTATTTATACAAAAGACTCAAATGCAACATCTAGCAATGATATTTTTAGACTTACATTTCCTAAGGATTTACTTATTGAACTTTCTGGAATGGGCGGTAACCCCATAGGGCCTTATGGCGATATTAAAGGAAATTATACAAATGCTATAAATTCAAATTTAGATGCAATTAATTATACTTTAAACGTTGCAAGTGTTGCTCAAATGATTGCAGAGCATAGTTATAATGTTATAAAAAAACTTGACCCAAAAGTTGATTATGAAACTTTAACAAGTGTTCAAGATATAATTTATAAGGAATTTGCTGAAAAAGTACAAACTTTTGAAAAATTGGATAAGGAAAAAGAAGAAGATTATGATAGATAATAAAATTACTGTTTTAATTAATTCAAATAATATAACTTTAAAGTTTCCTAAATGTGGCATTGAAACTTCTGCATTTATTGGAAAGAACGGAGCAACTACAGATAAACTCGAAGGTGATGATTGCACTCCTATAGGCGAATTTTCCATAGGTTTATTACTTGGAACACACACCAAAATTTGTAATCCTAATTACAACTATTCTCAAATAAATCCTAATATGTATTGGGTAGATGATTGTAATTCTAGGTACTACAACCAATTAGTTGATACAACTAAAACTCAAAAAGATTGGAAATCAAGCGAACATTTAATAGATTTTCCAATTCAGTATGAATTTTTATTAGAAATAAAATCTAATCCTAATAATGTTCCATGTAAAGGTAGTGCAATATTTCTTCATTGTAGCAATAACACTGCAACACATGGTTGTGTTGCTATAAATAGAAATGATATGTGTACATTAGTAAATAATATAGATGCAAATACCAAAATAGAAATTAAGAAAATAAATTAAGGCGGTCAATGACCGCCCCTACATTTATATATTAAAATCTTCATCTATATCATATGAATAATTATCATCATAGTTATATTTATTTTTCTTATAATTATAACTTTGATGTTCTAAATTTAAGCCTTCTATTTCTTTTCTCATTCTGTTTCTTGCAAAGTTAAAAGATTGCCATGTAAATTTATTTTTCTCTACATCTCTTTTTATATCATTTTCAACTTTATATAAATAGTTGTTTACTTCTACATTTAGATTTTCGGTATTTTTTTCATTATTTAGAAGTCTTTTTATTTCTATTTTAGCATCTGCACTTTTCAAGTCTTTTAAATAATCCAAATCTATTTTACCTGTTTTAAAATACAAATCTATATTTTGTTTTGCTATAAATTTATCTACATTTACAACATTTAATAATGTGTACATTATTATAATTATTGCAAGATATGAATAAAATAAATTCATTTTTTCTTTTACTATATACATTATTGTTGGAATTATTAATAGTGCTTCTGTTGCCAATGTAAATAATACAAAAATTCTTAAATATGTAAATCCATATCTATTAACATATAACATCATTTTTTGAACAGACACTGCTAATATAACAACTGTAAAAATTATCATTATGATGTTCATAATTTTTTTATAATTTTTCGCTGTTTTTCCCTCTTCGCTGCTATTTATAGTTGTAATAATTACTAAAATAAAGTTAATAATTGAAACTACCATAAGTTGAAAGAATCCTTGTCTTGCTGTTGTAGATAACTTTTCAATTGAAACATTATCACCTATATGTATTAGTTGAACTGTTGTAAATATTAAATAAACAACATTTAAAACTGTGAGTATAGTGTTTACTGTAAATGTATCAATTTTTATTCTTTTAGTTTTTGAAACTTTTTCTATTACATTATATGAACTTTTTTCATTTGTTAAATTATATATAAAGCTTACAAAATAGATAAATAAAATTATTATTAATGCAATTCTTAATATAAAATATAGAATTTCCCAATTTGTAAATATTTTTACAATATAATCTGCTAAGCCACTAAACAATTTTGCAAACTCATCATCTGCTGAAATTAATAAAAATAAAATTACTATTAATATTGGTATTGCAATTATTATAGCTTTTAGAATTCTTTTAAAAATTGCTATTTTGGGCTTATCTTTACTTGTTGTAAATAGTGTATCTCTTATTATAGAAATTCCCTTTCCTAAAAATTCTATTGGTCCAACTATAATATTAAATATTTTTTCAAAAAAATGCGCTAATTTTAATTTATCACTTATAGCCCATGTTATCATTGAAGCAAATAAAGCTAGAATTACAAATATATTTAATATGTTGAAATATGTATTGTTAAAAAATAGATATGTACTGCTTAATATAAGTATTGGCACTGTAAGAATATATGCTTTTTTATTTTTTATTTTTCCTAGCTTTTCTAAAACATACATTGTAGCAAATATTGTTGGTATAGCAAATAAAATAACAGATATACCTACACTTTGCCTAAAAAATAATATTGAATGCCACACACTTAATATTAATGAAAGTATTACAGCAATTTGCATATGTTTTCCCCCCTTTTTTTATTTTGCTCCATTTTATATTATATTTTTGTTTTTACATCAACTATTAATAATCAAATTTCCACATATACCGGCGATATGTCATCGGATGCATTCTCACATCTGCCATTGCTGAAATAAACTGCTTGGAAATCGGATGGAACAGAAGTGAATTGAAGTATTCTGCAACACTCTCATCCAGTTCGCCTAAGCCAAGCTTCTCTGCATCGATAACCCAATGATGACCGCCAAACTGATTTAAGAAGCGTTCTGCTCTCTCATCTACCGGTCTTGTTCGTCCAATGCTCTTGAACAGAAGGATGGCAAGATCCTTGTCACAGGTCTCAAAAGCACCGTGGAAATATTCACCAGAATGAATCGGAACACAGTGTACGGTCTGCATCTCCTGGAAGAAGCAGAATGCATCTGAGTAAGATACCTCCCAGGCTGCACCGCTTGACATTACATTCCATACCGTATCATCTTTGTAGGTCATGGCAAATTTAGCTGCCTCAGCACGCACATCTATATATGCTTTTCCGTAAATCGTCTCCAGCTTTTCGAATCCTTCCAGAGCCTTGTCATATGCCTCATAGTTGTCATATTCTTTTAAGAGCCAGAACGCAATCTTTAACGCAGTACCCTGGCTGTTGTAATGAACTAAGGTCGGATCCTTGTACCACTCGTCTGCATGATAATAGGTGATATAATAATCAGCGGTCTGCGCTGTCAGAGAATCTGCATATCCGGATAAACCAACCGTAACGGCACCCTTTTCTTTTGCCACCTTTAATGCTTCCACGGTTTCTGCCGTTGCTTTGGTGGAGGTTCCAATCACAAGTGTATTCTTATCCACATTCTTCGGAGTTGCATTCACGAACTCACTGCTGTTATATCCCTGAACACGCAGAGAACTCTCCTGATTTAACAGAAACCGTGCCGGATAGGAGGATGCAAAGGATCCTCCGCAAGCCACG
>OJMO01000268.1_pt1 | contig 40064 bp, 32 predicted proteins | sample 1597241 | NCBI WGS metagenome assembly OJMO01 (sample SAMEA2452129, study PRJEB22498) | human gut metagenome | biome: human feces; feature: human gut; material: feces | place: Australia | collected 2012 | reverse complement strand
GCTCTTTTGTATATTGCTTTTTCTCTTTTACTCATCTTTTGTTCCTCCTTTCTATTTTTCTTCTTTTTCGGCTTCTTCTTCAATTTCAATCATTCTTGCTAGTGTTTTACAGAAGTCTTCTACAAATTCTTGCATTGTTTTCCTCCTTTCTTTGTAATAATGTTACACAACTAAATTTATAATTTTAGCTTGTTTTCTTCCAGTGAACTTTTAAACTAAAAAAATTTCTTCAGTATTAGCAGTTGGAAAGGCATTTTTAAAATCTTTAACTTTTTGTATACTAGGATTTTTTGCTCCACATTCTATTTGTTTATAAAAAGAAAGAGTAATTCCCCATTTTATTGCCATTTCTTCTTGTGTTTTATTTATTGAAATTCTATATTCTTTTAATTTTTCTCTTGCCATTTTTTTCCTCCCTTCTTCAAGTTCACGCATAGTATAATATACTTTAAGTGAACTGTCAATAGTTTTTTTAAAAAAAATTTTTTAATTTTCTTAATCCTTTATCGCTCTAAGTAAACTTTTTGTTTCTTTTTCTTGCAAAGTACACCTACAGTGTGCTATAATACTATTAGTTTTTACAAGGAGAAAAAATATGAATAGAATAAAACTATTAAGAGATGAATTTAATATGACACAACAAGAGTTAGCAGATAAATTGCAAGGAGCCAAAAGTACTATTGCAATGTATGAAAGCGAATGCAGAAAGCCTAGTTTAGAAGTTCTTGTTAAGTTATCTGAAATTTTTGATTGTAGTATAGATTACATTTTAGGTAAATCAGATATTAGAAATCCAGAAAAAATAGACTCTGATAAAATAAATATAGGATTAAGTACAAAAGACTATAATCCACCAACAAAAGAACAACAAGAAAAAATTGAAGAGTTTGCAAAGTTTGTGTTAAAAGATAATCTAAAGAAAAAAGAGGATAAATAAATGAATTTAGATAAATTGTATGATTTAGCAGAATCAGAAAATATAAAAATATATGATTATTGTGTTGAAGAAGATATTTATGGAATTTATTTAAACTATGATAAATTGAATGCTATTGCTTTAAATTATAATAATATAAAAAATTCTCAACAAGAAAAATGTGTATTATGTGAAGAATTAGGTCATTATTATATGGATGCTACTTATAATTATAAAAATGTAGATAAACAAACTTATGACAAACAAGAATATCGTGCAAAGAAATGGAGTTATTATACTTTAATTCCTTTCGAGAATTTACGTAGAGCAATTTTAAATCGGTATTAATACAATTTATGCTCTAGCGGATTTTTTTGGAGTTACAGAAGAATATATGAAAAATGCAATTAGTTTTTATGAAGGGAAGTATGGATATATATGTTAGCTTATGGTTATTGTAGATATTCTTCAGATTTGCAAACTGAAGCTTCTATTGAACAACAAAAAGCAGAAATTGAAGAATATTCAGCAAAAAACGGTATAACAATTTTGGATTATTATGTTGATGAAGCTAAAAGTGGAAAAAAATCTACTAGAGAGAATTTTCAACAAATGATTAGCGATGCTTGTAAATATAAAAAAGTACAAGCTATTTTAGTATGGAAAACTGATAGATTTGCAAGAAATACTGTAGATAATCTTATGTTTAGAAGACAACTAAGTAAGTATGGCGTTAGATTAATTTCAATTACTCAACCTATATCAGATGAAACTCCTGAAGGAAAATTAATGAATACATTACTTGCTGGTATGGACGAATATTATATAGAAAACTTAGCTTCTAACGTTAAAAGAGCATTAAAAAGTAATGCAAAAGAAAGCTTGTTTAATGGTGGCATTCCGCCTCTTGGATATGATGTTGTTGATAAAAAGTATGTAATCAATGAACATGAAGCAGAAGCTGTCAGAAAAATATTTGATATGAAACTAAAAGGTTATTCTTTAATAGATATTTCTTTAGAATTAAATAAATTAGGATACAAAACTAAAAGAGGTACAGAATTTAAGAAAAATTCTATATATGATTTATTGAAAAACGAAAAATATATTGGTAATTATATATATGGAAAAGGCACTAAAGAAAATCATAGAGAGATACGAGAAGATATGGTTAGACATGTTGGAACTATTCCAGCAATTATTAGTGAAGAGGTGTTTTATAAAGTGAATAAAAGGAAAGAAGCTAAAACAAGCACTGCAAGTAAAAATTTTTATTTGTTAACTGGGTTAATTAAATGTGGAAAATGTGGTTCTACTTATACTGGAACTACACAGGTTACTAAGAAAAATGGTAAAACTTTTAAAAATGCTTATTATAGATGTTCTGGAAATACAAAAATAGGTAAATGCGATTCAAAAATGATAAAAAAAGAGCTAATTGAAGAAAAAGTTACTAAACTTATTTTAGAACAACTTCTTAACGAAGACACTATGGAAAATATTATTAATAATGTATGTAGCGAATACAAAAAAGGACAAAAAGATTTTAAAGAAGATATTAAATTAATGCAAAAAAATATTGATGATATGGAAAAAGAAGCTAATAAATTATTGGATATGTGTTGCAAAGGCTTTGGAAATAAAAAAATTTCCGACAGAATGAAAGAAATCGAAGAAAAACAAGAATTTTTACGAAGAGAAATAGAAGAAAGGCAAAAATTTGTAGAGCATAATTTTTTAACTCCTGAAAAAGTTAGAAATGCTCTAAAGAAAGATATTGTAAATTTTAATGTAAAAACTCAAAAAGAACTTAAAAATCTTATTCAAAAATGGATAATAAAAATAGAGGTCACGAACTCAGAAGCCATAGTATATATGGATTTCGGTAGTTGTGAACCTCAAAAACTGGTAGCGAAGATGTGATTCGAACACATGACCCTTCGGGTATGAACCGAATGCTCTAGCCAACTGAGCTACTTCGCCATATTTAAGACGTTTTCTATTATAAACAGTTTTTGCTGTTTTGTCAATAGCTTATGTGAAATTTGTTATAGGATATGTGTAAGAACATATCCTATATTAATCTCCTATTTCTTTTTCTATATCTTTTTCATTAATTTTTTCTAACTTTTGTCTTCTTGTAGTTCCTGTATTTGTTTTTACTCTATTTTTTAGTCCTGTTTTCTTTGCTTTTGTTCCATTATTATTTTCAAGCATTTCTTCTAAACTACTTATTTTGTTTTTGCTTTCTTGTTTTTTTATTTCTAAAACTTCTTCATTTAATATTTCTTCGTTTTCATTTTCTTCATTTGAAGATAAAGCTTTAAATACAACAAAAAACGATGAGAATGTATCTCTTATAGCTTGTGTAATTGCTAAACCGTTTTTTTCTTTTATAGCATTTGCCATAATTTCTCTTAGAATTAACTAAGATTTTCACCTCACTTTTTTACAATACTGTTTCCATAATAACATATGGTTTTAAAAAAGTCAAATATTTAAGTAAATACAAGCATTTTTCGTGTGTCATTTTTAGACATTTTTTATACTATAAATTGGCGGCCTTATAGGCCGCCATAATTTATTCCATATAATCTCTTAGTTTTTTACTTCTACTTGGATGACGTAACTTTCTTAATGCTTTTGCTTCTATTTGTCTTATTCTTTCACGTGTTACGTCGAATTCTTTTCCTACTTCTTCCAATGTTCTTGCTTTTCCATCTTCTAATCCAAATCTAAGTTTCAAAACTTTTGCTTCTCTTGGTGTTAGTGTATTCATTACTTCTTCTAATTGTTCTCTAAGCATTGTATATGCTGCTGAATCTTGTGGAGCTGGAGAATCGTCATCTTGTATAAAGTCTCCTAAATGGCTATCGTCTTCTTCTCCTATTGGTGTTTCAAGTGAAACTGGATCTTGTGCTATTTTTTGTATCTCCATAACCTTTTCTACTGGCATTTCCATTTCTTTCGCAATTTCTTCAGGTGTTGGTTCTCTACCCATTTGTTGTAACAAATGTCTTGATATACGTATTAATTTGTTTATTGTTTCTACCATATGAACTGGAATTCTTATAGTACGTGCTTGGTCTGCAATAGCTCTTGTAATAGCTTGTCTTATCCACCATGTCGCATACGTACTGAATTTGAACCCTTTTGTGTAGTCAAATTTTTCAACAGCTTTTATTAATCCCATATTTCCTTCTTGAATTAAATCTAGGAATAACATTCCTCTACCAACATATTTCTTTGCAATACTAACAACTAATCTTAGGTTAGATTCTGCAAGTTTTTGCTTTGCTTCGTCGTCTCCATCTAATATTCTTTTGGCTAAATCTATTTCTTCTTCGTAAGTAAGAAGTGGAATTTTTCCTATTTCTCTTAAATACATTCTAACTGGATCATCTACATTAACCCCTTCAAATGTATTTGCATTAACATCTTCAATTTTTATTTCTTCAACTTCTTTTAGATCTTCAATATCTGGTTCTTCATCTTCTATATCGTCTTCTACAATAGCTCCAGCTTCTTGAAAAGCTTCAAATACTTTTTCAATATTATTTGGATTTACTTTTTCTAATTTTGCAGCTAATTCTGCATATGTCATTTTTCCATTCTTTTTAGCTTCTTCAATTATTTTTTTTATTTGTTCCATTTCTTCTTTGCTTAGTTTGTTTTCTTCTTTTTTTTCTTCTTTACTCATAAAATCCTCCTTACTTGGTTTTTGCAAGCTCTATTATAGTTGCATTTAATTCATTTTCAAGTTTTTTCAAAATTTCTTTATCTGTATTTTCTTCTATTTCCTTCATTATTTTATTTCTTTTTGATATAAGCTTGTCTTTTTTATATGTTTTTAAAATATCTTCTATTCCCTTATCTATTTCAGTAATTCCATAATCTTCTGCCATTATACTTGTTATGTGGTTTATTATTTCTTCATCTTCAAATAAAATTGTATAGTCGTATATTTCTTTTTTTCCTTCTTCAAATTCGCTATATACTGTTTTTATAATAGTCTTATTAATTTCAGAAAGAAAATCATCTGGCTTAATTTCAGCTTTTATTTTTAAATATGTATTTATTCCTCCAGAAACTAATAGAGAAATAATTGTGTTTTCTCTTCTTAATGTTGTTTCGTCTACATTATTTTCTACTTTTTTCTGTAAATTATACTTTGGTGTTCTTCTTTCTAAAATTTTTGAATCTGTTCTATTGTTTTTAAACTGAAGTTTTTGTATTTCAGAATATATTGCATCTTTAGATATTTTATATTCTGATGAAATTTTATCTAAATAAACTTCTCTTTCTATATTATTTGTAACCTTTGAAAGAGTTTTTGCAATTTCATTTAAAAATTTTATTTTGTCACTTGTATTTTCTAAGTTAAGTTCTTTTTTAAATATTTTAACTTTAAATTCTACTAAAGATATTGCTTCTTCAACATATTTTAAAAATCTGCCACTTCCATATTTAGTAACAAATTCATCTGGGTCTTTCGCTCCTTCTATTTGAAGAATTCTTATATCGCAACCTAAGTTATCTAATATTTCTAATCCTCTCATAGTAGCTGCTTGCCCAGCACCATCTTGGTCATAACCTATAATTATTTGGTCGGCAACTCTTCTTAAAAGTCTTCCCTGTGCTTCTGTTAATGCTGTTCCCAAAGAAGCTACTGCATTTTCTATTCCTCTTTGATGTAGTGAAACTGCATCCATATATCCTTCAACTATAATTATTTTTTTATTTTGATTTGTGTTAACATTATTTAGTCCATATAAATGTCTGCCTTTGTTATAAACTATAGTTGATGGAGAATTTAGGTATTTTGGTTTAGAATCATCTAAAACTCTTCCACCAAATGCAATTACTTTTCCTCTAATATCTTGTATTGGAAACATAAGTCTATTTTGAAAACTATCATAAAATTTTCCACTTTTTCCTTTTTTTACTAATGCAGAAGCTAAAATTTCTTCATCATTAAATCCCTTAGATTTTAAATATTTATATAATTCATCAAATTTACATGAATAACCTATTAGAAATTTTTTAAGAGTGTTATTGTCTAATTTTCTCTTTTTTACATACTCCTGTGCAGGTTTTGCAGATGGTTTATATAAGTTTTCGTGATAGAATTGTGCTGTTTCTTTGTTTATTTCGTATACTCTAGATTTTAAATATTCTGCTTTGCTATTTGAATCGTTTTCTAGTGATGGTAATGTTATGTTTGCTCTTTCAGCAAGTATTTTTACACTTTCTCTAAAGTTTACTCCTTCTATTTTAGAAATAAAATGAAAAACATTTCCACCAACTCCACATCCAAAACAATGAAAAATTTGCTTGTTTGGAGAGACAAAAAAAGATGGTGACTTTTCGCTATGAAATGGACACAATCCTGAATAATTGCTACCTGTACGTTTTAGCCTTACATATTGTGACACAATATCTACTATATCGTTACTATTTTTAATTTCATCAATTAATTCGTCACTATATCTTAACATTTTTCATCCTTTCCTATACATACATATTTATTATTCGACGTTTTTTATAAAATTCCTTCTTTTATGTTTACCAAAGATATAACATGAAAAAACGGCCATTGGCCGCTATTATAATTTTATCTTATGCATTCATGTTTCCATCGAATGGAATAAATTTTTTAACAATTGTATCGCTCATAGCAGAAACATCAACATCGTTATGTACTTTAAATTCTTCAAATGAATTATTAATTTTGTTTTCTACTATATTTTCAATTTCATCTTGTGTTGCATGTTCTGTTAGAACTAATTCACTAACTAAAATTTGTTTTGCATTATTAAGCATTTTCTTTTCTCCAGTTGATAAACCTTTTTCTTTTTGTTTAAAGCTTAAATTTCTAACAACGTCCGCAACTTCATAAATATCTCCGCTTTTCATTTTATCCATGTTATCTCTGTAACGTTTATTCCAATTCATAGACATTTCTGTTTCATTCGCTTCTAATACTCCAAATACTTTTTCTGCAGCACTTTTGTCTATTATTCCTCTAACACCAACTTGTTCTGCCTTTGCTGTTGGAACCATAACTTTAACTTCTCCTGGCATTTTTAGAATATAATATGCTTGTTTTTCTCCAAGTATATCTTTCTCCTCTATTGAATCTACAACCCCTGCTCCATGCATTGGGTATACAACTTTATCACCTATATTAAACAATTAGGTCACTCCTTTCAAAATGTCTATTTCGTTTTTTCCGATACGTCAATTATAACACAAAAATTACCAAAAGTCAAAGCTTTTGGTAATTAAAATTACATAATATTTTTATTATAATCTTATTTATTTGTTGATCCAAACCCACCTATCCTTTCTCCTTCTGCACTATCATCATCTGCTATTAAATATTTTTGAAATATTGCTTGTCCTATGCAATCTCCTTTTTTTATTTCTATATCTTCATCTTTTATGTTGTAGAATGCAAACATTATATGTCCATCGTTATCTGGATTTCCATAATAATCTTTGTCTATTACTCCAATGCTATTTGCAAGTATTAATCCTTTTTTTCCAGGGTTTGAACTTCTATTTGCAAGTATTAATACTTCATCATCTGCCATGTATGCTTTAATTCCTGTTTTTATTAATGTTGGTTTGTTTCCTCTTTTAAAACTTGGAATTATTGTATCTTCAGCTGCTTCTACATCATAACCTGCTGAAAATTTTGTTTTTCTAACTGGCAAGTTTATTCCTTTATCTTCAAATCCTTTTGCTACTTCAAATCCACGTACTTTTTCCATTTTTATCTTCCTTCCTAACTTTTATTTCTACATTGTTTTATATTAAAAAAATAAATTTGTCAATTAAAATATATAATATTATTTTATGTTATGGCGGTCAATGACCGCCGCTACATTATTTGTTTTATCAACAACATTTTTTCTTGTTATTTTCAATTTTTTTGTAGGGGCGACCATTGGTCGCCTTTTATAAAATCTTCCCTACTAAATCATAATCACTGTAATCTGTTATTTTTACTTTTATAAATTTTCCTATTAAGCTTGTATCGCTTGATTCAATGTATACTACTCCGTCTTCGTCTGGTACGTCCATATATGTTCTTCCTACTAAGTATTTTCCATCGAATGATTTATTTTCTACTAGAACTTCATATGTTTTTCCTATTTTTTCTTTTCCTTTTTGGTCTGATATTTCTTTTTGTATTTTCATTATTTTGTTGTATCTTGCTTTTTTTGTATTTCCGTGTATTTGGTTTGGCAATCTTTCTGCTGGTGTTCCATCTTCTTTTGAATATGTAAATGCTCCCATTCTATCGAATTTTGCTGTCTTTACAAATTCGCATAATTTTTCAAAATCTTCTTGCGTTTCTCCTGGGAATCCTACTATTAAAGATGTTCTTATTATTACATTTGGTATTTCTTTTCTTATTTTCTTTATTAATTCTTTTATACTTTCTTCATTACTTTTTCTGTTCATTTTCTTTAAAACAGGGTTTGAAATGTGTTGTATTGGTATATCGAAATAATTACATATTTTTTCGTTGTTTTTTACTACATCTATTAGTTCATCTGTAATTGTTTCTGGGTAAGCATATAAGAAACGAATCCATTTAAGTCCTTCTATTTTGCATAGTTTTTCTAACAATTCTGCTAAACGTGGTTTTCCATATAAATCTATTCCATATTTTGTTGTATCTTGTGCTATTACTACTAATTCTTTAACTCCTTTTTTGGCAAGTTGTTCCGCTTCTTCTAGAACATCTTCTATTTTTCTACTTTCAAAAGGACCTCTTATTGCTGGAATAGCACAATATGTACATCTATTGCTACATCCTTCAGCTATTTTTAAGTATGCCATATTATTTCCTGTTGAAATTTCTCTTTCTAAATATTCCATATTTGTGTATTTTCCTTCTTCTGGAATATTTATTAATTTGCTTATTTCATCCCAAGCTTTTTCATATTCTTTTATAGATAAAAATAAGTCTACTTCTGGCAACAATTTTTGTAAATCCTTTTTGTATCTTTCTACTAAGCACCCCATAGCAATTAGGTATTTGCATTTTTTATTTTTGTATTCTGACATTTCTAAAATTGTGTTTATTGCCTCTTGTTTTGCTGGCTCTATAAATCCACACGTATTTATTACTATTATTTCCGCTTCTTTTGGGTTATTTACTATTTTAAAATTGTTATTTTTAAATAATCCTATCATCATTTCTGTGTCTACTAAATTCTTGCTACATCCTAATGATACAAATCCTACGTTCATTTTATATTTCCTTTCTTATTTTATTCGTTGCTGAACATGTGCTTTCTTGTCATTTCTAATAAATTTAATTTTGTAAATTCTAATATTTGTGTTTTAGACCTATCTTTTTTTAGATTATCTTCTAATTCTTTTATTACTTGTTTTTTGCTTTCTTCTTTTTCCATATCTATGTAGTCTATTATTATTATTCCGCCTATATCTCTTAATCGTAACTGCTTTGCTATTTCTGCACTTGCTTCTTTATTTACCTTAAGTACTGTTTGTTCTAAGCTTTCTTTTCCTGTGTATTTTCCTGAATTTACGTCTATTGCTATTAATGCTTCGGTTTTATCTATTGTTATAAATCCTCCACATTTTAGCCATATTTTTCTGTTTTCTAATTTTTCTATTTGATTTCTTATATTATATATCTCTAGTATATCTTCTTTTTCTTCTAATTCTAGTTTTATTTTTGCATTTTCAAATTCTTTTAAAATTTCTTGTACTTCTTCAAAAATATTTTTGTTATTTGTAGTTATTTTTGTAACTCCATTGTCTATTGTATCTGTAATTATTTTTCGCGTTATTCCATTGTTTCTTTCTACACAGAATGGAGCTTTTTCTTTACTTCGAATGTTTTTTATGTTTTCCCATCTTTTTATTAAAGCATTCATATCTTTTTGAATTTCGTTTATATTTTTGTCTATTGCAGATGTTCTAATTATAACTCCAAAATTTTCAGGAAGAATTTTTACTATTTCTTCTTTTAGTCTTTTTTGTTCTTTTTCGTCTTCAATTTTTTGCGATACAGTAATAATATCTGTTTCTGGCATTAGAACTATATATCTACCAACAAGGCTCAAATGTTTAGAAACTCTTGGTCCTTTTTTATTGTTACTGTCTCTTTTTACTTGAACTAAAATTGAGTCTCCCCTTTTTATAAAGTCTTTTATCTTTAATTTTGAGTCATCTGCTTTTTCATTTTTTGTAATATCTACTTTTGGTAAAATATCTCTTAAATGTATAAAAGTGTTTTTTCCTTCTCCTATATTTACAAATGCTGCTTGCATTCCTGGTAAAATATTTTCTACTTTTCCTAAATATATATTTCCTTCTAGCCTTTGCTTATCTTCTTTTTCTATATATTGTTCTATTAAAATTCCGTTTTCAACTATTGCTATTGTTTTTGTATTTTGTTTATCTTTATTTATTATAATTTCTTGCATTTATACCTTCTCTTTCTAATTTAATTGTATTTGTTCATGGCTGTATCAATGCCATTTTTAACAATTTCTACAACAGCATCTGCTGCAATCTGCGTAGCCTTGTCCAATTTTTCAAATTCTTCTTCTGGCATTTTTCCTATAACATAATTAATTGTATCGCCCTTAAATTCTGGTTTACCTATCCCAACTCTAACACGAGGGAAATCTGTTGAGTTTAATTCTTCTACAACAGATTTCATTCCATTGTGTGAGCCTGGTCCGCCTTTTTTTCTAAGCTTTATTGTTCCAACCTCTATGTCCATATCGTCATATATAACTATAATATTTTGCATGTCTACTTTATAAAAGTTTGCCATTGGAGCTAAGCTTTTTCCACTTAAATTCATATATGTTTGTGGCTTTAATAGTATTACTTTTTCTCCGTATATTGAGCCTATTCCATATATTCCTTCAAATTTGTTTTTATCAAATTCTATATTATATTTTTTTGCTATTTTATCTATTGTATTAAATCCCATGTTGTGTCTTGTTTTTTCGTACTTTTCTTCTGGGTTTCCTAGTCCTACAATTAAAAACATTTCACTTTTATAATCAAATTTATAGAATTATTAATTCTATAAATTGAATTCCTTTCTTTCATTTTTTTATTAGTGTACTTTGTATGTATCTGAAGATAGCAATTGTGTACTTACCACTTCTCCATTTAATTTTAGTTGTCTATATGCTTTTGATTTTATAGCTGTTTTACTTCTGCTTATTACATTTGCCCATACATTAACTTCGTATTCTGTTTCTTCTTTTAGTCCATATATTTGGAAGTTACATATTCCTCTATCTACTGAACATTGTATTTTTATTGGATAATTTCTTGTATTTTTAAATTGGAAATCTATTGAACCATATACAACAGTTGCATCTAATCCTGCTCCTGCATATGATGGAACAAATTGATGATTTCTTCTTTCTACTATTTCTAAGTTTGCGTATAAAACTGCATTGTATAATGTACTAGATACTTGACATATTCCTCCGCCTAGCCCATCTACAACTTCTCCATTTACATATATTTTTGCTTCTTTATATCCTGCATCTATTGTTCTTTTTCCTACAACAGTATTATAAGAAAATACCTCTCCTGGCATTAAAACTGTTCCATTTATTTTCTCTGCAGCTAATTTTAAGTTTGTTGTTCTATCTCTTTGAGATTGACTATATTTTGTAGAAAACTCTGAGATCAGGTCTGGAAAAGCTTCTGTTCCTATCATTTTTGTTGTTATTTCTGGAACTGTAACTTTTAATGGAATTACATATTCTTCTTGGTCTTGCTGTAATAAGTTTTCTGCTTCTTCCATACTAATTTTAAAATCGACTCCATCTTCACTAGGGTGTACTGTGTATGGATCTGTTGTGTAATATGCATTTACTGGTTCTTTATATAATTCTTCATGAATTTTACTTAAGTCTATTTCTTGTGGTTGTTGTTCTTCTACTTCTATGTTTATTTCTTTACCTATAAAGCTTAACTTTTGAATTTCGTTTCTACATATATTAAACATTTTGCTTTCACTTACAACATAGCCTTTTTTTCCTTTTGTTATAACTAAGTTATTTCCATCTATATAATAAGAACTTTGAATTATTGTATCTGGTAGCTCTGCAGTTATTCCAGATATACGTTCTCTTAAAACATTTTCGTTTATATTTAAAACTGGATCTATATTTATATTTGAAAACATTGTATCTAATATTTTTACTCCATCTTTAAATATGTTTTTTGTTTTTCCTACACTATATGCTGCATTAACGGCAGATTCAACGTCAAAATTTGCCTCTAATTGTTCCAAGCTTATCTCTGTTCTATATTCGTTATGCACTAAAACTAAGCTATCGTCCATATATTTTTCAAGTTCGTTATTTACTTTTGCAATTGCTTCTTGTTTTGTAAGCCCTGAAACATTTACATTTTTTATATAAATTCCTGAAATTATTTTGTCACTATTCGAATTGTAAAAAGCTATTGCTGTTAACATTGCAAATACAATTATAAAAAGAATAGCAAATACAATTCCTATTACTTTGTATGCTTCAGAATTCTTTGGTTCGTAAATTGGCTCTTGCATATTTTCTTGTTTATTTTCAAGCATTAGTAGTTCTCCTTACTAGTGTTTTTACTATATTCTATTTTTGCATTTATTATTTTATTATAAAACTTGCATAATTATATCATAGTTTACATATTCATTCAATATTTTTTATTTATTATTTACATGCAAAAAGGCGACCAATGGTCGCCTGTACTTATTTTTTATCATTTTTTATTTCTTTAGCTACTTGTTCTATTGTTTCTTTAAATTCAACAAGTTTTTCATCTAATCTTTGTTGAGATTTTTTAAATACTTCAACTAATTGTTCTATATTTCCTGTTTTTTGTGCATTATATAATGCTTTTCTGTATTCACTATTATATTCATCGTCTATAGCTATTAAATCTATTTCGTTTTCAATACATTGCCTTAAGATTATGAATCTGCCTATTCTACCATTGCCATCTTGAAATGGATGTATGTGTTCGAATTTTTGATGAAAATCTGCTATAGCATATATATCTTTTTTGCTTTCTTTCCAGTCTTCTATTAAATTAAACATACTGTTTTCTACCAAATGTGGCTCACATAATTTTAAATCAACTTTTGAAAGTGTATTAGAATATTTTTTCCATTTTCCAATGTTGTCTATTTCATCATCCACACTGCCTTTTTTTAGTATTCTATGCCATTCCCATAATAAATATTTATCAAATGGTTCTTCCAAAGTATTTATAACTGTATCAAATAATTCTAATGAATTTTTTGTTTCTATAACATCATCTAAAAAATGTTCTCCTTTAACTTGTTTTTGTTCTAGTAAATCAATTAAATTTTCTTTACTAAATGTACTACCTTCAAGCTTATTTGAATGGTATAAATATTCTATTTTTATAGCATCATATGCAGAGTTTTTTATTTTTGAAAGTTTATACATTGTTTCAATATTTATTTTCATATTTTTTCCTCTTGTCATATTATTTGCATTCTAATAAAAACTAAAAAAACATTCTATTTACATTGAAGCTTTCAATCTAAATGAATGTTTCTATTTTTATATGGTGAGCCAGGAGGGGTTCGAACCCCCGACCCCAGGCTTAGAAGGCCTGTGCTCTATCCAGCTGAGCTACTGACCCATGTCTTCCTCAAATGCAGTATTTATAATATCATTTATTTTTATTTATGTCAATAGTTTTGCTAATATTTTTTATCCAAATTTTATCCACAAAGTTTTCCACATTATCCACTGTTTATTTTTTCCTTGAAATTAATGTTTTTCTTATATGAAAAAATGTTCTGTGGATTTTCTACGACATTATTCCACATTATTCACAAATTACAAACAGATATTTCAATTAATATACTAACATATTTGTAATGTATAAAAAACAATATTTTTGCATGTTATATAATCTTAAAGGCGACCAGTGGTCGCCCCTACAATATTAATTTTATTATTAATAAATTTAATATATTTAATTATTAATTTCTATAAAATGCCTCATATGCTCTGTGTGCTGTATATAAATCGTATTTGCTTGTTACTTCATATGGTGCATGCATTGATAGCACTGGAACTCCACAGTCTATTACATCCATTCCTTTGTCTGCTAGAATATAGGCTATTGTTCCGCCTCCTCCTAGGTCTACTTTTCCTAGTTCTGATATTTGGTATTTTATATTATTTGCTTCGAATATTTTTCTTACTTCTGCTACAAATTCTGCATTTGCATCTGATGCTCCAGATTTTCCTCTTGCTCCTGTGTATTTATTCATGCATATTCCGTGTCCTATATATGATGCATTATTTTTTTCAGAAACACTTGCATATATTGGGTCAAATCCTGCATCTACATCTGCAGATAACATTTTAGATTTTGCATATACTTTTTGTAATAAGTTTGGTCTGTTTTCGTTTGTTTTATTTAATAATTCTGATACGAAATAATCAAACATTTGAGATTCCATACCAGTGTTTCCCATACTTCCTATTTCTTCTTTATCTGCTATTAAACATACTGCTGTTTTTGTAGGATTTTCTATTTTCATTAAAGCTATTAAAGATGCAAATACACATATTTTGTCGTCTTGGCCATATGCTGCTACCATACTTTGGTCTAATCCCATTGTTCTTGCTTTAAATGCTGGTACAATTTCTATTTCTGAACTCATAAAGTCTACTTCTGTTATTCCGTATTTCATGTTCAATAAATTTAAAATATTTAATTTTACTTTTTCTGCAACTTTTGTTTCTTCATCTCCATATGGAATGCTTCCTATAAGTAAGTTTAGAGCTTCTCCTTCTATTGCATTGTTTAATTTTTTAGTCATTTGCTCTTGTGCTAAATGTGGTAATAAATCTGTTATTGTGAATATTGGGTCGCTTTCACTTTCTCCTATTGAAATAGTTGTTTTTTCACCGTTTGGTTTAACAATTACTCCATGTATGGCAAGTGGAATTGTTGTCCACTGATATTTTTTTATTCCTCCATAATAGTGTGTTTTTAAGTATGCTAATCCACCATCTTCGTATAAAGGATTTGGTTTTAAATCTAATCTTGGAGAATCTGCATGTGCTCCTATAACATTTAAACCATTTTCTAATTTTTCTGTACCTATTACTGCTAAATACATTGCTTTTTCTCTATTTACAAAATAAACTTTGTCTCCTGCTTTTAATTCTTGCATTGTTTCTAAATTTTTAAATCCATTTTGTTCTGCAATTTCTCTACTTTCTGCAACAATTTCTCTTTCTGTTTTTCCTTTGTTTAAGAAATTAATATATTCGTCTGCATATTTGAATATACTATCTTTTTCTTCTTGGCTGGCTTTTACCCATCCATCTTCTCTAATATTAAATAGTTTTTTTCTAAGTTCTTCCGCTTCGTTCATTAATATACCTCCTTAGTTTTTTCTTAGTATATCACTTATGTTTAAAATTTACTATTGTTTTTTATAAATTTTTATATGTGTTTTTTTATCTTATTATTTCTAATTCAAAAATAGTTTTTTAAAGGCTACTTAAATCCAAATTTGACTTTTTATGTAAATTAATGTATACTAGAAATAGTTTTGATGCTTTATGTATCTTTTAGATTTTTTATTTAGCGTGTACATTGAAAACTTAACAATTTTGCATTTATCCAAAAAGGAGGATAACATTATGAAGAAAATCATTAGTTTTTTTGGACTTTTAGTAGCCGTTGTTTTTTTTGCAGCCTTAAACCCAGAGTTTGCTAGTGCTTACACACGTGAATACACATATACTTATGATAGCATTCCAAATAGAACTGTCAAGTATGAATTAATTGATTACAATAATTTTTTAGAATTAACAGTTAACGATACCAAATACACTATAACGAATTCCGAATATGAAGTATATAATGCATTTTGTGACAAATTTGGAACAATTTGGGCAAACTTGCTAGGCTCTTCCGAAAAATTGTATCTTGGATTTTATAATTTTGAACTCCAAGGAAATGAAGATCTCACTTTTCATTTAATAAGATCTGGTATTGTAGAACCTGATAGTGAATGGATTGCAATTTATGGTTATGATGATAAACCTGAATGTTACTGGACATTACCTACGGTTGAAGAGTTATCTAATTTCTTATCAACTGGTGAGCTTGCCTTGAATTACATTCCAAATCCCTATACCAACCCTACTCCTATTCCAACAACAACCAATCCAAATCCACCGGAAGAAACTTCAACACCTAGTATTTCGTCTAAACCAACTTCAACACCTGAGTTAAAACCTAGTTCTGTTCCTACTACACAACCGAGTTCAGTGCCAGTAGTTCATCCAAGTTCTAATCCTACTATTCAGCCGAGTTCAACACCAACAGTTCAGCCAAGTGAAACACCTTTTATTGAAAAGAAACTGTTAAAAAACAAAACACAATTAACATATAACTTCGGTGGCAGCTCCAAGGTACTTACTTTAAGCAAGTCTGGAGTTTTTAAATACAAAAAGAAAACAATAAAAAAGGTAAAAGATGCAACATTTACAAAAAACGGTGATATTGTGTACTTGAAGAAAAACGGAGATGCTTATTTTATGAGCAATTCCAAAATTAAGTTTTTAAAGCATAAGGTTAAATCTATAAAAAAGAAAAATAATTTTGCTATTAGTCTTAAGCTTAAAAATGGTAAAACAGTAAAACTTAAGGTGTAATCATGTACTACGCTAAATAAAAAAATCATCTATAAAATAGGATTTTTCTGTTTTATAGAAAATAGGACTTAGATTAAATATCTAAGTCCTTATTTTTATTTTAATGTCTTTTTTTGAATTAAAACTATTCCTACTGCTAGTATTATTGTAGATACTGTTGCTATTATTGTCCAAATTACTCTTTGACTACCAAATGGTGGTACTATTTGTACACTTCCTCCTGCTAAGTCTATATCTGAATCTGGTTCCCAATATAGTGTTGATGTTCCATTACTTACTTTAGACATATCTAAATCTCCTGGTATTGATAATACTAATTGATTTCCTCTTTGTTTCATTTTTTCATCTGTTACTGGTGCTCCTCTGTTTACAACGTCTGATAATAAAATATTCTTATCATTTCCTGTATTTGTTATTTGGAATCCTGTTATTCTACCATTATCATCTCTAACTTCCTTAGTAGTATAATTATCTTTTTCAGAATTATTTGGAGTTGTAGTTGTATGGTAGCTTCTTCTTCCTAATTGATTTGTTGCTTGTATTATTTCAGCATAATTGTTATATGTTAATGCATTCTTATCTTTATCTTCAGAAGATGATAGTACTTTTGATAGTGTTAAATAAATTGGTCCTGTACTTTTTCCTGGTACTAAATCTTCATTTAGTTCGGTAGTTACAATTTTAGTGTTTATATTTTTTGCACCTTTCTTAGCATCTTCTCCTAATAAATCTAAATCTTCAGCTCCAGCTGTATTCCAATAATTTTTATTTGTCTTATTAGTGTCTTCTGGATTTGCTTGCATATTTTCGTCATACATTAAGTTATTATCTACATAATCTATTATCTTATCTGCTTTTGTTTTTACTATCATTCCACCTTCTTGTCCAATTTTGCCATAATCATAAAAGTTATTTCCACCAATATATGCGAAATCAATTTCTCCAGTATTTGTTACATAATATTTATATGTTATTTTTAAGGTTGAACCGTATATTAAATTTTCGTCGACAATCGCTTGTACATATCTATCTGTCCATGATGTACTATTTATTGCGCCTTTTGTTCCATCTATTAAGGTTCTTCCATCTGAAGTTGTTATTGTTATATGGTCTACTACTTTATTTATTGTTAGCTCTGAACGTGGCTTTTCTGCTAGTCCAAAATTCATATTATTAATTGTAAACGCTGCATTACCACTACTATCTTTACCATATTCTGTTATTGGCACCATAAATTTTTCTGTAGCTGCAGTATTAGATATATCTTTAGAATTATCATTATAGTTTTCTAATTTTACTGCTTCGGCATAAGTCATTGATTGACTCCAATCATATTTTTTAACTTTATCTTTTGCTACCGAATTGTTTCCTGCTTTTGAATACCAATAATTTTCTGATCCTTTAGCAACAATTACATTTCCTTTTGAATCTGTTCCTTTAGAAGAACTATCTTTGTAATTTATATCTGAAGTATCTATAGTTGACTTGTAGTCTTGATAGTTATATTGTTTTGTTTCTCCATCTCCATATGTAAATTCAATTGTATAATTAGCACTTGGAATTATATTTTCTAATGTGTATGTTCCGTTTTCATCTGAAGTTCCTTCATATATTTTTCCACTTGTTTCATCTTTTAATTGAACTTTTACACCTTTAATTGTTTTGTCTTTTGGAGTAGTTCCGCCCTTAATATACTTACCATCACCATATCTTAATTTTGCATTATTTTGTGCCTTTGTACCTCTTAAATCTTCATCATGTTGTGAGGTTGCATCTTCAAATACAATTCCTGTTATTTTTCTATTATTGTTATTATCTCCTTGTTTTATTAATCTTACTCCTAATGCTTTATCTGTATCATCTTCAAGTTTCATATTGTGATCTGCATTATAGTCATTTATATTAAAGTTTCCTGGCACAGAATTTTCATCTAATTTTCCTGCTATTTCTCCTTTAACATGTCCTTTTCCATATGGATTATCTTTATAATATGCTGTATGGTCACCAATCTCTGCTAAAAAGTTCAAAGTGTTTATCTCATCTGTATTACCAGCATCCATTATAGCTTTTATAGTTGTTCTATCTAATTTCATACTAATATTTATTGTATTTGTATTATCAACTAAACCTTCATTGCCCAATGTTGCACCACTTAATTCTATAATATTAGGTGAACTATAATTCCTATTAGAGTAATCTAATGTAGTTTCTGGGCCATTGCCTATTTTAATTGCTGTAAATCTATTATCACAGAACACTCTTACTTTTGCTACTTTTGCATAATATGCTGGTGATGTATTTGTTACTTCTACCTTATAATTTACCCAAACTTCTAATTCTTTTCCTTCGGTAAATTCATAATCTGATTTTTGAACTGCAAGAGTTTGATTTTTTCCATCTTTTGTTACATTTCCATCTTTTGCTGCTTGTATAGCATCAACATCACCTGAAGAAAGTCTTGCAGTTAATTTAGACATATTGCCAAAACCTTCATATGGTTGAGTAATTCCATTTATTGATACATTCATGTTCTCTAGAGAAGATGTTAAACTTAAATTAAAGTATCTTGTTATTAATCCTAAATTAACATGTTCTCTATATGTAGTATCTGCAGTTATCCATAATGAATTAGCATCTTCAAGATATGTACTTGATCCAACTTCTACTCCAGCATTAATATTATTATTTGCTTCTTTATTCGCAGCTATAGATTTTTTATTAACTACAATGCCTTCATTAAATTCTTTTCTACTACACTTACTCCAAGGTTGATTTCCTCCTCCTTGCAAATCCCCATTTTCTACTGCTCTAGATACATTTGTACGTCCATCATCAGCATCATTAAATATAGTTGATTCATATTTTTCACCATTATATATAAATCTTACAGCATAATTCTTTTTGATGGTCATTTTTTCCTGCATATTATCTACATAATCATATGTCCAAGCAATATCTCCATATTCAAAATTACTTGCCTGTAAATTTGTAAACTCATAATTACCATTATTGGTTACAGTTTCTTGAATAAGTGTTCCATCTTCGCCATAAAGTTGTACTCTAACATTATCTCCACTTGTCCAATCTTCTCCTGAATCATATTGACCATTAACTTTTCCTGTTATTTTTTCTGAATCATAATCATATTTATCATTAAATATTTGACCTTTTATACTTGTTTCTGTATGCAACCACACTGGATTTGAAGAAACATTTACTGCATCTTTTACTTTATTTGTATTTTCTGGAGTATAGAAAAATACAAATGAAAATGCATCTAAAGATGTTACGTCTCCCTCTGGTGCTGCAGCCAATATTGCATTTGCAGTCATTGTAGTTTCTAGCCATATTTCACCTGAATTAACCCATATTGGAGCTATGCTTGAAACTGTACCATCTGTATATTCATATCTATTAATTCCCTCTCCTTGAACACTATCTCTCCATAATGTAGTATCATGAGTCCATGTTATACTTGTATTTCCATTTGGGTGATATACTGTTGGTTTTGCATCTAAATATTCTGCCTGTTGTCCCTCTGTTAATCTATTTATCCATCCAAGATGCATAGATTGGTTAGTATATTTGTCTACAAGTCTTGTACCATATTGAGCCTCGTTATCACTATGTGTTAAATTATTGTAATCTTTTGTAATCGTAGCCATGTCTATTGCTTCATCAGAATAATTTATATACTGTATTTTATATATAAATATATATTGAATATCATAAGCGGAATTATCCAACATAACTTGTTGACCTGCTAAAGCTCCATTTGTATAATAAGGCTGGCACAAAGCATCTTTATTTGTACATTCTCCTGTACCAGAATCCCATTCAGGCTTTATACAATCTCCTATTTTACCGTATCCTTGTCCTAATCCCATATCTCCTATTGAACCTAAACTTGTATCATATCCAACCTTATAAACTGAATCTAAATATTTAACATAGTTTCCTTTGCCAGGTTTAGTTGAGCTTGGGAATGTAAATGTTAGTTCTCCATTATCAGTTTTACTATCACTTTTAGATGATTTTACCTCAACCGAAACAACATTTTGTCCGTGAATAAGGGCTTACATTTTTATATAATTGATATGTTCCTGAATATGAAGTTCTTTCCTCTTTGCTTGTTGCTTCCTTATATTTAAACCTTACTGTTATCTCATTTCCATTCATACTTTGATTAGCATCTTTTTTTGTAACTTGTATATTTACCTGTATTACTTCATAAGTTGAGAAAAATTTTTCACAAGTTTTTTGTGGATTATTTGTTGTATATCCATCTGTCATTTTATCAAATGTTTTTGTTTCTGTTCCTGAAATATATTGAGCTTTATTTTTCCAATCACCTCCTATTTTTTCTTTACATTTAAATTGTATTTTATATGTTCCAATATTGCTGCCATCTATATCTACCTTAACTTGGTCTACGGTCCAATCTGATGATTTTTGAAAACGATATTGGTATTCATAATGGTCTCCCTTATCTTCCATTTGATATGAACCACCATCTTCTAATGCTTTGCTATTTTGATCTTTTAAAAATTGAAGATTTAATGGAGTTGACGTTTCTTTTCTTTCATCTTCTCTAGCTCTAAATAATAAATCCTTTGCCGTAGTTCTTGCATTTTCCATCATAGTATTATCTAACTTATGAAAATTACTTATCAATCCATTATTTACGGTTGATATAATTTTATTGTTAACAAAATATCTTCCGCCTTCCTCACTTTTTCCAACTTTACTTTGATACCATATCATCCATTGTATAATAGCTCTATTTTTTTCAGATACATCTTTCATATCTTTTCCTTCTGTTACATAATATATCGCCCTAGCTAATGTAGCACTTAATTTTTTTGTATTTCCTGCTTTTTTAAATTCATAATAATCATGTTTCATTGTAGTACCTTTATTTCTACAAAAAATTATTTGATCTGTTTCCTTTCCACTTCCATCTAGCGTTACTCCACCTAAATCAATATAAGTTGTCCATTTATAATATAATGTATCTCTATAACCTAAAGCTGAATTTCCAAATAATATAGTAATTAAGAATAGTAAAGTTGCTATTAATATCTTTCTTCTTTTCATAATTCTACCTCCTTTCTTTCTAAACTTTTAATACTCTTTTATTAATTTCATATGCAGCTATACTTACTAATGCCATTATTGTTATTGTTAATGTTATATATGTTATTGGTCCACCTGTTTTTAATCCTAATATAACATTTGCTGAAGATTGGTCGTCTTCTCCTTCTTGGTTATTTCCTGGTGTTGAATCGCTATCTTCTTTTGCATATTCGTTATATGTTTCTGCTATTTCTGCTGTGTTGCTATATATTCCATTTCCATTTTCTGTCATATTTTTTGTTAAAACTAATGTTACTGTTTTACTTTCTCCTGGATTTATTAATTCTTTTTCTAATGCTTTTGTTTCTATTCCTTTTCCTGAAGTATACCAGTCTTTATTTAATTCTGAACTAAAGTCAAAACCTTCTGGTAGATAATCCACTATTTTGCTTGCATAACCTGGGATATCTCCTTCGTTTGTTACTGTTATTTCATATTCTACAGCAATTTTTGTGCTATTTATATATTTGTAATCTAAGTCTATTTTTGCCAGTTGTGTATCATATTTTTTAGTTTTTGTTGTTTTTTTATTTGCCATAGATATTTGTGTTACTTTTTTATTTAAGCTTAAGTCGAAGTTACCTCCTTCTATTAAACCTATATTTATATTTGCAATACTTATATTGTCTATTGTTATATTATTTGTTGTTGCAACTTTTTTTCCATTATAGTTTCCTTCTACAAATTTTGAATTTTTACTTTCTTCTGTTCCTTCTTTCTGATATTCTGTTAACATATATTTTGAAGAATCGTATTCGAATATTACCGTATATGTTCCTTTAGCTAGACCTTGTAATGTGTATGTTCCATCTTCTGCTGTTGTTGCTGTTGCTTTTACATTTCCATTTTTGTCTATTGCTTTTACTGGTATATTTGCTATTTTGGTTTCTCCTTCTGTTATTGTTGCATCTTTATTTGAGTCTAACCATGCTGTTCCAGATATTTTATATGTTCCTTGATTATTATTTGGATTATCTGGATTAACATCTTTATTTCCTTCTATTTTATAATTAAATTCTTTACTAAAGTTTAGTCTATCTATATTAAATATAACTTTTATATCTTTATCTTCAGTGCTTTCTTCAAAATTAGAAACCACTGAAAATCCAATTTCTACCTCTTCATTTGGTTCTATAATAGTATTTATTTTCAAATTATTATCTTTAGAAGAAAATGTTGTATCCGTATTGCTAGCACTTTTACTAAAATATTTTAATTCTTCTGGTAATTGCACATTTGCTTCTATATTTGTTATTTTTTCTCCATTATTCTTCAATTTAATAGTATACGTTATCCCATCTATTTGGTTATTTATATATCCTGAATCTGTTGTAGCTGATATATCTACGTCAACTTTTGTAGGATATATTTTAATCTTTTTTAATGTTGATTTTTGAGTTTTCATACCATTTCCAGATATATTTAATTGTAAAGCTGTTTCTCCTTCTTTTACAGGTCTAACAGTTATATATAGTTCTTTTTCTACAACATCTTGTTTTTCTAAATCACCTGCACTTACTTTAAGCGTTTTAGTTTTTTCATTATATTCTATTCCATCTGTTGTTTTATTTAACCATTCATCATCACTGTCGCTATCATCTATAATGTCATCATCTATATCTTCATCATCATTTCCTTCTTGAACATTATAAATATATGAATTAACATACTCAAGTTCATCTGGAATTTTTATACTTTCTTCAACATTTTTAATTTTTTCTGATGTATTATTATTAATTAATATACTGTATTGTAATTCACTTCCAACACTTCCTTCTTTAGGTCCATTTATTTCAATGTCAAAATTACCTTTTTCTATTATTTTATTAGTAATAGTATTTGAGTTAGTTTTTGTCTCTTCTCCCATTAAAATTTCAGCATAAGCACTTATTTCTGCATTTTCTTTCTCTGATATTACCAATATTTCAAGTATTTTTGTTTCGTTGCATTTTATATTACCTAATTCAAGTGCTGAATTTATCTTTTTATAAGAAATACCTCCTATAGAACTATATATAAATTCTGGATCTTTTGTATCATCTCGTCCATCTGTATCCCAATATTTTTCTACAACAGAAGCACCTTCTGGTAGAACCATTTTTGCCTTTACATTTTCAGCATCTGCTGTTCCTGTATTTTTTACTCTCAATTCATATGTTATTACTTGATTAGCATTTGTTTCTGTATCTGCATTATTACTCAAACTTGCTTCTAATATTGCCCCTTCTCCTGTTGATAGTGTTACTGGTGTTGCTTCTGCTGTTTCTGTTGGTGTTGCTTGGTCTTGTTCTGCTTCTGCTACTGCATATTTTGCCAAGTTTGCATTATCTAAACTTGCTAATTGGTTTTCTGTGCCTGTTCCTTCTGTATATTCTACTTTATATGAAGATATTGCTTTTACTCCGTATTCTAGGTTTTCTCCTAATTCTACATTGTATGTAAAGTTTAGTTCTTGTCCTTGTTGTACTTTACTGTTTACTACTACTAAGTATGCTTTAGAGTCTTCTGTTATTTCTTCTCTCCATCCATTTTCTGTGTTGTTTAGGTCTGCCTTAGCATTTATGTTTTCACTATAATATACACTTATGTCTAAGCCTTCCACAGATTCTACATTTGATGCAAATTTTGTATCTATTGTTGAACCGTATTTATCTCCTTTACTTGGTATTGTTCCAAGTATTTTTAAGTTTGATATTGTTCCTCCATTGTTGTTTATAACTGTATTTGTGTATTGTGCTGTTTGTTTTTGAGCTTTTCTTTCTAGTTTAATTTCTTTTTTATTTTCTCCTGATGATGTTCCTGCTTCTCCTGTTAATGTGTTTTTTGCACTGTTTAATGTTATTACACCTTTTGGTGCAACTATATTAAGTGGTGTTGATGATACACCTTCGTTTTCTAAGCTTATAGCTTTTTCGTTTGTTATGTTCATTGTAACTTGTTTTTCTGCTGATGTTGCTGTTTTTCTTACATTTATGTCTGCATTTATTATTACTGTTATTCCTTTATTGTTATCTGTTATATATTGTGTTTGTTCTCCTGCTAAAGCTATGTATAGTATTCTGTTTGATTCTATTCCTATAGATGATATTTGGAATCCATCTCCAAATAATACGTTAGCAGATTTTACATTTATACTTTCTACTTCTTCTGGTAGTTCTATTCTTACTGTTGGATTTTTATATAAATCGTCTGTTATATCGTCTGCTTCTAACACTGCTCTTATTTCTACGTTTTCATTTGTTACTACTGTTGATAAGTTTGGTGTTCCTATTTCTACATGTGCTTTTGTTGTTGTTTCTTCTAAATTTGTTATTGCTGTTTGTGTTTGTGCTTCTTGGTTTGCACTTGTTCCAATTAATGTTGTTTCTATATTTCTTATTATTTTTTGTGTTTCATAATTATATGAACTTGTTGCTGTTATTACTTTGTTGTTTTCTATATTTATTATTCCTTCTTTTACTGGCTTTGTTGTTTCTATTCTTATTGTGTTGTAATTTGCTGTGTAGTTATATACTAAGTTTCCATTTTCATCTGGTTGTGCATTTTTGTCTATTGTTCCTAATAAAGTTTCTCCATTAAATATTTTTATTTGTCCTTCTTGACCTAATATTTTTTCAAAGTTTGATTTACTTATTATTGTATTTTTGTAGTATGTATCTGCTGCTATTTTTCCATTATCTGTGTTGTATGCTTCTACATCTTTTGTGAATACTAGTCCTTCTGTTGCATCTTTGTAAGATATATTTGCTGTTATTTTTTCATTGTAGTTTGTTTCGTATACAGAATTTGCATATATATATCCTTTGCTTACTTTTTCTGTTCCTGTTATTCCATAATCTACATAGTTTCCATTTAATGCTATTGCTTCTGTTTTTTCTATAGAGTTTTCTGCTGTTGCTTCTGTATATGTTGTTATTGTGTTTTGTGCTTTTATTTCTATTGCTGGAATTGTTTCTGTTGTTTCGTATATATATGTTACTATGTATTCATCTGTACCATTTTTCCAAGCTACTTTTCCTTCTTGGTTTGCTGTGTTTTCTACATTTATTGTTAGTTCTCCACTTTCGCTGTTATAGTTCCAATTGTCTGCATTAAAGCTTTCTCCATTTGTTATTCCATTTGTTGCTTTTGTAGAAATTGCATGTACTCGTACTTCTTCTGGTAGGTTTTCTCCTACTTTTGGTACTGTTACTTTTATATTTGTATTTTTTATTGGTAAAACATTTTCATTTAATGTTGAAGTTATTTTTGTTTCTATTACAGCTTTGTCTCCAAATTGCATATATTTTTGTACATTTGAATCTATGCTTGTTTGAAGTTCATTTGCAATCCAACTTATTCCAACATTTATTTGCGCATTTATTGTGTTTTCTTTTCCTTTTATATTTGTATAATTGCTTACAAATGTTGCTGTTGTTTCTCTTTGGCAATAATTTGTTTCTACATATTCTGGATGTCCCATTTTTATTTTTGCAGATATAGTAACTGTTTTATTGCTGTTAATTTGATTTAGTTCAATTGTGTTTGCAGTAGAATTTTTTACAATTCCATCTATGCTTTGTGCTTCTATAGATTCTATTTCAAAGTTTGCGTTGTTTAAACTAATTGTACTTTCTTTTAAGAATCCATTTCCTACTTTTACTTCAAAATTAACATATGCTTCTTGTTTTGCATCTAATGTAACTCCATGCACACGATTATTTCCTACTTGGAAATATGTATCAAAACTTACATTTTTATCGCTAGATTCTGTTTTTTGTTGTTCTAGTTCTTCAAATGCTGCATATACATTTGTTCCAATTAGGCTAACATTTCCCATTGTCATTACCATTACTAGAAATAATGCAATTGTTTTTCTTAAAATTTGTTTTACCATAGCTTTTTCTTCCCTTCTTTTACCTATTATCATACATACTATAGATTATAAAGATTTTTATAATTGTTTCAATACCTTATTTTTCCAGCCTTTTGTATTCCTTTACGGAAGCTATTTTTCGCCTTTTTTTTACATTTTTATTACATTTTGTTTATAATTTGATTTGTTTTGTATTATTTTCTTAATAAAATCTCCAAGTTGTTGTTTTCCGTAAGTTTTTTTTGCGTATGGACAATCAATAGAAATTTCCTATAATATTAAAAGGCGACCTATGGTCGCCTCATATTTTATAATACAAATTTCTTGATTAATACAATTCCTGTTGCTGTTGTTACTAACATTAATAATGTTAATCCAAAGTATGTTTTTGGATTTTGTCCTAGGATAATTGATAGCATTACTGGTGCATCGTCTATATCATCTTCTCCATCTTCTTTGTTATCTGGTGTTGAGTCTATATCGTGTGTATGGTGTTTATTATAATCTTTACTAATTTCTGCTACATTTACTTTTAATCCTAAATTGTCTTGACTATTTTTCCATGTTAGTAATACTGTAACTACTGCACTTTCTCCTGGTTGTAATAGTGTATCTTTTAGTTGATCTGTTGTTATAATTCCTTCTGAAACTTCTTGCCATAATGGGTTATCTTCTTTATTGAAGATTAGTCCTTCTGGTATGTAGTCTTTTATTTCTTTTGCGTATCCTTCTATCATTCCTTCGTTTGTTATTCTTATTTGGTATTCGAATTTTACTGTAACATTTTTTAAGTTTCTTCTACCTAAGTCTACTTTTACTATTTCTTCTGGGTCATCTTCAAATTTATGATTTGTTTCTGTTACAACACTTTCTCCATTTTCTGTAACTATAGCTTTGCTTACTATTTTTCTTAGTGCTAAGTCAAAGTATACTATTTTAATTTTTTCGTAATCGTCATCATCTTCTTGTCCTGGTACATATTTTTTATCTTCTTCATTTTCTTTGTATTTTGGTAATTCTTCGTCTGATGGAAGTGTAAAGTTTTCATCTGGTTCTGAGTCTCTATCCGTCATATCTTCACCATTTGAATCGCTTTGTTTTGTTATTTGAGATAAGTTTGTTATTATTCTTCCATATTCTGCTGTAGATTTTACTTTACATTGTATTTGAACAGATTTACTATCTAATTTTGTTTTGTCAAATGCTTTTATTAAATTATCTGTTGATTCTGTTCCTTTGTATTGTAAATAATCTGTTGTAACTGTTCTTCCATCTTTTGATACTTTCCAATTATATTTTGTGTTTATTTCGCTATCTTCTGCAAATTCTAATTCTTCTGGTAAGTAGTCTGTTATTTCATTAACATAACCATCTATTTCTCCTTCGTTGTATACTGTAATTGTATATGTTACTATACTTCCTCTTACAACTTCTAATGGCTTTTTAGGATGATTATATTCTGCTGTTGTTTCTGTTCCGTTTGGTATTAGTTTGCTTACATCTATATCTGGTACTCTTTCTGTTACTTCTGCTCCATCTATATCTGTAATATATTTTCTTAATGATAAGTCAAATTGTTTTTGAATTATTAATTTTTCAAAGTCATCATCGTCTTCTTTTCCTTTTATATATCCATTGTCATTTCCATTGCCTTCGTAATCATTTTGTTTTGTTTCTCCTAAATCAAAATTATTTGGAGTTGAATCTCTATCTTTATCAAGATTTTTTCCTTCTTCATCTTCATATTTGGTTATTTGTGCAATGTTTGTAATTTTTTCATCTGTTGTTGCTTTTTCATTTACTAAGCATTTTATTTTTACATCTATATAGTCTAGTGTAGTTCCATCAAATGCTTTTAACATTGTATTTTCTTTATTTTGGTCTTTGCATAATTCTTGTTGAAGACTTGTGTTTGTTGTATTTTTTGATAAAATGTCTGTTTTTATTGTTTTTGTTGTTGAATCATATGTCCATGCATAGCTTGCATTGTATTCTATTGCATCTTTTAATTCTTGTGTTTCTGCCATGTCACTTGTTGGAAATGTAAGTTCTTCTGGTAGTTTATCTTCTATTTCTCCAATATATCCATTTGTTTCCCCTTCATTGTATACTCTTATTGTATATTCAACAATATCTCCTATTTTTACACCTACTGGTTCTTTTGTGTGTACATATCTTGCTGTAGTTTCTTTAGTACCATTTGGTTTTAGATTTGTTATGTCTACTTCTGGAATTCTAGAACCTATTTCTTTGCTTCCTACACCTGTTATGAATTTTCTTAAGGCGTAATCTGGTTCTTTTTTTGGTGTATCATCTTTTGGTATTTCTACTTCTTCACTTCCATCTATATCTTGTGGAGTTCTATCAACTATTGCAACTGGTTGAGTTGTTCCTTCAGTTCCACCTTTTGTCCAATATTTTATAGTTGTTGTACTATATTTTGCTTTGAAACTAAATTTTATTTTAGTTATATTTGTATTTTTTGTTTTTGATACTTTTATGTAAAAATTATTTCCTAATTCATCTTTTACTGTTGTTGATGTTGATTTATCTTCTTTTAAAATTATTGCATCATTTATATTTTCATTATTTTCATTTTTTATTTCATATGAAAAATCTGTGTAATTATCGTTGTTTTTATTTATTTTAAATGGTCCTGCTATATAATAATCTCCTTCAGTTGTTGCTGTTGGTGCTGTATTTTCCATTTCTAAAGGTTTTGTTGTATTACTTTCTGCATTATCATTTGATGAATCTTCTGCTGTTTTTAATAAATTTTTGTATATTTCATTAATAGCAAAAAATCTATTATAAAAACCATCATCTTCTGTTGCTCCATTATAATTTCCATCACTATCCCATGTTTTAAATTTTTTATCCAATTCTGACATATTATAATAATTTTGTAGTTCTCCTACTGCATTATCATTATTTTCTTTTTTATGTTCTATATAATCCGCAAAAGTTGAATGATTTTCATCTTTATAAATACTTGCAAATAAACTTGATACTTCATCATTTTGTAATAATTGAGAAAGTGATGTTGTTCCTGATGTTACTGTATTTTCATTTGTATAATGCCAAATGGCAAGTTGCTGTGCTATTTCTATATCTTTATCTGTAATATAAAATCCTTGTTCATCAATTCTATACAAATTTTTATTTTCTAATTTTGATTCTCCAGAATATGATGCTTTTAGAAATTTATCTAAAAAGACTTTTTTATCTGATGAATTTGGTATGTACACATTTTTAAGTATTCTCACAATTTTATCATAGTCTTCTTCTTGAAAACTAGCAGAATTATTTGCTAATTCTTTAGATTTTATGGTAGTTTTATCATTACTGTCTAGCATATCAAATGATTGATCATATCCAACAATAGTATTAAAATCTAATTGATTATTGGTTCGAAATCCTCTTGAAAAGTCCAAACAATATATTGCTTTATCATAATTGGTTGTTCCTCCAACACTTTCGTATATCTTATATGTATATTGATTTTGCAATGCATATGAAGGATATGTGTTATCACTATCTTTACCACGAAATTTATCAATTCCTAAGTTTATAGTATCGCTCGCATTTGCTGTTATTGGCATTATGGTTCCCAATATCAACATTATGCATATTGCTTTTAAAATGCTTTTTACCTTTTTCATAGTTTTCTCTCCTTAATAATAATTCTACTTATAATATATTGTACATTTTATATTTAGCAAGTCAATACGGTAATTTTTACCTATTTAATATTCCTTTACGGAAGCTATTTTAAGGCTTTTTATTACTTTTTTGTTACATTTTCTTTTCGTTTGTAATTTTTATTTTTATTTTTTGTATTAATTCTATTTTTTTACTTATTTCCGTAACATTTACACGTTTTTTGTTTTGATGCATATTATATTGTAGTTATTTATTTTTGTGTTTAGCATAAGATATTTATATATAGTTATTTGGAGGTTTTTATATGAATAATTCTAACAATTTTGATATGAAACAACTAATGAATATGCTTTCTAAAGTTGATAAAAAAGATTTACAATATAGTATTCAAAAGGCTAATGAGATTATGAAATCTGATAATAGAGATGAAATTATAAATGAATTAAAAAAGAATTTAAATAAATAAAGGCGACTAATAGTCGCCCCTACAATGAAAAGGGGTGTTTATATGAATGATGATATGTCTGATTTAATGGCTAAACTAAATAGTATGCTTGGTTCCGATTCTGCTAATGGTCTAAAAGATATGATAAATAATTTTTCTAACAGTAATTCTACAGATAATAGTTCTTCAGACAATAGTTATTCTACTGCCTCTAGCTCTGGCAACACTGAAGATGATAATTCTAATTTTAATATAGATTTTGATACTATTATGAAAATGAAATCTGTTATGGATGCTATGAATAGCAAAAAAAATGATCCAAGAGCAAAACTTTTAATGTCTTTAAAACCTTATTTGAAAGATAGCAGAAAACAAAAGTTGGACCAATATGTACAATTACTAAATATGAGCAGTGTTTTTGAACTTTTTAAAGAAAATGGTGGTGATTTTAATAGCAATTCAAAGTAATTTTAATCCGTTTTCTAGAAATATAAAACCTACATATTTGAATAAATTTGGAAATGTTCCTTTTAGTCATGTTTATAGCACTAATTATGGTAAAACAGTACAAAATAATGTTAGCAATAATGTGAATACTCGGACAAACAGATTTACCTTTAAAAATAGAGAAAGATAAAAATACTGATAATAATGAAGAAAACAATAGAGATGACCGAGAATTTTTCGAAATTTTTGGTATACGATTGTATTTTGATGACATTCTTATTCTGTGTTTATTATATTTTTTATATAAAGAGGATGTACACGACGAAATGTTGTTTTTCGCATTAATTTTATTGTTAATTTCATAAAAAATGTCGCCTGGGGTTAGTCCCCAAGCGACATTTATTCTAATTCTATTTTGTCTTCTTTAACATATGCAAATGTATATCTTACACTATATTCTTCGGCTTCTTTCTGTATGCTTTTTACTATGTTTGATATACGTATTTGTGGTGTTTCTATTCTTTCTGCTGCTATTATTGCTTTTTTATTTCCTTTTGCTCCTGCGTGTGCAAGTCCCATTATTCTTCCTACTACTACTATATTTTCTCCTGCAATTACTTCTGCACCAGAATTAATATCTCCTATTATTACTATGCTTCCTTCGTTTTCAATTTTTTGCCCTGATCTTATTGAACCTTTATGATATATTGTAGGAGATTCTCCTATTTCTTGGTCATACGCCTTTTTTATTCCATATAGCCCTAGTACTTTCGGACTATCAAAGTCTATTTGCACATCTATTTCTTTTTGTATTAATTCCTTAACTTCATCTATTTCTTTGTTTTTTAATACTTTGCCTGTTACAAATATTGGAGTTTTATCATCTTTATATAGTTTTTTTAAGTCTGGTATTTTCTTTTTTAGTGCTTTTAATATATCATTATATTCATATTTATCGTTTAAAGTTATTGTTAATTCGTCTCTTTTTAATTTTATTTCAACTATTTGAGCCATTTTTTCAACATCCTTTCTATCTAAAGCTTTCTGTATATGGAATAGAAGTTACATTTTCTTGTACTTGTTCTATATTCATACCAAAATATTGCTCTATTATTTCCTTAACTGCCTCTGCAGTATAATATCCATGTCCACCATTTTCAACTAATACTACAACTGCTATTTGCGGATCATCATATGGTGCAAAACCAACAAACCATGCATTTACTTTTCCTGTTGATGTTTCTGCTGATCCTGTTTTTCCTCCAACACTTATAGCAAAGTTTTTAAATATACTATATGCTGTTCCTCCTTGGTCATCTGTAACAGATTCCATACCTTCTAATATTGCTCGTAAGTTGTCTTGTGAAATTGATATATCTTCTTGATTTTCGTCTGCTATTCCTGCTTTTTCTTTTATATAATTTTGTATTTCTTCTCTAGATACTTCTGTTCCATCTGAGTTAATTATTTTTTCTACTATTGTTGGTTGAATTTTATTTCCACCATTTGCTAACATACTTATATATTTTGCAATTTGAACTAATGAGAAGGAATTATAACTTTGACCAATTGCTGCTGATAGTGTTTCTCCAGCATACCATTGCTCATTATATAAATTTTGTTTTGTTTCTTTTGAAGCAAGTGTTCCTGAAGTCTCGTTTGGAAGTTCTATTCCTGTTTTAGTTCCAAGTCCAAAGTATTTTGCATATTTAGCTAAAGTGTCTATTCCCATTCTATCTGCAGTTTCATAGAAGAAATAGTTACATGAATGTTGTATTGCTCCTGAAACATTTAATCTTCCATGTCCTTTATGATAATCTGTGTAAATCCAACATTTTGGATTTGTGTATTTTGGATATACTCCTGTATCGTTTATTGTTTCTTTTGTTGTAATGGCTCCTGATTCAAGTCCAGCTATTGCTGTAACCATTTTAAATATTGAACCTGGTGCATATGCTGTTTGCATTGTTTTGTTTACTTGTGGTGTATCTTCCGTGTTGTATTTTTCCCAGTTTTCTGCACTTATTCCTCCAACAAAATCTTGAGGATTAAAGTCTGGATAGCTTGCCATTGAAAGTACTTCTCCTGTTTTTACATTCATTACTATAGCTGCACCTGAGTTTGTAGCATATTTTTTGCCAAATCCTCCGCTATTAATTTTTTGTATATTGTTAGCAAGTGCTTGTTCTGTAACTTTTTGTAGGTTAGCATCTATTGTTAATACTACATCACTTCCTTCTACTGCATCTTGTGTAACATATTCTTCTGTATTTGTTCCATCTACAGACATATCTATTTGTTTTGTTCCATCTTGTCCTTTTAGGTATTTTTCAAATAGATATTCAATTCCTGTTTTTCCTATATAGTCATTGGCGTTATAGCCATCTTTTACTTCTGAAATTTTTCCTATTGTTCCTACAACATGTGATGCTAAGCTTCCTGATGTGTATTGTCTTATTGGTTCAACTACTACGCTTACTCCTGGGAAGTTTTCACTTCTTTCATTAAATTCTAGTGCACTTTTTCTACTTATATTATTTGAAATTACAATCGATTTGGTTGTACTATAACCATCTTGCAATATTTGATATCTAACTGCTAATACTTTTCGTATTTGATATATATTATCAAATTGTATTTCATACTTTTCTTTTAGTTGCTGTATGCATTGTTGTGCATTTAGCTTTTCATCTAGTTTCATTTTTTTCTTCCAATTTATAGCTTTTTCATCTGTATCGAAGTCAAAGTAATATTGTTCTTCTTCGTTTATTTTTATTGGAAACGAATCTTTGTAACTATCTTCATTTTTTTCTAATACATCTACTATATTTAATATTGTTGTATTTAATGTTTGATTATCAACTTTACTTTTATATAATTCTAAACTAAATCCCATGCTGTTTTCTACTATTGGATTTCCGTTTCTATCTAATATAGAGCCACGTGCAGCAACTGCTGTGCTTTCTCTTGTTAAACGCGTATTGGATTGTTCTCTATATTCTTCTCCATGTATTATTTGAAGATTAAAAAGTTGTAATAATAATATAATACCAAAGATATAAATTATTGTTGTTAATGAATTAAATCTTAATCTTATATTTGGTTTTCCTTTCAAATCTTCACTTCCTTTTTAATAATATCTTGTTAAAATTTTGTTTTCTTTAAACATATCTTGAATTCCATAACCTGCTTTTTGTATTAATGGATATAATATTACTGTTATTATTGCATTATAAAATATTTCAATTGTAAGTTTTATAGTAAAAGTTAAAAATTCCCAAGTATATGAAAATATTATTGCATTTATTATATATGAGAATAATTCAAATAATAATGTAGATACCATTACCATTCCAACAATCGTTATTTTGCTATCTTTTGAAAAATTCCTATCTAGAAATCCTCCAAATATTCCTATTGCTCCATACATTATTGATGAAACACCCACTTTTTTACTAATAAAAATATCTATTAGCAATCCAAATATTACTCCAAATGTGCCCCCATATATTCTTCCTGCAAACAGTCCTATAAATAAAACTAGAATAACCATTAAATTTGGCTTTACCCCTGCAATTGTAAACCAAGAGAAAAGGTTTGTTTGCAATAGATATATTAAAATAAATGTAAAGAATAATGCTATTCCTAATAAAACCTTTTTCAACTTAAGTTTCACACTCCTTTTTTATTGCATTACTACTAAAACTGTGTCTAGCTTTTTAAAGTCAACTGCGGTTTCTACTATCGCATATCTATCTGTTATATTGCTTTTGTTTACTATTTTTTTAATTGTTCCTACATATATTCCTTTTGGATATATTCCTCCTAGTCCAGAAGTTTCTATACTATCATTTTCAACTAAGTTTGCATCTGTTGGTATATATGTTGCTTTTAGTCCATTTGTTTCGTCTAAGGTTCCCTTTGCTATTATACTGTCTTTTGAACTTGTAATTGAACAACTAACCGAGCTTGCTGGGTCTACTATTGTTTGTACTTTTGAAGAATTATCACTAACAGAAATAACATGTCCTACTAGACCTTTGTCTGAAATTACTGTCATATTTACTCTTACACCATCTTTTGAACCTATATTAATTATAATGTCGCTACTATAATTGCTTACATCTTTGTCTATAACATATGCCGGTTTTGTTGTGTACTCTGTGTACTTTTCTGATAAGTTTAGTTCTTCTTTTAATGTTTCATTTTCTGCTTTTATCATTTCTAGCTCTCTTAAAGATTCTTCTAGTTCACTATTTTTGCTTTTTAGTTCATTATTTTCTTGTTTTAAGTTATTTATGTTTGTAAAAAATGCATCGTTTCCAGACATTTTGTTTTTTAAATATGTTAAGCCATTTTGAATTGGTATAACAAGTGAACTAACTGCATTTCCCACATATGAGAATTTTTCAATTTTAATATTTGAAACAAAAACTAATATAATTAGTAATATTATTGTTATAATAATTCCAAATACGCTAGTTTTGTTATTTCTTTGCATTTTTTACCTTCTTTCCTTCGTAATGAATTTTTTCTTTATGTATTATAATCTTTTACGTGAATTAATTAATACTCTTTTTAATTTTTCTAAGTCTTGTAATGTTTTACCAGTTCCTCTAACTACAGAGTCTAATGGATTATCTGCAACATAAACTGGCATTCCTGTTTTTTCACTTAATAGTTTGTCCAAATTTTTTATTAAAGCTCCTCCACCAGCTAGAATTATTCCTTTTTCTGCAATGTCTGATGCAAGTTCTGGTGGTGTTTTTTCTAATGTATTTTTTACTATTTCTATTATTTCATATATTGAATATTTTATTGCTTCTTCTGCTTGTGTTGAGTTCATTATTATATTTTTTGGAAGTCCTGTATTTAAGTCTCTTCCTTTTACTTCCATTTCTTCTACTGTCATTAATGGAATTGCACAACCTATTTGTTTTTTTATTTGTTCTGCTGTTGTTTCTCCTATTGCTAAGTTGTATTCTCTTTTTACATAATTTACTATGTCTTCATCTAGTTCGTCTCCTGCAACTCTTAATGAATTGCTTACAACTATTCCTCCTAGAGATATAACGGCAACTTCTGTAGTTCCTCCACCTATATCTACTATTATATTTCCACTTGGTTCTTCAACATTAAGGTTGGCTCCAATTGCAGCTGCCATGGGTTCTTCCATTAAATATACTTCTTTTGCTCCTGCTTGCATTATTGCTTCTTCTACTGCTCTTTCTTCTACTTCTGTAATTCCAGATGGTACTCCTACTACAACTCTTGGTCTTCCTGAATTATATTTATCGTTAACTTTTTTTAGTAAATTTTTTAATAGTAACTCTGTTGCTGTAAAATCTGCTATTACTCCATCTTTCATTGGTCTAACTGCTTTTATTCTTTCTGGAGTTCTACCAAGCATTTCTTTTGCTTCTTCTCCTGTTGCTAATATTCCTCCTGTTTCTCTATCTATTGCCACTACAGATGGCTCATTTAATACTATTCCTTTTCCTTTTACTGTTACTAAAATATTTGCTGTTCCTAAGTCTATTCCTATATCTTTTGAAGCTAATTTAAAAAAATTAAACATATGTATCTTCCTTTCAATCTATTTGTTCATTTTAAGTAATTTAGAAAAAACACTTGAATATTTTCCATCACCTATAACTACGTGGTCTAACATTTGTATTCCAAGCATTTCTGCGGAACTATATACTCTCTCTGTTGCCTCATAGTCACCTTCACTTGGTGTTGAATCTCCAGATGGATGATTGTGTACTAATATTATTTTTGGTGCTCCCATTTTTACTGCATCTACTAAAACTTCCTTTGGTTCAAATGTCGCCCTATTTGAGCTTCCTAATGAAACATCTTTTATTTTTAATATTTCATTTTTATTATTTAATATTAATACTTTTGCTATTTCTTTTCTTTCGTATCTCATTTCTTCCATTAGTAAATTTGCCACATCATCTGAAGTTTTTATTTTTATATTTATTTTCTCTATAGGTCTGCTCATTCTTTTAGCAAGCTCGCATACTGCTTTTAACTGAATTGCTTTTATTTTGCCAATTCCTTTTATTTTTGTAAGTTCTTCTATTGATAGCTCTTGTAAAAATCTAAGCGTTCCTATTTTATTGTTTTTTTCTAGACTCAATATTTTTTGAGCTATTTCTACTGATGTAAATTCTTTTGTTCCAGTTTTTATAATTATTGCTAATAATTCTGCGTTTGATAGGAAATTTTCTCCATACATTTCTAATTTTTCGTAAGGTCTTTCCGAAGATGGTAATTCTTTTATTCCCATTTAAAGTCCTTTCCGCTCCCTATATATCACATAATTACATGACTTTTTTGTATATAAATATTGCTAAAAACATTCCTATAATACTAGCAATATTTATTTTAATCATTAATGCAAATGTTATTGATAGTACTCCTAAATTTAATACAAAAGGATTTTGAAAACCAAATTCTTGTCCATATCCTAACCACCATAATCCATTTATATTTTTAGTTACTTCACCAATAAGTCCTCCAAGTACTAAACCTGCAAATATAAATAAAATAAGTATCCATATACTTTTATCTTTCGTTGCCATTTGTGTTCCTCCTTTTTCCTTACGGAAATATGTTTTTTCTAAGTTTATTAACTTTCAATATTATATATGCAAATGGCATTTTTTTCAAGGAATTTTTTAATTATTTACAAATTTATATTTATTTTTTATTCCTTATGTGTTATATTTCTTTTACACCATTTTTTAAAGCTTACATATTATATATAAATTTCCAAAAATTACTCGTTTAATATTTGAAAATTTTAATGTATAATTATTGTAAAGGGTTTAGGAGGTATGATACAAAATGAAATTCGAAAAGTTAAGCGAAAATAAGTTGAGAATAACTCTTAATATAAGAGATTTAGCAGATAAAGATATAGATTATCACTCTTTTATGTCTAACTCAGTTGATACTCAAAAATTATTTTTAGATATGCTTGAAAAAGCTGAAGAAGAAGTTGGATTTAAAACTAAAAATTATAAAATTATGATTGAGGCTGTTGTTACCTCTACTGGTGAATTTATAGTAACTGTTACACGTTCACTTCCAGATAGTGTTGGACTTTCACCAAAAAAGAAAACCTTTAAAACAAAACGAAAAACTGTAAATTCTTTGAATAATAAAATTATATATTCTTTTAACTCTTTTGAAGATTTTTGTTTGTTTTGCAATTCTTTAGATAAAAATATAGTTAAGAATCTTAGTAAAATTTCTAAAGACATTACTTTACATTTTTTTAAAAATACATATTATTTATTAATTGAGAATTCAAATACAAATTATGTTTATACAAAGTCTTTAATTAATTACGTTGCAGAATTTGGAACATATTCTCACAATTCTCATATATTGTGTTATGAATTAAGTGAATATGGCAAATTGATTTTTAAAAATAATGCTATTAAATTGTGTTTAAAATATTTTAGTTAAAATTTTATAACAAAAAAACGACCATTGGTCGTTTTTTTAATATAAATATTTTTGTGGATTTAATGCTGAACCATTAACACGTATTTCTAAGTGTAAGTGTGATCCTGTTGAATTTCCTGTTGACCCCATTTTTGCTATTACTTGTCCTTGTGATACTGTTTGTCCAACACTCACGTCTAAACTACTACAGTGTCCATAATATGTTTGTACACCGTTTCCGTGTGATATTATTACCATTCTTCCATATGAACCTTTTGTTCCTGCAAATACTACTGTTCCAGATGCTGCTGCCTTTATTGGTGTTCCTGTTGAATTGGCTATATCAAGTCCTGTATGTGCACTTGAACGTATGCTGCTTCTTTCTCCATATCTTGATGTTAATTTACCTGAAACCGGCTGTGCTAAACTAATTCCTAGACTTGGTGCAGCATTAGAAATGTTTGTAGATGTACTTATTTTTTCTTTACTTCTTGTTGTTACAGTTGATGCAACTGCTGTAGATTTTTTTACCTCAGTTTCTTTATACAAATTTGCTACAGCTTGTTCTGAAGTAACAAAATCGCATAATTTTGTTTCGTATTTTTGCTCTATTGAAATATTGTTTTTATTTTCACTATTTTTTTCTGTTAGCTCATTTAATACATTTTGTGCATCTTCTAATTTGGATATATATGCTTTTTCTTCGCCATTTTCAACTATTGCATAATATGTATAATAATTTATTCCAGATGATGCAACTTTTGCAAATATTTCATCATCATTTGTTGTTATTCCTCTTTTTAGTAAGCATAATTTATATTGTGGTAGTTGTTCTATATCAACAAAGGCAACGTTTTCTCCATCTCCTTCGTCCATATAGTTATTAATTTTGGTTTGTAATTTTGCTTTACTGTTGCTATATCCTATAAGTTCGCCATCCAAATATACACTATAAATTGGATGATATATGTATGTTACAATTCCTGTAATTATTATTCCCGCAAGGAATATTATTGATATTAATTTTATTGAGTTTCTAAAATGTATTAGAAGTTTTTTTATCGAACTAATAATTTTAATACACCCCTTCTTTGGTTTTTTTGTATTTTATATTAATATCATTTTTTATTCAATTTATATTTTAGGTTATATATCCGATTTTATTTTAATATCTTTCATTTCTCTCGTTTTTTTTCTGTTTTTCTCTTATTTTCTTTTTTGCCTTAGGGAATGTTAGCCACTCGGGTCGCCCTAAGGACTCCGACCCCTACAACGTTTGACATTATTTTTGTATCAAAATTAATAACATTTCTGTAAAGAATAATTATAATAAATTTATGAAATGATTAATGTAATTGTAGGGGGGAGGGCTCGGCGCGCCTTTTGTTTTTTTTTTTTTTT
>OJMO01000254.1_pt1 | contig 41294 bp, 47 predicted proteins | sample 1597241 | NCBI WGS metagenome assembly OJMO01 (sample SAMEA2452129, study PRJEB22498) | human gut metagenome | biome: human feces; feature: human gut; material: feces | place: Australia | collected 2012 | reverse complement strand
TGGGTATTTTGTTACCCTCTGCAAAACTATAAGTTATATTATACTCCCCAGCATAACTGGGGAGTTATCATTAAAGTTATAATTATTGTTAAAAAACAACTTTTTAACAATAATTATAACTTTCCTAAATATACTTTTATTATAATAATCATGCCTCTATTATTGAGCAACTTTTCACTCAAAACTTGAAACATTCTATTATTGAAAAAAAGAATATGATTTAAAAGTATATTCTCTATATAAAAATTATACTTTATAAAATCATATTCATTTTTATTTATGCGTTAGTTTCCTCTACTGGATAAACACTAACTTTTTTCTTATCTCTTCCAAGTCTTTCAAATTTAACTGTACCAGTTACTTTTGCATATAATGTATCATCGCTTCCGATACCTACATTTGTTCCTGGATGGATTTTTGTTCCTCTTTGTCTTATTAAGATATTTCCTGCTTGAACTAATTGTCCATCAGCTCTTTTTAACCCAAGGCGCTTTGATTCACTATCTCTACCGTTCTTAACGCTACCTTGCCCTTTCTTATGAGCCATGTTTATTCACTCCTTCCATTTTGTAGATTGTAAACTTTATATTTATGCTTCTACTGTTTCTTTTGCTTTTTTTGCAGAAGCTGTTTTTATTGTTGTTATTTCAACCTTTGTATATGGTTGTCTATGTCCTTGTGTTCTTCTGTAGTTTTTCTTAGCTTTATATTTGTAAACGATAATTTTTTTACCTTTACCGTGGCTAACTACTTTTCCTTCTACTTTAACACCTTTTACATATGGAGCTCCTACTTCTACTTTACCTTCATTAGATACTAAAACTACTTTATCAAAAGTAACTTTTTTACCTTCTTCAGCGTCTAATTTTTCGAAGAAAACTACATCTCCTTCTGTAACTTTATATTGTTTACCACAACTTTCGATTATTGCGTACATTTAAGTACACCTCCCTTTATATGTATACTCGCTAAGCATAAAATACTAGGTAGCTAAATAATTTTAGCATTTTAGGTACCCGACTCAGGCGGCTTACAGATGTATATTTTACCATAGCAGTCAAGCTTTGTCAATCATTATTTATATATATTTATAAGTATTATGAAAACCTTTACTACAATTCATATTTCACTTAAAAGTACATACTAGTCTAAAAATAGTTATATATTTATAAATTTAAACCAATCGCCGACTCCTCACATTTCGACATTAACTAAATATAAAATACGTAGTATTAAACTTATTCATAGCTGTCACCCGCCACGCTTCAAGATTGGTTTAAATTTATAAATATATAACTATTGTTAGGCGGTAACATTGTCTCTATTTTTCATTTCTAATATTTACAATTTCAGGTTTATTAGTTATAAATCCCATCTTTAATTTTACATCAGCATGAACATTCGGATATTCCTCTGTTACATTTACACTATCTGCATTTATTCCACTCCATAAATCAAACAAAACTTTATGTTCTCCAATACTTACTGGCACTTCTAGTATTCCATTATTAGATATACTACCTACTGCATTTCCATCTATGTATACCATTATATCTACTAAACAACCAACAAAACGACCTATTCTATGAAATGTTATCTTTCCCATTTTACTATTCGATCTTTGTATTTCATTTCCACAACTTGTGCAGAAATTACTATCATTTGGAACTTCTTTTCCACAATTTGTACAAAACATTTTTATCACCTCTAATATTACTTTAACATATAACTATATTTGTTTACAATACTTATTTGTAGCTTTTTATTATCTGAATTCTTGTATTTTATGTTAATTTATGTTACAATATGGTTAATGTACTAACATTTAGCAAATATTCCTTTTTCAGTCTGCAAATCGTTGCACCAATAGTACAAATTTTATTTTTGGAGGAAATTTCCATGTACAACACAATTTATTACGATGCAAAAGGTTCTACTTCTAATGCAGAGCGGTTTGTCGAAAATCTCCAGGTAACTAATATCACTTCAGTTACCGCTGAAAAAATCGGCATTCCTTGCACTGTAAGGCTCACATTCACCAATGGACTTATCATTGAAATTCATGATGGGTACAACATTGGTTATGGTGGCACAGGTCCTGGTTCCTTACATGATTTGCTCATTTCTGCTGGTTTCACAATAGATGATGCTAATCGTGTATACGAAAATGATATCACATCTATTTACTTGACCAAGTAACCCTTGCATCATAGCATCACATCAAGCGTCGTTCTTTCTTTTAAAGAACGGCGCATTCTTTATTTTATAATATTCAAATTCTTATTATATTTATACATTCCTTTATTATTTTATATTTACTCCAATCACTGCAAAACAATACAATAATAATATTTTTCTCTCTATTTAATAGACTGTAATCTAAGATTTGTTACAACTAGAAAAATTGCCAAAATGCCCCGTCCCTTTTGGCAATTTTGACAATTTTCTATTATTCCACTTTTACATTTATTTCTCCGTGCAATATTTTCTAACTCTTTTAAAATCTGTTCATTTAAGAAAATCCCCCCTGCAGGATCTTTTCTTTCTCCATTTATAACATACACTTGTATATTATTTTTCTCGCCTGTAAAGAATTTTAGTGCTCCTCTTAATTTATTCTTCTTACTATCATCTAAATTTGTAATATCTAATACTAATGATTTATTTTTTACTGCTCCAAATTCTTTTATACTACTTGCAACGATTTTTGGTTCTTCATCTTCTCTTATACTTAATCTTCCTTCTACTAATACAACATTATCTTCTATTAATATATTAGAACAAGATTGATAACAATTCTCGAAAATTATTACTTCACAGCTTCCATATAAATCTTCTAAAGTAACAAATGCCATAATTTTATTTGTCTTTGTATATTTTTTCTTAACACTATTTATAATTCCTGCTAATTTTATATTTTGTCCATCTCTATAGTTTGAACTTTCATTATTTTGAATAGCTTCGCTTGCTTCTCTCATCTTCATAGAATTTATATTAGATTGTTTTTCTATTTCTTCTCTAATTTCTTCTAATGGATGTCCTGTTACATATAAACCTAACATCTCTTTTTCCATCGATAATAATTCTTTTTCAGAATATTCCTTTAAAGTTGTATATGTATATTTCATTTTCTCCATTTCTTTTTCGTCTTCTTCTGTATTACCCAAATCAAACATTGTAATCTGACCTTTTAGGCTTTTTTTAGAGCTATCAGAAATAGAATCTATAATTGATTCAAAAGATGCCATTAATGTACTTCTGGTTTGTTCGAATCCATCAAATGCACCAGATTTTATTAAACTTTCAATACATTTTTTGTTTACCGCTTCGCCTTCCATTCTTTCACAGAAATTAGTAAAACTTTCAAATTTTCCTTTTGTTTCACGATTTTGGACAATAGTATCTACTACAGATGTTCCTACATTTTTTATACTACCTAAACCAAAACGAATTTTTCCGTCATCTACAGTAAACTTCGTATAACTTTTATTTATATCTGGCTTTAATATTGAAATATTCATTCTTTTACATTCATCAATATACATAGGAACTTTATCTAAATTACCTAAAAAGCTATTTAAAGTTGCTGCCATAAATTCTTCTGGATAATATGCTTTTAAATACGCTGTACGATAAGATACTACTGCATATGCTGCTGCATGAGATTTATTAAATGCATATTTTGCAAATTCTGCCATTTCATCAAATATTTTATTGGCAGATTCTTCATCAATACCATTTCGTATGCAACCTGGAATGATTATTTTTCCTTCTTCATCTGTTTGCCCATGGATAAAGTATTCTCTTTCTTTTGCCATTACATCTAACTTTTTCTTACCCATTGCACGTCTTACTAAATCTGCTCTTCCGAAGTGAATATCCTGCTAAGTCACGTACTATTTGCATAACTTGTTCTTGATATACCATACAACCATAAGTTACTTCTAAAATCGGTTTAAGTGCTGGATGTGTATATACAGCATGCTCTGGATCTTGTTTATTTGCAATATATCTTGGTATTTGGTCCATTGGTCCTGGACGATATAATGAAACTCCAGCTATAATATCTTCCAAACAGTCTGGTTTTAATTCTTTCATAAAGTTTGTCATACCTTGACTTTCAAATTGGAAGATTCCTATGCTATCTCCATCTTGCCATAGTTTATACACTTTTGGATCATTCATATCTTTATCAAACTTAACATCTATTCCTCTTGTATGTTTTACTAGATTAATAGTATCTTGTATAACTGTTAAAGTACGAAGTCCTAAAAAGTCCATTTTTAATAGTCCAAGTTCTTCTAGTGTTGTCATTATATATTGAGTAGAAATTGCTCCTTCACGAACATAAAGTGGAACATAAGTATCTACTGGTTCTTTTGTTATAACTATTCCACATGCATGAGTTGATGCCTGTCTTGGAAGTCCTTCTAATGCCATAGCAATATCTAATAGCTGTTTTATTTGATTATCATTTTCATACAATTCTCTTAGTTCTCTATTTTGTTCTAAGGCTTTATTAATTGTAATATGTAACTCATTTGGAATCATTTTTGCAAGCTTATCTGTTTCTGCATATGAAACATCTAGCGCTCTTCCTACATCTCGAATTACCATTCTAGCAGACATTGTTCCAAATGTGATAATTTGTGAAACATGGTCTTCTCCATATTTTCTAGATACATAGTCTATTACTTCTTGTCTTCTTTCATAACAAAAATCTACGTCAAAATCTGGCATGCTTATTCTTTCTGGATTTAAAAATCTTTCAAAAATCAAACTATATTTAATTGGATCTATATCTGTTATTCCTATTGCATATGCAACAATAGAACCTGCTCCGGACCCACGTCCTGGTCCCACAGGTATACCTTGCGATTTTGCCCAGTTAATGTAGTCCCATACAATTAAAAAGTAATCTACATACCCCATCTTCTTTATAACAGATAGTTCATATTCTGCACGCTTTAATATTTCTTCTGATGGATTTTCTCCGGTACCTTTCTATTAAGCCATCATCACATAATTTTTTTATATAATCATAATGTGATTTAAATTCTTCTGGTACATCATAATTTGGTAAAATAGTATGTCCAAATTCAAAATCTACATTACATTTTTCAGCAATCTTAACTGTATTTTCTATAGCTTCTGGCAGATTACTAAAATAATCCTTCATTTCTTCTGGAGATTTTATATAAAAGTCATCTGTTTGAAATCTCATTCTATCTTCATCTGTCATTCTTTTTCCTGTTTGAATACATAATAAAACTTCATGATTATAACTATCTTCTTTTTTTAGATAATGTGCATCATTTGTTGCAACAAGTGGAATTTCTAACTTTCTAGCAAGTTCTACTAGTTTTTGATTTGCTAAAATTTGTTCTCTTAAAGAATTACTTTGTACTTCTAAATAGTAGTCTTCTCCAAAAACATTTTTATGCCAAAGAGCAATTTCTTCTGCCTTTTCCATATCATCTTTTAATATACTTTGTGCAACTTCTCCACCTAAACAAGCACTACAACAAATTAATCCTTCATGGTATTTTTCTAATATTTCTTTATCTATACGAGGCTTATAGTAATATCCATCTACAAATCCTAAAGAAACAAGTTTTGCTAAATTTTTATATCCATCATTATTTTTTGCAAGTAATATTAAATGATAGTATTTGTTATCTATATTTGGTTCTTTATCAAATCTAGTTCTTGGTGCAACATATACTTCACATCCAATAATGGGTTTTATTCCATTTTTTTTACATTCTTTATAAAAATCTATTGTTCCAAACATAGCTCCATGGTCTGTTACAGCAATTGCATCCATTCCTAGTTCTTTTGCTCTTACTGGTAAATCTTTTATTCTATTTGCTCCATCTAGTAAACTAAATTCACTATGCACATGTAGATGTACAAATTCTGACATTTTACTTCCTCCTATATTTAATTCTAAGATTTTTATTAATATCTATTTTGTATATAATATATATCCATAATCAATCTTAGAGTATATCAATTACTCTTCTATTTATTATTGTTCTTTTGTTTTATATATTTATATTTTCTGCTTCTCTACTCTCATGTTTATCTATTTTTATTTGCTCATTATATATCAGCTTTTTTAGAATTACAACAAGTTATTTACTTATATTTTTATATTTTAAAACCATTTTCAAATCAAGTCTTTTGTATGTTGACATAATTTAGATATTACTATATAATATAATTATTGGTGTTATCCAATAATTCGTATAAACCAAGTAGCTTTTTTTGCTACGAGACTTTTGCAGGAGGTATAAAATGCTGCGAAAAAATATTGAGCGGATAAAGCTCGAATTTCCAAATCTGTATAAGTATCTGCAGGATAGTTTTCCTGACTTGATTGCAGAACCTACCGATGACAAGATAAATGCTTATAATGCCTTTATTGCCTTTTACTTCGGTAGACAAACTGGTGAAAATCCAGAAACTTTCGAAATACAGATTAAGCTCCTCGAGGAGCTTATGATTCAGGAATAATTTCAATTTTTTCTCTGAGTCAAACAAACTCTCAGTTTCTTCTTTAAGAACTGGGAGTTTGTTTTTATAAAGAGTATAACATTTTACATTTCTGCCAATACTAAATATTGGTGATTTTATTGAAAAAAGTATTCATAACTGGTAGTGGCTCAGGTCTTGGAAAAGAAGCTGCAATCCGCTTAGCCCAACGTGGACATGTAGTATATGCAAGTGTTCACTATGATAATCAAGTCTCCGATTTAGAAAAGATTTCTAAATCAGAAAATTTAAAATTAGAAGCTTTTAAATTAGATATTTTAAATACATCTGAAAGGGAAAAAATATTAAACTATGATATTGATACTTTTATCTGTAACAGTGCAATTGGTGATTCTGGCTCTGTAGCTGATATATCTATTGATAAAATAAAAAATGTTTTTGAGACAAATATCTTTTGTAATTTAGAAATAATTCAGCTTGCACTTAAAAATATGATATCTAAGGGAAATGGTAGAATTATAATTATTTCTTCCATTGTTCGGAAGAATTCCTATGCCTTTTCTATCTCCATATTGTGCATCTAAATTTTCTTTGGAAGCTTTTGCAACCTGTTTGCATCAAGAAATGAAAATATTAAAAAAACTATCTGGATGTAATATAGAAGTTATATTAATAGAACCAGGAGCTTATGCTACTGGCTTTAATAAAGAAAACAATAATAAAAAATATGAATGGATGTATGATAATTCATATTTTTCTAAGTATTGTGAATTTATAAGAAAAAATGAAATTAAAATTTGGAACTTTTTAGAACAAAAACCATATACTTCAATTACAAATAAATATATTAAAGCTGTTGAGTCTAAAAAGCCAAATTTTCGCTATACTGCTCCTTGGTGGCAATCTCTTTTTGTGCAATTAGGAAGAATTCTTGGTATGTAAAGCATAATCTATCTCCATATTTCTCCATTAACATATTTGGTTAATGCCATAATAAAAGCTGATTCTGTTAAATCTATTCTTGTTATTTTTTCATGTGTTAGAATTTGAATTCCTCCACATTTATTATGTCTTTCGTCATCTTTTGTAAATACATTATTCATTACTTCACTAAAATTTGTATTTATTACATCATTTACAAGTCTATCTGGCACTGGAAACGATGGACTTGTTCCATAACTTTCAAATTTATTATTATCTTCTATGACTGCAATATTAGTTATCATCCATCTTCCTAAACTGTTTGTTATTCCAGATTCTATACTTAAATATAAATCTGCTTCTATATTATTTTGTTTGCAATACTCTTTTAAATTTTTTACTCTATTTTTTGCACCTATATAAATTTCATCATTTATAGGTTGCTCACTAACATCTGAATTTACTGGAATTCCTTCTATTTCTACATCTTTAAAATAGTAATTTAATGCTCTTTTTGCTCCTTCTATTTTTCCTTGATTTTTAGTAGCGATTACAAATTTCATACTTTATTCCTCCATATAATTTTGGTTTTAATTTTCTAAGTTATATATCTATTTGTATTTCCTTATTAATTTTTAAGATATTATATCAAAGTTATTTTTATTATTCAATCTCTATTTTTTGGCTACTATACCATATAATCTTCTTTTTAATAGAATACCTTTTTCAGTATTGTATCTTTTTACATATTGTGTGAATAAATCGCTTTCTATTACTGTTTTATGCTCAAAGTTTTTGCTAGAATCAAATTCAGAAAAGTCATCTAATATAGGAGTTTTTAATAATAAAGCTATCAAATCTTCTTCTGTTTTATAATATTCATTTTCTAAAATTTCTATTTTTTCTATTTGTTTAAATCCTGCCTTAACTAAATCTTCATAATCTCTTTCAGATATTGTAATATTATCATTATAGGCTTGTCCTCTTTTAAAAATTTCTTTTAGTTCTATACAATCATTTTTGTCTATTCCTTCTATTACAACTGTTCCATTTGGTGTAAGACAATCGTAAATTGCTTTTGCATCTATTATTGTATGTCTTGCTGAAATAACATCAAATAACTCCTTTGGAAACTCCATATTTAAATTATCCATTTGAACAAATTTTACATTTTTTTCTGGATATTCCTTTTGGTTTTCTTTTGCTGTTTTTATCATCTCTTTTGAAAAATCTGTTGCAATTATCATTCCTACTTTTGGATATTTTTTTAATACATTTTCTCCTCCACCTGTTCCAATGTCTAAAGCTAATGATTTTTCATTTGTATTCTCTCTTATTTTTTTGTAAAAGTCCCAATCTGTCAACTTTTCAGTTTTGTATTTTATTTGACTAAAATCCCAATTTGCAATTTTTTCATAAAATTCCAATTCATTTTCTTTCATTCTTCTTGTTCCTTTCAACTTTATATTTGGTTGTAATAAATCTCAATCATATGAAATTTATATAAAAAAATAAAACCTCCCTTCTACAAATCAGCAAAAACAACCATAATTTTGCCTATGGTCAAATTTTTTGCCATTCATAAAGAAAGATTCTATAACATTCTTTATTATTCAAACTATTTCTAGTTATCAGTTCCTTAAGATAGTATCACGCGAATGGTCGAATTGAAATACTATGTTTATATAATAACATATTTATTTTTTATTTACAATACTTATTGTTGTAGTCTTTTATTTCGCTATTCTACATCTATGCTCCATAATCCATGCTTATTGCAGTAAGCATATAACTTTGCTCCTGGTATATATTTAAATCTACACTCTGCATTTTGTTCTGGATATAGAGTTATAACTTGTTCTTCATTATCTGTAACCATAGCAATCCATTCTATAAAATGCTCTTTTTCCATTACATGATTAACTTTTACAAATATTTCATCTTCAACTTTTTCATATGTTGGTATATGTTTTTCTATTGCTGCATCTACTGTATTAGGTTCTATTAGCTTCATTTTTTCTCCACAACATTTGATTCCACAATCATCACAATTACAATCTTTTATTATTTTTACAATTGCATCACAATTTTCACATTTTTTTAATATTAATTCTTTTTTCATAATATTCCTCCTAAATTTTTAGTTTGTTATAATTTATCATAAATATGAAGAAATATCTATTGTTGTATAAAAATTATTTCTCATATTATTTATTTAAAATTATTTTTATTTATAAATATTTTCTTTATATACTTAAAATTGTTTAATTATATCCTATATTAAAGTTAAATTACTAAATTATTGTTTTATATAAAAAATAGATAAGTTAATAGAAACATTAGAAAACTTCCTTAATATTTAATATAACTATATCGCAATGTAATTTACATAAAGATGTAAATTGTACAATATGTATATTAATCATTATTTGTAATTCCAAAACATATAATATTAAATACATCTCATGTTAGAGTTAAACTGTAGCTTTATTAGACATTTACATCATCATTTCTTTTGATATATCTGTTACAATCTTCATATTAATTCTCCTCAAACAATTCAGTATCATCAAATATAATGGTAATACCACTCCCAAATTTCATTTTCTTTTTACAATATCCTTTAATTTTTCTCTTTTTCATATATCAAACCTACTTTCTTGAAGAAATTTATTTAAATGCATCTAATGTTAAAGTTAAACATTATTTTATTTATCTTCTTCAAACAATTCTGTATCATCGAACATATTATAAATCCATTGTTTTACTTTCATTTTCCATTTTTTATTACTATATCCTTTAATTCTTTTCTTTTTCATATATCCAACCTACTTTCTTAAAGAATTTCTGATTTGTTAGATCTCTTTTCTCTATATTGTTAAGGTTATTATATTTACTCTTAATATCTTTTTCAATATTTTTATATGTTTTAGTTATATATTCTGTTTTATATTTGTTTGTATTATTTGATTTTAAATAATATTTATAATTATCTGTTAATAATATCATTGTGTTTATTTGCTTGATTCTATTAAAAGATACTATATCTGTTAAAGAAAAAGAATAATTTTCTGGGTGATTATGTATTGCTATTACTGTACTTTTTCTTCTTGTTAATAATTTAATTGCGGTTATTCTGTCTGGTCATACCGATGTCTTTTTCTGTCCTTTAGTAATATATTACCAATCAATTCCCCTGTATTTAAATCTAACATTGTCATATTTTCATTTAAATACATCTCATGTTAAAGTTAAACAAAAAAATCAGAGAAAGGAATATCTACCCCCAACTCATTTAAATACATCTCATGTTAAAGTTAAACTGTATAATAATAAATAACTTGAGATATTTTAAATGTATTTAAATACATCTCATGTTAAAGTTAAACTATCAACTCCTTTTTATTTTATTATTCGACTTCCTTATTTAAATACATCTCATGTTAAAGTTAAACCTATAGAAGGATTACTTGCTAAACAAAAATTAGAATTTAAATACATCTCATGTTAAAGTTAAACTGAGTCGAAAAAGTGTTGATTTTGTCTAAACAATAATTTAAATACATCTCATGTTAAAGTTAAACATATGACGAATTGTACACAAAATTATGATATTGTGTAATTTAAATACATCTCATGTTAAAGTTAAACTTTGTGATAATTCATAGCAGTATTTGCAGTTGTATCATTTAAATACATCTCATGTTAAAGTTAAACGGTGAACCTAAATTTTATGAAGGTATGTATAAAAAATTTAAATACATCTCATGTTAAAGTTAAACGCTAAGTAAATTAGCGGATTTTTTAGCATTTGCTTAATTTAAATACATCTCATGTTAAAGTTAAACTTTTGATATATTGGATTAACTTCTATATTGTTATCAATTTAAATACATCTCATGTTAAAGTTAAACATGTCAAAAAATAATAGAAGCTCCAAATCGATATTGATTTAAATACATCTCATGTTAAAGTTAAACCGGATTAACATTACGAACTTCAAGTAATAAAACAGGATTTAAATACATCTCATGTTAAAGTTAAACTTACTATTGCTTTTTTTACATGTTGATTTAATTCTATTTAAATACATCTCATGTTAAAGTTAAACATTTGTAGTCTAGCAGATTATTTTGATGTTACATGATTTAAATACATCTCATGTTAAAGTTAAACTAACTATTGTATCTTCAAAACTTTCTCCTCCATATCATTTAAATACATCTCATGTTAAAGTTAAACGATAATAATGGAAAATGGTACAACAGATCAAGTTAAATTTAAATACATCTCATGTTAAAGTTAAACGTTAAGACCATCTATAAGAATTAAAATTAGCAGTTATTTAAATACATCTCATGTTAAAGTTAAACTTGGAGCAGGAGACTACTAAAGGGTTACAATTGTAATTTAAATACATCTCATGTTAAAGTTAAACTCTATAATATAAACACTTAAAGCTGTGTCTTCGATATTTAAATACATCTCATGTTAAAGTTAAACCGATTCATCTAGAATTAGTGTATAGTTTTTTAAATGTATTTAAATACATCTCATGTTAAAGTTAAACCCATGGCCAAATATGGCTTTATTTTATAATATATATTATAAAATCATTCATTTTTCAAGTATTTTATAATTTTTTTCCAGCAAACATTAAAATTAAAAAAGCCTTTAATTTCAGCATACTATATATATAGCTGGAAAATCATAAGAATATATCCTCTGTATTTTTTTCAATTGTTCCAATTGTGGTCTCTCCAATCATCTTAAAATCCATTATCTTTACTATAGAAATGAAATCTCTTTCTGGATTTACTATTTTCTTAAGTTCATTTTCTAATTCTAAAATTTCTGAATTAGTGAGTGAACCTCTAAACACAGATTTTTGCCAATGATTCAAATACTTTTTACACTTTTTAAATACTTTATTTACTCTTTTTACTTCAACATCATAAAATAAAAAAACATAATTATAATTAATATTCTTTTTCATAATTAACACTACACTTTCTTTTCTATATCAAATGGTATAAACTCTTTTCCTTCCACAATGTATTTTATTAATTTATATCCATCTAATTTAATTGCTTGCTTATATGATACCTTTCTCTTTAAAATTGGATGTTCAAAAGTTTGATTAATTCTATTTTCAAATGCTTCTATAAAAAGTTTCTTTCCATCATCATTTAAGAGAGAATAATTAACTTTTGAATTAAAATGTTTCTCAACTTTTATTTTTTTATTATTCACTAAATCAAATATTGTTCTATATACAATAACAGGTTTAAATACTTCACTTAGATCTAGACTTAATGAAAACCTTGCCTCACTTGGTTCGTGTAAAAATGATATTGATTGCTCTAAATGTGTATTATAAATTTCTGAAATTGTTTTTGTATACAAAAGTGTATTTCCGAATGAAATCATAGCATTCATCGGATTATCTGGTGGTCTTTTTACTCTTTTATTAATCATAAAATCTTCTGGTAGAAAATATTTAAAAGTACTATAAAATTCTGCCCATATCTTACCTTCTATTGATAGTATTTGCTTAATATCTTTCGCCTTTTCTAATAATTTCTCCACATCATTATTGCAAAAATCAATTACTGGTTTTAACTCTTTTGTTCCATGTCTATAATAATGATATAATGTAGTCTTTATATTTTTTGCTATTCCATTTACAAAAGCTTTTGCAACATTTTCTCTATTTTTCATAAATGTATTTGCTTGTTTTACTACTAATCTTCCACTTATTAAATTTTCTTTTGGATAAAATGTACCTACATAATTTCCATAATAATTGAAAAAGTGAACAATAATTCCTGCTGTTGCCAATATATCTAATAGTTTTGTAGAAATCGTTATATCATTAAAGCAATACAATTCCTTTATTTTTTCTATTGGTAAATAAAAATTTCCCTTTTCATTTTTATACTTAATACTAAAATCTTTTCTACTTAAATCTCCTGTTGAAAATATATATTTACTTTCTGCTTTCATATCTATTCTCCTTATTTTTAAATGTGACAGTATTCATAATAAGCACATCTCTTACAAGTCTTTTCATTTTCAATTTTAGGTACTTCATTCTGTTCTATTAAATTCTGTATATCTGCCATGCACTTTTCTAATTCCTTTTTTGATTCTTCATTTAATATTACTGTTTCTATCTTCTCTTTTTTATTTTTTTCAGAACAAATTAATCTTCCTTCCTTTTTTACTCCTTTATCTTCTAAATTTTTTAAATAAAACAATAATTGCATTCTTGCAGCGTTTACATCTGCATCACTTTTCTTGAATTCTTCTATGTACTTCTGTGTTATCTTATCTAATACCATGTTTTCGAACTTTATTTCTGTATTCTTTTCATCTTTAGCCTTTATCTCATGCAAAACTCTTCCTATCCTTACATCTTCTGAATTATCTTCCATATTTAGTCTATTGGCAAATAAATAACATTGGCGCTTACAATGAAAATAATAGTTTATAATTGTTCCATTTATTTTCATAAAAATAATCCATCTCCTCCACCTAAATACTTTTCTCTATTAAATCTTCCATTTTCTATGTAATCTTCTCCATTTTCTACATAATATATATCTCCAAATTGTTCCCCTTCTATTACATTAGCCTTGCTTTCATAGATTGAATAAATAAATAGATTTAATTTTTCTGCTATCTTAGATAATTTTATTTTCTTTTCAGCATATCCTAATTTTTGATTCATGCAAAGATCTTTATATTCCTTAAATACATCTTCTCCTTTTAAAATTTCTCCATCTATATCAATAGCATAATTTAAGAATAATTGTATTGTTTGACTATCTATTAATTTCATTACTTTTTGTATTTTTTTAAAATTAATATGTGCACAATAATTATAAAAATTTTCTATATTGCAATCATTATATTTCTCTGTTTCTTTTTCGATTTTATCCATTAATTTCTCATAAAATTTATTAAAATCTTTACTTTTTAGCCAATTTCTTACACTTTCCTTCTCTAAACTATATTCTAAACGATAATCTTTTTTATATATTGTCCTTGCATCATCTAAATTAAAAAAATATGCTATACAATCTTTCTTTTTGCTTGATCTATTAATTCTACCAATAAATTGTTCTTCACTATCAATAAATGATATATCTTTAAATCCTATATCCATATCAATGTCTACTCCTGCTTCAATCGTTTGTGTAGCCACTAATATCATAGGCTTTTCTTGTTTTGTTATTTTTATTATCTCATTTCTTTTATATTTATTATCATCACTTGTAAGCTCATATACATTTTTATTTAAACTTTCCAACTCTTTATATAATTTATCTGCTGTGTCCTTTTTTATACATTCTACTAATACTTTTTTATTATTGTGTTTTTGAATCTCATCAATTAATTCTTCCATATCTATTTTTTTATCTAATAGCTCAAAATTTAATTGTACCCTATTTTTAAATAAATTATTTTGATAGTATTTACTTGTATCTTTTATTAATGGATAAAATCTAGTAATTGATGTATTTAGTAATTTATCTAGTCTAGGCAAAGTTGCAGACATTATTACAAACTTTATATTTAATAAGCTCGAATACTTACTAAACATCTCTATCATTTCTCTCCATATTTTATTTGAATATGCTTGTACTTCATCTATAATAATAACACTATCAATCAGATGATATAGACTATAATTTGCTTCTTTTCCTGAACCAAATAAAGTATTAAATAAATTAACATGTGATGTTATTACTATTTCATATTGCCTGAATGCATTCTTTATATAGGCTGCTTCATAATCTAACTTTTCATTTATATCTTTTACCATAGAACTAGTAGAATTTATTACAATATAATCCTTATATTTTTCAAAATAATTATCAAAAGTTGCCGCTGTCTGCTCTATAATAGTATTAAATGGAAATATGTATTGTATCGATTTTATATCATCTTCTCTTTCATATAAAGTTTTTGCTAAATTAATTGCCATATTAGTTTTTCCAGAACCAGTTGGAGACTCTAAATAATAAATATCATTTTCTAGATTATTTATCAAACTTTGTTCCGCTTCTAAAAAAATATCACTTCTTATTCTATTTATCCCTTCTATATTAATTTCTTTTTTCTCATATTTCCTAATACTTTTCATCAAATCAGATTGTTCATATTTCTTGAAAAGACTTACATTTTTTTCTTCATTTATTGGTACTTTGTTTCCTGTCATATACTCATAAGTTGCATAAAAATCCGAAATAACTAAACAAGAATATAATAATTTACACAATATATATAATCCAATTTGATCTGGATTAATCTGTTCAATAAAAAGGTTTAACTTTGATAAATAAAATTCATACTTTTTATCATTGCTTTCTGGTATACCTGGTATATTTTTTTGTTTAATTGCTTCTTCTAAATTGCTAATTCCTTCTAAAGTTGTATGATGTCTTGAAATAATATAAGCAAAGTAATATATAATATAATACAAAATAATTTTTTCTTTACTATCTGTAATTTCTTCATCTACTTCTTTTTGCATATAATCAATATATAAACGAGCTGAAAACGCTGCATGTGTACTATCTCCACTATCAGATGTTATATTTAAGTCATTTTCCATTTTATTTTTCTGAAACATAGGATTTATTTTTCCAATATCATGATAATAAATAGCACTTTTAAATAACTCATATATTTTAGCTGATACAATTTCACTAACTCTAAAAGTCTGTTTTATTATCTTTTTTACTTTAATATCTAATTTCTTATACTTCTCCATTTCCTCATAATAAAAATATGTAAGCTCTAAATGAGAAGACAGCAACTCCTTATCATTGCTGTCTTCTTTTCTGTGAGCATAATATGTATATTTTGAATTGTTTAATAATTCTTCTATATATTTATTCTTCATATTCTTCTCCTAAAAATAGTATATCGTTTTATCTTCCACTTGATACAATTCCATTTCACTTTTTACTTGTAACTTCTTATTTGTATATAAAAACGATTTAAATTCTGTATATCCTACTTTTTCATTTAATCTCGTAGGTAAACTTTCTTTATATTCATATTGTTTTTTTTCTACATTAAAATCAAAAGCTAACCATTCTTCAAAGCTTTCCACATGCTCTGTTAGTATTTCTTGATTAAATATGCTATCAATATATGAAGGATTATGTACCAAATTTGCATTCTTTATCTCTACATTTTTTATATCTGCAAAGTGATCATTTTTTCCTATGTATGGTATATATTCGCATTTTTGATTTATTAGATAGTCTTTTATTTTGCTATATTCTCCTGAATCATCTTGTAAAATATATACTTCCCAATATGGTTTCTCTATCCACTGCTCTTTAACTACCAAATTATTGCCTTCTTCTTTTGATGCATATCCTACTGAATTATTAAAAGTTTGTATTTTATATTTAAAATTATTATCTTTTATTTTAGGTATGATAGCTACTTTTAATTTTTCTAATTTAGAATAAAATTCTGGTAATTCATTTACTTTTTCTCCTAATTGTTTTTTTAATGCATAATAGTTATATCCATTTAATCCGATAATAGCTCCTAACATTCCTAGTAACATTATTTTGTGTGGAAAACGATAGGTATAATATGTTTCATTACTTTCTGGCTTTTTTATAATTGCCATATTTGCAGTCAAATCAAACTTTATTGTTTCTTGCATTTTATCACTCCTATTAGAATAATTCTTTTACAGTTACATTACTTAAATCTCCTACCAATTCTGTTGTAAAAGAATTATAATATATCTCTACTTTTTCTATTTCTTGCTTTATATTTTCTTTATTTAAAATTTCCATTAGTCTTGTAATATCAATTTTATCTTTATTATCTTGTTTCTCAAAATCAATATATTGATCTAAATTAGCTAAATATAGTTTGCTATTTTCTTTACATTCTACAAATATTGCAAGTTCATTTTCGCAGCCAGCTTTACTATTTGTATTGTAAGCTGTAGCTGCAACTAAACATCCCTTTTTAAATTCTTCATAAGCCTTTTGGGTATAACCTTCTAATTCTTCTATTTCATTTGTATAAATATTATAGTTTTCTGGATTTACAGAAAATGGATAGAAATAATGTGCTTCATTTGATACTATTTTTTTACCAATTGAAGTATTTTTTGCATCTTCTTTTTTTGAATCTGTAAAAGGTGATAATATTTCTATTGTTTCTGTAGTTGAATCTTCATATTTATTTAATCCTTGTCCTACTTGTACTGCTCCTGTTATACTTATATTATTTTTTTCTTCTGCAAATGTTGCACCAAAGTTTTGTACATCTATTGCTGAAAATAAATATTTTATTACTTCTTTCTTGTCTTTAATTTCTTTTACCTTTTTTCCAAAGATTTGTTCAAATCTTTCTGCTAATGTTCTTGCTTGTAGATTATCTTTCTCATTTTTATATGATTTTACATATAATACTTTTTCACCTTCTGCTTCCCACATTTTTTTTATTGGATATTTAAAAGCTTTATCACTTCCAAAAATATTTCCATCTGATGTTGTCTTTGGTCTACCACTAAAATCAGCATTCCAATTCGCTAGTTTGCTTTTTATCCCTACTACACCATATACCCTATTATTCATTTTCTCCATCTTCATTACCTCCATTATCTATTTCTTTTTTACTATAAAATAAGTTATTTGCAAGCATTCCTGCAAGTATTATATCTTTATTTTCTTTTACACTAGTTTCTGGTTCTTGTAATAATAATTGTGACAATATATTATTAAATTTTGAATTATTAAGATAAATATCATAATTATATTTTTCATATAAATATTTTAATTCTTCTTTTAATCTCTTTAAATTAGCTGCTTTTATAAATGGACTTGTTACATCTTGTGTAAGACTTGATGCTTTACTATGATTTAATAGATAAAATGCTACTTGTCCTGCAAAGTAATAGTATTGTTCGTCTGTTTCTATTTTTCCTATTTCCGAAAAAATTTCTGAACACTTATCTTGTATATTATTTATTTTCATTTCTATATCCTCTCCTTTTTTATTAAAATATTTTTTGAATGCTATCCACAAATTAATTACATTTATAGATTTATACATACTCTTTTTTTCTTTTAATTCTTCTATCATCATATTTTCTAATATTTCTATTGCCATTTCATTTAAATTTTTTATAAAATTGCTTTCTTCCTCTTTTTGAAATAACTCAAAGAAAACATTTGAATATTTTCTTAAGAAATCTTTTTTCCAGTTTTGGAGCATTGATTTAGCTATCTTTGCATCATAATCATAATATGAATCTCTCAAAAAATTTCTTTCACATTTCTGATTTCCAGCAATCCAAATATTGTTTGTATACCATTCTAATCCATATATATTTTCTGTTTGAAATTCTTCTCCTACTTTTCTAATATAGTCTTTGCATATAAATCGTCTTATTTTAGTACTAAAATTTGTTTTATATTGGAAATCATCGATTCTAGATTGCCCAAGCTTTGCCATATTAGTTTCTTTATTAATTTTTATTACAAACATATCTTTATTTTTTATATCATCATCCTCTTGTGGTATTCCTTTAAAATTCCAATCTATCGGTAATTTAAAAACATTTTTATTACTTCCATTGTTATATAGCCAAATATATATCTTATTCAATAGCTTAATTTCTTGTGTTGAAATAAAAGAACCTATTTTATATGGTGTAGATTTTAGTTCTAAATATGGCTTGTTTGAATTTAATCCATAATTGTAATTGTTTACTCCATATACTTTATTTTTAAATTTTATATTGTTACTATTTGTATTAAATAATTTTAAAGTAAAATAAATATTTGCAACTCTTTCATATTCTTCTTCTGTCTCGTCTAAAAATATTTTTATCAATGCTCCCTTTTTCTCTCCGTGCTTTTGAAAATCCATATATACTTGATAGAATGCTTTTATCATTTTATTTCTATTTACTTCAACCTCTTCTTTATTATAAGATATCTCTAATAATTCTTTTTCTTCTCTTTTTGTCCCTAACTTTTGTAAAGATTCATAATATTTTTGAATACCTTTTTCAAAAACTTCCACTGGTATGGATTCTCTCTCTAATTTACTACTACATAATCCTAATATATTATTACTATAGAAAAACAAAGTATATATATTGTTACTAGAAATTTTTTTAGCCATTGAATACTTTTGCTTGTCAAGCTCTTCTGTATATCCAGTATCAAGTGCTTTATTAGAATTTAAGTATTTACTATAAAAATCTCTTATTTTTAAATATTCAAATAATTCATAATTATCTGATTCATTCCCCTTTACAACTGTTCTTTGCATTGTGCCATCTTGTTTTATTAAATAATAATATCCATCATTCATTTTATATGAATCTAATATAACTTTATTATTTTTAAAATATTCTTTAAATGTATCTATTAAATCATAGGTCATTTTTTCACCTCCATATTTTAAATAGCTCTACAAAATCCTAATCCAATACTATTTTTTTCTAGTAAACCTACTGATAGTGCAAGATATGCTAAATTTTGCGACATTTCGTCTTCTTTTACTGTAATCTCAAATTTATTTCCTAACATGTATATATTTTTGTAAGGAATCTTTATAGGTTTTTGGTTTGTTTGTTTTATTTCATTTATAAAATCAACATCTACTTTTTCATTATAAATTTGATTATATTTTTTCTGAGTATTTACTAATATTCGTGTTTTCACAAACTGCATATTATTATCAATTTTATAATCACCTTTATCTGTTGTAATAACAGCTGGTGTTAATGTTATTAATTTTGTTATTTTTCTTTGAGAATTTGTTTCTAAATTAGACATTATTATTTTAAAGTCTTCATTTTGAATGAGAGATAAAAATTGCTTCATTTTCATTGCTATTGATAAATTAATAAATCGAATGTCGAATGTATACATACTACCAGTAGTATATATACCACTTTTTTGAACTGGATATAGATTACAAAAGACATAATTTTTATATTCGTTTTTTTCATGTGTTTGCTTTAAATATTCATCTTTTAACATAGCATTTGCTATCAATTTTGATATTTTTTCATAAGCTTCTTCATTTTTTATATCTTTTTTTGGCATTACTACCACTTTTAAATTGTAATATTGCATTTTTCCTCCTTACTTATAAGTAAATATTTATAACTTGATTATATATTTTTATGGTTTTATAATCAATTATTTTATATTCTACTTTATATATTTTAAAAAGTTTGTCGAAATTTGTAATATATAATCAAATAAAAAAGTTTTTTATTTGATTATATATTGATTTCAATCAATCCTAAACTTCCATTTTATTTTAATATGCATATAACTAAATTTTCGATATAAATGTTTAAAGAGCTATGTTTACATAGCTCTTCTACTTATAGTTACTTGGTAGGCGTGGCACTTCTCCTACATCTCTCAGGATTACTCCCTGTCAATACCTTCGGCGTGTGGTCGCCACGAATTTTACCACCTCAAGCAACCTTCATATTGTACTTAAATTATAGCATTATTATACATCTTTGTCTAGCTTCTTCCATACTATTTCTTTATTTCTTAAGTATTGCTTATATTTCTTTTTTCCAATTTTAAAGAACGTTATTATTGAATTTTTATATTTTTTATTATCTTTACTAGTATGTAATCTTAATATCAATTGAAATGTCTTTTTCTCTTTTATAAATTCTTTTAATAAAATTCCTGTATTCGGCTCTTTATCTTTAATTATATTATCTGGATCTTGTATTATCTCTTTAAAATATTGAAAATATTCTTCATAGTCGTTTGGATGACGTTCTTTTATATGTTCTATTTGTTTTTCTGTTAATATTACATCATCTGTTGTTATGTCTTCACTTATCATTTTAAATTTTTCTCTGTCTATTTTACCAATATATTTCAATTAATTACCTCTATTTATTTTATTTCTAGTTTAATAGATTATAAATCTTTCATATTTAATTACTTATTGCCCCTTTTATATGATTCACCCAAAATCCATCTTTCTTTTGATATACCTCTATTACATCTATTCTAACAAAAGCATTTTCTAATTTTTTTATATATAAATAATATTTAATTGATTTTATTATATGTTTTTTCTTATAATAAGTAATTGCATCTATTGGCCCTCCGTATTTTTTATTAGTTCTAGTTTTCACTTCAATAAAAACAATTTCATCTTTATCTTTTGCTATTATATCTATCTCACCTTGTCTACAACTAAAATTCCTTTCAATTATTTTATAGTGCTTTTTTAGAAGATAAAATTCTGCCACATCTTCTCCTGTTTGTCCTAAATTATGTCTTATATACATGGAATAACCTCTGATTCTTTTATTATTTTTTATCTTTATTTAAATGATAAAACCTGATATTAACTAATTAAATAAATTTTTTTTAAAATTCATTTTTTTGTATTTTTTCTAAAAACTTAAATCCTCACATAACTATTTCCTGGTAAACTTTTTATTAATCCTTCTAATTCTAAAATTGTTAATTTTTGATTTATTTCTGATATTCTTAAGTCACTCTTTCTAGCAAGATACTCTATACTTACAGGATAGTATGGTATTAAATTATATATATCTATATATTCGCCATCAACACCTTGAATTTCTTCTATCTTTCCTTCTAGTAAATCTTCTGAATCTTCTGAGTTTTTGTTAAAATGGTTATCTTTTCTTGTATTTATCTTTAAACCTAATTCTCTTAATATATCATTCGAACTTGTTACTAAAATGGCTCCTTTTTTTATCAATTCATTTGTTCCCACACCTTTAGTTTCTCCTATATTTCTTGGAAGGCAAAAAACTTTTTTATTTTGTTCAAATCCGAAGTCTTGCTGTAATAGTACTTCCACTTTTACATGCTGCTTCAATTACTAATACTCCCATAGAAATTCCACTAATAATTCTATTTCTCCTTGGGAAGTTTTTTGTATTTATCTCTGTCCCTGGCGGATATTCTGAAATAATACATCCATCATTTTCTAATATTTGTCTAAAAAGCTCTTTATTTTCTTCTGGATATATCTTGTCTAGTCCACATCCTACAACTGCTATAGTCTTACCTTTAGAATCTTTTGAAAATTCATGTGCTACTGCATCTATTCCCAGTGCTAGCCCACTAATAATTGTTATATTATTTTTAGAAATTTCACTTGCAAATTCTTTTGCATATTTTATTCCATAACTAGTACACTTCCTTGAACCTACTATTGCTAAAGAATCATTGTTTAAAAGCTCATCATTTCCTTTTACATACAATTGTTTAGGGGGATTTTTTATTTCTAACAATCTCTTTGGATATTTACTATCTGTAATTTTTATTATTTTCATAACCACCTCTAGTTTCTTAAATATCTTTTATCTAAATTTCTATATTGTATAGCTTCTGCAACATAGCTCGGCAAAATATTTTCTTCATTTTCCAAATCTGCTATAGTTCTTGCAACTTTTAAAATTCTTCCATAAGCTCTTGCAGATAATCCTAATTTATTAAATGCTAATTCTAATAATTTTCTTCCTTCTTTATCTAACTTACAATATTTCTCTATCAATCTTGGTGTTAGCTGTGAATTGGAATATATATTTTCTTTTTTATATCTTTTTTGCTGTATTTCTCTTGCTTTGTTTACCCTATTTTTTATATCTTTTGAAGTTTCTATATTTGCTTCATTTTCTAACTTTTGATACTTTACTGGTGTAACTTCAATTTGTATATCTATCCTATCTAATAATGGTCCACTTATTTTTCCTATATACCTAGAAATTGCTTGATCTGAACATGTACACTCTTTTTCTTTCGAGCCTAAATATCCACAGGGACATGGATTCATTGATGCTACAAACATGAAGTTACATGGATATGTTAAACTTGCATTAACTCTGCTTATTGTAACAATTTTATCCTCTAGCGGACCTCTTAAAACTTCCAAAGTATTTTTATTAAATTCTGGTAATTCGTCTAAAAATAATACTCCATTATGTGCTAAACTTATTTCTCCTGGCTTAGGAATTCGACCACCACCTATTAAAGAAATACTAGATATAGTATGGTGTGGAGCTCTAAATGGTCTTACAACAATTAAAGATGTATCTTTTTCGATTTTACCTGCTACACTATGTATTTTCGTAGTTTCTAATGATTCATCAAAAGTTAAATCTGGTAATATACTTGGAATTCTTCTTGCCATCATTGTTTTTCCTGAACCAGGAGCTCCTATTAATAGACAATTGTGACCACCTGCCGCTGCTATTTCTAAAGCTCGCTTTATATTTTCCTGTCCTTTCACCTCTGAAAAATCTAATTGATGAATATTTACCTCATTAAAAATATTTGATAAATTTATTTCTGCTTTTTTTATTTCTATTCTTTTATTTAAAAAACCGAATTACTTCTCCTAGATTCTTTACTCCAATAATCTCGATTTCTGTTACTACTGCCGCTTCTACCACATTTTCAATTGGAAGAATAACTCTTTTTATTCCTAATTTTTTAGCTTCTATGCACATTGGCAATATTCCATTTACTTTATTTACTTTTCCATCTAGAGAAAGTTCTCCTATAAATATAGTATCTTTCATGCTATTTTTATCTATATTTCCGCTACACGCAAGAATTCCAATAGCTATAGGTAAATCAAAAAATGAGCCTTCTTTTTTGATATCTGCTGGTGACAAATTTACAACTATTTTTCTGCTCTGCATATCATAGCCTGAATTTTTTATTGCTGTTCTTACTCTTTCTTTTGCTTCTTTAACACTTATATCGGGTAAGCCGAACAATATCCCAGCAAGGAATTCCTGCTGATACATCTACTTCGATATTTACTAAATATCCTTCTAAGCCTATCAAAGACATGCTTTTTACAATAGATAACAAATAATATCTACCTTCTTTCATATTTATTTTTTGTTTTGGAATTTTTTTAGAAATTAAATATTCATGAATTATTTTTTGGTCTTTTTGAATAAATTATTTTTAACTTTTATTTTATATAACATGTTTTACATATTTTGTAAATAGTTTTTTAGAAAAAATTTTACTATTCAATTATCAAGAGCTAATCAGCCCATAATAAAAATTCTTACATATAGAATCAATTTTAATAGATTCTCGAAATTGCAGATGTTGATTTATGCTGAAAATAATGCAATATTAAAATATATCTAACCATTAACTATTAAGATTACTGTTCATATTTTATATTAATTATATGTTAAATTTTCCAAACGCAACTATTGATTTTTCTATTTATCCCTGCTATAATTCTCCACATAGAAAAGAGGTTTTACATGAATACAGCAAAAAATTTATTAAAACAATACTTTGGATACGATGAGTTCAGACCACGGACAAGACGCAATTATAAGCCATATTTTAAATGGTGAAGATTGTCTTCGGAATAATGCCCACTGGCGCTGGTAAATCTATTTGTTATCAAATTCCTGCTATGATTTTACCAGGTGTTACACTAGTTATATCACCACTTATTTCTCTTATGAAAGATCAAGTTGATAGTTTAAATCAAATTGGAATTCCAGCAACTTACATTAATAGTTTACTTTCTAATACTGAATATTCCCAAACAATCGAAAATATCTTATATAATGTTTACAAAATCATTTATGTAGCACCAGAAAGACTAAATTCAGAGTCATTTTTAAACATGCTAAAAAACATAAATATTTCGATGATTACAGTAGATGAAGCCCATTGTATTTCTCAATGGGGACACGACTTTAGACCTAGTTATAGAGAAATTGCAAATGTTATTTTAAATTTAAATAAACGTCCAATTATTTCAGCATTTACTGCAACTGCTACTCAAATTGTAAAAAAAGATATAATCGACTTATTGCATCTTAAATCTCCATTTACTCTAACAACTGGATTTGATAGAACTAATTTAAGTTTTTCTGTTGAATCACCTAGAAGTAAAAAAGACTTTATTTTAAATTTTATAGAAAATAATAAAAATGATTCTGGAATTATTTATTGTTTAACTAGAAAATCTGTTGATAGTTTGTATCAAACTTTATATGATTTAAAGTATAATGTTTCTAAATATCATGGTGGGATGAAAGATTTAGAGCGAAATAAATCACAAGAGGACTTTTTATATGATAGAACACAAATTATGATTGCTACTAATGCATTTGGTATGGGAATAGATAAATCTAATATTAGATATGTCATTCATTATAATATGCCTAAAGATTTAGAAAGCTATTATCAAGAAGCTGGTCGTGCTGGGCGTGATGGAGACAAGTCTAAATGTATTTTACTTTTTAATAGAGCTGATATTGTTTCGAACAAATTCTTAATTGAGCAAACAGAGTCTGAATCAAATCATAAAAATGAATATAATAAATTAAATGATATTATTGATTATTGCAATACTGATAAATGTTTGAGGAAATATATTTTAGAATATTTTGATGAAACACCTGAATTTGATAATTGTAATAATTGCAGTAACTGTCTATCTGAAACAGAAATTACTGATATAACTATAGATGCAAAAAAAATATTGTCTTGTATAGTTAGAATGAATCAAAAATATGGTACTTCATTAGTTACAGATGTGTTAAAAGGTTCGAAGTCTTCTAAAATTAAAGCTTTTGGATTTGATAATTTGTCTACTTATGGAATTATGCAGGATTATTCTAAAGATACTATAAAAGAATTAATTTATTTTTTAATTACAGAAAATTATATAAAATCTATTGGAGATAAATATCCTATTTTGATGTTAGATCAAGATGCAAAAGAGATTCTACATGGAGATAAGAAAGTTTTAATAAAAAGAAAAATTGAGAAGGTGTCATCTGTTACTGCATCTACTAATGCTGATTTTGATGAGAAGTTGTTTGAGATATTAAGAGGTTTAAGAAGAAAGGTTGCAGAAGAAAATAATGTTCCTCCTTTTATTGTATTTGGTGATGTATCATTAAAAGAAATGGCTACATATTTTCCTGTTAATAGAGTATCAATGCTTAGTATTAGTGGTGTTGGTGTTAATAAGCTAGAAAATTATGGTGATATTTTTATAAAGACTATTAAACAATATGTTGATGATAATGATATAAAGCTTTTAGATAAGCCAATAAAAATAGTAGAGAGTAAAGAGAAATCTTCTGCTAAAGAAGATACTAAAATTACATCTTATAATTTGTTTGTAAATGATAAAAAGTCTATTGATGAAGTTGCGGAGATTCGTGGACTTACAAGAAGGACTGTTGAGGAGCATTTATTGAAATGTTATGAGAATGGGATGGAAATTAATCTGGATGAATATATTAATGAAGATTTTAGAGATGATGTTTATTGTGCTATAGAGCAGGTTGGATATGAAAGATTGAGGGATATAAAAGATTTGGTACCAAATGAGGTGGATTATTTTAATATTAAATATTTTGTTATAGATTATAAGAAGGAATCCTCAAACCAAGCAATTTAGATTGCTTGATTCTGAGGATTTTGGTTGTTATTTTCAATTAAGCCTGTGAAGCCTTTATTAGATTTATTCAGACTTGTGTGAAATTATTTGTAGAACTTTAGAAGTACGACTATTTTCTACCTCTAATAAATATTTTTTATTATCTAGTCCACCTGCATATCCTGTTAATGTTCCGTTACTTCCTATTATTCTGTGGCATGGAATTATAATTCCTATTTTATTTTTTCCTACTGCATTTGCTACTGCTCTTACTGATTTTGGACTGCCTATTCTTTGGGCTAGTTCTTTGTATGATATTGTTGTTCCATATTCTATGTTTAGTAATTCTTTCCATACTTTTTCTTGAAATGGAGTTCCACTATATTCATATTTAATGTTAAATTGCTTTAACTTACCTTTAAAGTAGTCATCTAATTGTTTTTTACATTGTTTTATTAATGGATTTTCTGTTGTTTCATCTTCTATGTCTTCTTTTCCTTTTACAAATGTTATTTCTGTTATGCTGTTTTCGGTTGATTTTATTTTTATTGCTACTTTTTCGTTTTTATAATAGTCTATGTACATATTATACCTCTTCTTTCAAATATTTCTTGCGCAATTAGTTAATAAAATATTCTTGCATTTTCCTAATATATTATTAATACTATCTATGGACATATTATTCTGTATTGCAACCTTTTCTATATTTTCTGGAGAATAACCTCTTCTAGATATATCTATTAATATTTTTATATCACTCTCTTTAGTAAAGCACTTCTTTATAAGTTCTTCTGTTTCAGAATAATAACTTTGATCAATTAAATTAGTTTCCAATTCTTTATTTTCGTTTAAAACATATGTATTTCTCTGTTTTTTATAATTATTTATTATATAAAAATATATTTTCTTGTACATTCTTAAAGTATGACTTTTTATTATAGTTGAATCTTTAATTACAGGATTACCTCTTCTATCTAAATCATTTCCTCTGTCTATTAAATATATCATACTACTTTGTACTAATTCATCTCGATCTATTGTTCTTTCTGTTAAATAAAACTTTCTTTTAAATCTATTTATTTCAATATTGATAATTTTATAAATATATTCCTGATTCTTTTCAATGTACTTAATTGGAAGTGCTGTATTTACATATCTTCCAATATATAATCTATTCCTATTTTTATTATCTTTTTTTACTCTATTTAGACTTTTCCTGTCCTTTCCTAGGATTTTACATGTAAAGTCAATAATATTAATATTTAATTTACTAGAATCTATTATTAGTCTTTCTAAATTATAATAATTTCTTTTATTTAAGTTCTTTGTATTTAAGTATTTTTAGCTTTTTGTTGCATTACTTTTTCTTTCATTTTATTATATCTTTCCGAAGAAACTCTTCTTATTTTCTTAGCAATTAATTTATTATATTGTTCTTTTGGTATATCTAAAACATTAATTAAAAATTCCGTATACTGTATATTAAAATACTTACTCCATTTCTCTATTTCACACAAATTAAATTTATTTTCTTCTGTCTCTTGTATTCTCTTTAATACTAATGTTTTCAATCTTTCATTATTTAGATTTTTCTCTTTTTTTAGTTCTGTTATTATATCCATTTTGTTCCCTCCAGAAGCATTATAACATATTGCTTATTAATTACAAGGATTTAGTTAACTTTGTTTTATAACCTTCGGGTTATGAGAATGGGTTGACAGTTTTTTGTAATTTAGTGAAATCAAGGGTTTCGGCTGATATTTCAATAAAAAATTGGAAAATAGCTTTTCGAACATTTGTGTATTTTTTTGAGAAGTTTTTCCCCAACTTTTCCCCAAGTTGTTTAATACACATGTTCGTAATTTTTTATAAAAATGGGAAACCTAAAATTTATTTTGGAGGTTTTAGAAATGAATAATATCAAAAATATGACTGAAGAAATTGTTTTTAATGAATTTTTATATGTATAGGAGGAATCGGATATGGTTAATTTTAGAGATGTTGATGAAAATGATATTTTAAAAAAATGGTTTGATTTTAGAGAAGAAACTTGTTTGTGTTATACAGATAAACAAGATAGAGAAAATGAATTTAAATTCGATGTTTTTAGAGAAAATATTTTAAAGAATATTCCTAAGCAGAATAGAACTTATGCCCATAAAGAGCTTGATTTACTTTATGATGACTTTATGAGGTATTTGACCTATATTACTGAAAAATATTATAGACATGGATTTGTGGATGGTTCTCAGTTAGTTATGGGATGTTTTGATAAATAGTTAAAGACGAGATTTAATTCTCGTCTTCTCTATTATAAAATTATTCATTTACTTTCCATTCTCCATTTTTCTTGCCGTTTTTTCTTTCTATTAGACCCTTTTCTTGCATTTCTGCCATATATGTTTTTACAGTTCTTACAGATTTATTAATCTGTTTTGATATTTCTTCTTGAGTGGTTGCTCGATTAGTTTTTAATATATTGATAATTGCCTGTTCTTCTAAAGTGTAACTATTGCACTTTAAAATGTAAAAATTGCACTTTATACTATAATAGTACAGTTTTCAAGAGTATGTTTTTTTACACAAATAGGTTTCATACTTTTTATTATAGACTTACTTTAATTGCACTTAAAAATAATTTATTCATTCCATTCATATTAAATAATTTTATGAATATATTAGATATATTTTCTATAATATCATCATCTGTTATTTCTTCATCATTTTTATTAATATTAGTGAAATCTAAAAGCCATCTTCCATGATCATTTTTTACAAAATAGCTATTTAAATAATGCAAGGCTTCTTCTAATTTTTTAGTTTGACCATTTATACATTTATTATATGCATTAATATCCTTAATTTTAAATGCAAATATTATTGGTAAAATTATAGAATAAATACAACTACTTTCTTTTTGATTCAAGAAAAAATTTCTCTTATCTGTATTCTCTATATATTCAATCGCAGTATCATAGAGTACTCTATATCTATTGCAATCTCTTAAAGTAAATTTATATTTATCAATCATTGCATAAAAAACATCATGTGGCAAATATGTTTGTGTACTAAAATTTAAATATATTTTTGAATAGTCTATACTCCTATTATTATCTATTGTCATTACATAATCATAGAATTTATTTAAATAACTATATGCATTAAATTCTTGTCCATATTGCTGTTTTATTGTGCTTTGTAGTTCATTATTATTAGAAACTATTATAACAGTTATATTATTTAAATTATAGAAATGTTTAACTACTTCTAATATTTTAGTAGCAAATTTAGGATTGCATCTATCTAATTCATCTATAATTAAGATCATTCTTCTATCACCTAATATTTTGTTTATTAATACTTCAAATAGTTTTTTTCTTTCTTCATATGTATTAATTTCATTTGATAAATCATTAAAAGTTTTTATCTTATCTATCTTTTCAGCATCTAAATCTATATTTAAAAATTTATTAGATAGAACCTTCGTTAATACATTTAGAAATTCTTTAAAAAATTCTTCTTTATCAAATTCATTTGTAATTTCTTCTTTATATTGAGGATAATCATTTAAGATATTATATATTATTGAACCCAAAGGATCATTATGATCATCATTTTCCCAAGCATTATAGTAGAATATTAAATTATTATTACAAATATTAATTAGGATATCCTTTTCTTGTTCAACTAATTTAAATTGCCCTTGTTCCTCATATTCTTTATAATGTTTTAAAAGATACATTAATTGTTTAACTAAAAATGTTTTTCCTACTCCCCAATCTCCATCTACACATATAACCTCATTATCGTCTATGTTTGAAATCAATCTTATGAGACTACTTAAATATTCTTGATTTCCTAATTTATCATTTATTAGTGAGTTATGAATATTAACTTCACTCGCTTCTAATTCATATTTCTTCATCTGATCTTTATTCTCCTATTACCTGTATTCAAAAAGCAAAATAATCATGTACTATACACTCATATTTTGCTTTTCTTTTGTTATCTATTATAAATTGCATTAAATTCTTTTTTTATTATTAAAGCATTATCGCAGAACCATTTAAAGCATTCTTCCCACTCTTCTTGATTTACTACATCACATTTTTTTATAGCTTTTATTCTTGAAGCTTTTTTATTATCTAATCGTTGCCATTTATATTTTAGTCCAGTCTTTTCTTCTATCAATTCTTTATTAGCATAAAATAAATCATATATTTCTTTATTATTATCAATATAAACTTCTATTCCTATTTCATTTCTTTGAGTTGCACAGGTTAATGAAATATGAAACTCAGAGTTTCCCATAGGTAAGTCATATCAATGCTGTGGTAATGCTTTCCTTTTATTAAATTCTTTTGAATATTCTTCATTACTAGCACCATATTCTCCAAATGCTTGCCAAAACTCTCCTTGTAATTTTTGAGCTTTTCCAAGTCCATTACTTGCTTTTTGAGTTTTTCCCCAATCATTTGGTTTTGATACTATATTGAATTTAGGTGCTGCTAAAGAATCTCCTATCTTCCAAACCTTCAATCTCTAATAAGAAAAATCCAACTTCTTCATCAGTGTGTGCATTCAACCATTCTATAGCCTGTCTATGTTCATCTCTATATCTTTTTACTATCCATATAATTGTCTTTGCATCTTTCCCAGAAGCATATGTAATTATCTTTCCTAAATGATCATGATTAGAATCTTCTAGCTAATTTTCTATTACAACTTTTCTGTCTGTTCCTTCTTCTTTTCCATAGATATCAACACTATATTTTCCAACTTCTGACTCTCTTTCTTCTAATACTATATCAATTCCTATTGTGTTACTTAATTCTTTCAAATTCTCTTCCTTGCTCAGCCAAATTGAAAAATCATATTCTTCATTTTTCCAAATATCTCTTAAATTAACTTTTTCTAATTTTCCTAATTTATTCATCATATCACACCCTCTATTCACATATTTGAGCTCATTAATTCCGCTTGTTTTACAACTATTTGTACTGCATTATCTGCCTTTTCTGGTGGATAATGATATTTTCTTAAAAGTCTCTTTATCTCTCGTCTCATAAAAGCTCTAGCAGATTCCTTCTTTTCCCAATCCACTGTTCTGTTTTTTCTAACTGTTTCTGTTAATTCATGTGCTAGTTTAATTAGTATGTCATCTTGCATTTCTTTCAAAACTTTTGGATCTTTTACCAAAGCATCATAAAAAGCATATTCATCCTCTGTTAATCCTTTTTCTTTTCCTTCATTTCTAGATTCTACAACTTCTTGTGATAATTTTAATAGTTCTTCTATTACTTCTGCACTTGTTATTAGCCTATTATTGTATTTATTCATGATAGATTCCATCTTTTCGGAAAACAGTTCAGCTTTTACTAAGTTTGTTTTTCTGAATAACTTTATATTACCTTCTAATAGTTTTTTTAATAATTCTGCTGCAATATTCTTGTTTTTCATATTTTTTAGTCCAGCCATGTATTCTTCAGAAAATATTGATATTTCTGGACTATTCTTTTCAGCAGCTTTAAATATATCTATTATTCCATCTTCTTGTATTGCTTGTTCTAAAACATTTAATATTCTTTGATTTACTTCTGTTGTAGTCAATTTTCCTGTTCCTGTTATTTTACAAATACCAACTTTTACTCCTTTAAAATATTCTACTTCTGTTTTTGTTCTTTCATCTAATAGTGAACGTGCTAAAGTTTCTGCCTGTGATAAAGCTGTTGCTTGTCTAACAAATTCTTTTTTATCTTCTTCTGTTTGAGATAATATATAGTTAATACCACTTGTAAGTATTTTTAACCTAGCTTGATTTGAATATCCCAAAAAGTCTGAATAATCAAATCCGTAAAATATGTCTCTCATTATTTCTAATTTTTCTCTTAATATTGCATATGCAGCTGTAATATCAGGTATTTTATCTCTATCTCTATTTGTATATTCGTTTAATGCAGCTTTTAAATCTGCTCCAATACCAATATAATCTACTATTAAACCTGCTTCTTTATCTTTATACACTCTATTAACTCTTGCAATCGCTTGCATTAGGTTATGTCCTTTCATAGGTTTGTCTATATACATTGTAGCTAAATCTGGCACATCGAATCCAGTAAGCCACATATCTACTACAATTACGATTTTTAGTTTACTTTTACTATCTTTAAATTCTATTGCTAAATTGTCTCTATATTGTTTATTTCCAACAATATCATGCCATTCTTCTGGATCATTATTATTATCTGTTAGTACAACTTTTATTTTTTCATTATAATTAGGTCTTATATTTAAAATTTCTTTATATAGATTAATAGTTATTTTCCTACTCATACATACAATCATCGCTTTTCCATTTAATATATCTTGTCTTTGTTCATAATGGCTAATAATGTCTTTTGCTAACATTTCTAGTCTTTGTTTTGAACCAATTACAGTCTCTAATTTTGCAAGTTCTGCCTTTGATTGTTCTATTATTTCTTCAGTTGCTTCATCATTGTATGAAATATATTGATATTCTTCATCTATATCATGTAAAACACATTCATCTAATTTTAATTTAGCCACTCTATTTTCATAATAAATTGGTACTGTAGCATTATCAAGCACAGCCTGTGTCATATCATATATATCTATGTAATCTCCAAATAAAAGTCTTGTACTCTTATCTGCCATTTCAATTGGTGTTCCTGTAAATCCTATAAATGTTGCATTTGGAAGAGCATCTCTCATTTTTTTAGCATATCCTATTTTGAACTCTCCCGTTTTTCGGTTTAATTTTTTCTCTGTTCCATATTGACTTCTATGAGCTTCATCAGCTATAAATATGATGTTTTCTCTATTTGATAAAATGTCATTATCCTCTTCAAATTTTTGTATCGTTGTGAATATTATGCCTCCAGCATTTACTCTTAAATATTCTTTTAATTCACTTCTACTTTCAGCTTGCTTACATTGTTGTGGTAAGCACTCTCTACTACATGTTGAAAATGTCGTGTACAGCTGATTGTCCAAATCATTTCTATCGGTTAAAACGACTATTGTAGGATTATTTAGATTAACATCTTTTAATAACAGCCCTGCATAAAATACCATTGCAAAGCTTTTTCCTGAGCCTTGTGTATGCCATACTACTCCAGCTTTTTTTGTATGTTCTTTTAATGCTTTTTTTGTACTTACAATAGATTTTTTCACTGCGAAATATTGATGATATCCAGCTAATATTTTTATATCTTTTCCTTCTTTATTTTGGAACATAATGAAATTAGTTATTATATCAATTATTCTTTCTTTTTTAAAAACACCTTCCATTAAAACGTCAACTTGTTCAATATTTTCTTCTGGCTTCTCTCCATTTTTTGATTTCCATGTCATGTATCTTGAAAAATCAGCAGTTATTGTTCCAATTCTAGTATTAACTCCGTCAGATATAACATTGAACGCATTATAATAAAATAGTGTTCTAATATCTTGTTGATAATTTTTTATTTGATTGTATGCATTCTCTATTGTTGTATCTTCTTTTATTACACTTTTAAGTTCAAACACAACAAGTGGCATACCATTTATAAAAATAATTACATCTGGTCTTTTCTCTTTATATTCTATAATAGTATATTGATTTATTACATAAAAAGAATTATTTTCTATATTATTTCTGTCAATTAATTTTGCAGTATATGTTCTATCACCTTCTATTGGTATTTCTACTCCAGCATAAAGCATGTGATAAAATTCATAATTAGCTTGCACTAAACCAATATTTGTAAAAGTTCTTATTTTTCTATACACTTCATCTGCAATTTCTTGTGTTATATCTGGATTAATTTTAAAAAGAGAACTAAAAAATATGTCTTTTATTATTACTTCTTTATAATCCCTTTCAATCTCTGGTCCATATAAATATTCGTAACCTAATCCTTGTAATTGTTCAATTATTGCTTGTTCCACTTGTTCTTCTTTAAACATAAATTTACTCCTTTTTTATATTCTTATATAATTAGATATAAAGAAATATTCTATTTCATAACAATATATCCTTAGTTTCTTTTTTAGATCTAAATCATTTATTTTTATCTTCAATAAATCCATTACTGAAGTCTTTTCGCCAGTAAAATCATATTTCATATTACTTATTATTTTTCCTACTAAGAACATTTGCTTTATTATATTTTGTTCTTCTTTATTTTTAAATACTTCTTGCATATAACTTCCTATATACTTTAATGTCAATTTTGAAGAATACATATAACTATCTTTTTGTACTAATTTTATTGCCATAGTATCCGTTATTTCATTAGGCTTGTTTATATTATTTTCATCTATTATTCTTTTTGCGTTTTCTTTTATATACCTTTTTATTGTTGCTTCATAATCTGTAAATAATATCGAACACCAAAAATCTAAAATTTCTTTTTGTTCTTTTATTCCTTCTTGCTTAAAAAATACTGTTGTTTGTTTTTTTCTTTCATTTCTGTTGGTAAAAAATGCTGTTATAAACGCAACGAAAATTGTAACTACTACTTGTAATATTGTTATAAAATTTTGTTCCATAATCTCTCCCTTTTTAGTATTCATACATAAAATGGTTATTTGTATGACTAAATTTCTATGTTTTCCAGGTCAATTTCATCATTCATTAACTTTGGTAGTAAAGTATCTCTCAATTGAGATAAAGTTTCATTTTCATTGATATTAGAATATATTTTGTTTATTAGCGGAGAAACCTTATTAGTAAAATCATCCATCCACTTTTTATCTGGCACTTTTAATTTATATGATTTTAAATCTGACATTCTGATACCTTTTTGTACACTACCACTTGCCTTACTGACTGCATAATTTTGCATGTCATTATCAAGTAGCAATAAGTATAAGAACTCAGATGATATTTTTTCATTTGGTCTAATAGTAAAAATTGATTCACTTATGTTCCAATTGGTTGGTTCGCTTTTTATTAAATAAGTTCTACCAATTGTTCCTATTCCTGAAAATAATAAATCTCCGACTTTTAAATCTGACCTCTTGTTTATTTTAACCAATGCATCGTCATCAACCTTATCACATTTATCATCTAATATTACTTTATTATTTGGCATATTTTTAATTGTTACATAATAATTATTTCCTTGTCCTAAAACAAAATTTTTTCTTGGATTTAGTCCTGTAGCAAATTTACTTGTAATATCATTTAAAGTCATATCATCCCAAATATTATAATCGTCACTACTTAAATACAATTCTTTATATAACCATTTTAACATTTCATACAAATTATCATTTATCTGATTATTTAATTCTATTTTTTTATCTATATTTCCTAACAATTTTTCTATTTTATATTGTTCTTTTTCTTCATGAAATTTCAATACTAAATTTTCTAATTCGGATCTATTTATAGATTCAAAAACTGTACCTGTCGACATATTCTTTATATTCTCTCTATTATCAAGTAATAAATAATATAAATACAAATTATGTTTATTTTTCATGCTAATTGAAGCAAGTCCTCTACCTATACATATTTCTTCTGTTGCAATATTAACATCTCCTACTGGAGCTCTAACACTAAATAACACAGAGTCTTTTTTGCCTATTCTTATAGGATGAGTGGTCCAAGTGTCAATATATGGATATATTCTTCCAAAAGTCTTTCTTCCTTGTAAAAATGGTATTCCTTCTCTTTTTGAATTATATGTTTTTGATTCAGGCGATTGTCCCATTACTATGTAACACTCTTCTCCTAATTTTTTATATTTCATTTTTCCTCCTAAACGTATTATATTTCTGTAATGTTTTGTATTATTATTCCTTCATTTTCTTTTACAATGACTTTTATATCAAACTCTCGACATATTTCTTGCTTATTTAAATATTCTCTAGATATGTATAAAACACATATATTATACTCTTTATTTCCTATATCCACAATATCTTGTATTTTAAGATCATAGTTATTGTCTTCTGTCTCTAATTTTTCAATTTTTATTTCTTCATTTTCTAATATAAATTTATTGATTTTATCAATAAATTCTCCACTTTCATTTTCGCTTTCTATTATGCTGTTATTCAATGGTATTCTAGACTCTATTTCATTTATATCCATTATTGATTCTTGAAAATCTTTTATTTTGTAATAAATAGTTATCTCTTTTCCTGTTCTATCCCAAAATTCATGTTCTAAATTTTTTATAAAATCGTTTGAATTGTCTGTAATTAACATAAATTTTTCATTGTTTGAATTTTCCTTAGCATATTCAATGATGCTTTCCCATAAAACTACATCTTTAAAACCTTTATCGGATTCTCCGCAAAATGGTTTTTTCTTGTTAATACACCTTTCTAGTATTCTTTTAAATAATTGTGCATCTTTTGCTATTCTTAGCACATTTATTTCATAATTTTTTATATAGTTTATTATATATTGTTTAATTTCTTCCTCATAACGTATTTCGGGTAATTTTAATTCAACATCTTTAAATTCCTTAAGTTTTTCAAATTCTTTTTTTATATTGTCTACACTAACTTTATATTTTTCTTTTCTTTGCTTTTCTAATTCCATAAATACAATTTCTGGCACCCATACTTTGTATCTATCACTTATATCATTCATCTCTAAAAAGCTCACAATAGAATCAAAATTAGAACTCAATTCAAATTTTCTGTAATTTTTTATTTCATTTTTTCCATATTCATACAATAAATTAGTATCCAATATAACATTAGTAATTTCCATGTTTAATATCTCCTAATACCTTTTTTATTTCTTCATCTAATTTTACTGATTCTACCATTTGTTTCATTAAATCTTCCGTTAACTTTTTCATTTTTTCTTCAAAAGGTATTCCATCTTCTTTTATCTTTTCTGTTCCAACATATCTTCCTGGAGTTAATATATAATTATTTTCTTTCACTTCTTCTTTATTAGAAGATTTACAAAATCCTTTGATATCTTCATAATTCTCATTTTTTCTCCATTTATAGTATGTTTTTGCTATTTTTTGTATATCTTCCTCTGAGAGTTCTCTTACTTTTCTATCTATCATATTTCCCATATTTCTTGCATCTATAAATAAAATTTTGTTCTTTGTATTTTCGTTTTTATTTCTTCTCATTATCCATAAACAGCAAGGTATTCCAGTTGCATAAAATAATTGACTTGGCATGGCAACTATTGCATCTATAGCATCACCTTCAATCATATTTTTACGAATATTTCCTTCATTTGATGTATCACTTGAAAGAGAACCATTTGCTAATACTGTACCTGCAACTCCTGTTTCTGGATTTAAGTGATGTAGCATATGTTGTAGCCATGCATAGTTTGCATTTCCAGTTGGAGGTACTCCGTATTGCCAACGGATGTCTTCTTTTAATTTATCTCCTCCCCAATCAGACACATTAAAAGGTGGATTTGCTAGTATATAATCAGCTTTCAATGTTTTGTGCAAGTCTTCATGGAATGTATCTGCATTGTGACTTCCTAAATTTCCATCTATTCTTCTTATTGCTAAGTTCATTTTAGCTAATTTCCAAGTAGTAGGATTCCTTTCTTGTCCAAATATAGATACATCATTAATGTTTCCTTGATGCTCTTTTACAAATTTTGATGATTGAACGAACATTCCTCCTGAACCACAACAAGGATCATAAACTCTTCCTTTAAAAGGTTCTATCATTTCAACTAGTGTTTTTACTATACAAGCTGGTGTATAGAATTCTCCTCCACCTTTTCCTTCTGCTGAAGCAAATTTACTTAAAAAATATTCATATACTCTACCAAGCATATCCATTTCTTTTGCTTTATCTGTTCCTATTTCTATATTTGTAAATAATGTAACTAATTCTCCTAAAGTTGTTTTCTCCAATTCTGGTCTTGAATAGTTCTTATTTAGCACTCCTTTTAATGAAGGGTTTTCCTTTTCTATTGATTCCATTGCACTATCTATTACTTTACCTATTTCGGGTGTATTTGCATATCTTAAAATTTCATTCCATCTAGCAATCTTTGGAACCCAGAAGATATTTTCTGCAGTATATTCATCTTTATCTTCTTCATCTGCATATTCATCTTTTAATAATTCTTGATATTTTGTTTCAAATGCATCAGATACATATTTTAAGAATATAAGGCCTAAAACAACATGTTTATATTCACTTGAATCCATACTTCCTCTTAATTTATCTGCTGCTTGCCATAATTTATCTTCATATCCTAACATAGTACTACTTTCACTCTTTGACATATTTTCCTCCAAAATTTTCTAATTTTCCATTTATAATATATCATAAAATCTTTTATTTCTCAACAAATTTTCCTCTTTTTTACAAAAAATAGAAGTATTTCTACTTCTATTTTCATTTTCTTATTTTTACTAATCTCTTACTCATGTATTTCCAACTATTTTTGACTTGTTCTTCCATTCTTCCTAGATCGTCATATTCTTTTTTAGATCTATCCACATATGTTAAGAAATTACCTTTCTTTATATCTTTTGTTCTTTTTCCTAAATAAGAATACTGCTTATATAATTTTTTTCTTCCTATGTTATTTCCTGTTTTTACTGTCCATCTATTTATTGTTTTTATTCTAGCATACATCTTTCTATAATACTTTGCCACTGTTTTTTCTCTTATTTTCACACACTTTCCATCATATGAAAAGCCAAGATAATTAATAATAGTATTTTCTTTTAAAACTTTATTTTTTACTATATCTATACTAGTAATACTGTCTTTTCTTTTTATAAAACAACTTGTCTTTTCTGGACTCATTATTAAATTAGGTATTTTGTCCTTTATACTCATAATCTTATTATATAATTCTTTTGCTTTAGCTATATTAGGAATTATTATAATAATATCATCCGAATATCTTCTATAAATTCCGTTATTTGATGTTACTATGTCATTTACTAATTTATCAAATTTTGTCATGTATATATTTGACATAACTGAACTAATAGCAGAACCTTGAACCATTCCATATACTTCTTTATTAACATGAACTTTTCCCTGTTTAAATTTTCTAAACTGATCTATATCAAATAACCTTTCTTTGTGTAATTTAGTTAGTTCTTTATGCTTTAAATGCAATTCATTTAATATATCATTATACTCGATATAAGAATATTTAGTTATACTTTTAAATACTTTATAATAATCATTTTGTAATGTATCAACTTTTAATATTTCTTTTAATCTATCCTTTAAATACTGATGATTTAAACTATCAAAAAAATTAGTAAAATCTGATACTATAATAAATGCATTTTCTTGCTTATTTAAAAATTTAAAAACATCACTTGAAAAATGTATATTGCTCTTATTTAAATTTGTTCTATAAGCAATAACTGCTTGGTTTATTCCTAATTGTTTTGCATATTTATTGTACTTTTTTGATAATATATCATTATAATACTCATAAATATATCTATCTATATGTGAAGAATATCTTATGTCTCTTGATTTTGGTATTATCTCTTCACCATTAAATTTATTTCTTCCTTCTTTATAATAAATAAATGGATAAAAAGCATGTCTTTCTATCCATTTTGGATTTCTTATACTATTTAAATATTTCCAGTACTCTGGTTTTCTACTATCGAAATGAGTATAGCCTTTATTTTTATAAATTTTCCTTTTTTTCATATTTTCTCCTTTTCAAGGCCTACCAATCGGAACGCAGAAATCCTTATAGATTGGCAGACCTGAAGTGTTCCTAACATATTGCTATGCTATCTGCTGTTCTCCAATACCAAAGAAATAATATGGTATAATATAATGGAGGTTAGATATATGAACAATTCAAGTTCGTTAATTGATTTATTCATAATCTATGCAATTGAAATACTGTGTAATATAGATGTTGACATAATTGTCAATATAAATATTAAATTAGTACTTGACATTGCAGTAATATAAATCTCCTATAACTATTTTTATAGGACAAACATATTATACATTAAAATTCTTTTTATTTCAATAAATTTCCCAAAAAATTACAGTTTGTCTATCCCCCAGTATAACTGGGGGATTTTCATATCGGCCTATAAGGCCTTAATAATAGCAAACGCTAAAGCGTCCCAGTTTGATGGCTTACGCTACTTTCGCTTGCGTTCTTATTACTTACTACCCTTTAAAAGGGTCTTTATATTCTTTTATTGTAATTTGATCTGACATCATATCTTCCTTTAATTGATTTTCTACATAGTTATATACTGCTGATTTGTTATTTCCTACCGTACTTACATAAAATCCTCTACACCAGAAACTTCTATTTCCATATTTATATTTTAAATTTGCATGCCTTTCAAATATTATTAATGTACTTTTTCCTTTTAGATATCCCATAAATGATGATATTGCTAACTTTGGTGGTATACTCACATACATATGTATATGGTCTG
>OJMO01000241.1_pt1 | contig 42023 bp, 52 predicted proteins | sample 1597241 | NCBI WGS metagenome assembly OJMO01 (sample SAMEA2452129, study PRJEB22498) | human gut metagenome | biome: human feces; feature: human gut; material: feces | place: Australia | collected 2012 | reverse complement strand
TGCAGGACATCCTGTAAGAAGGTGGACATCGCCCCCTGCTTCGTATTGGAACCAACCTCCTCATTGTCGAAGCAGCAGTATACGCTGACATCGCGCTCATTCTTCGCCGCCAGGAATGCTTTCAGGGAAACGTAAGCGCACTGTAAGTCGTCCAGTTTCGGGCTGGAAACGAACTCGTCCGCATACCCCCAGATCGTACCCGGCTGGCGGTTTACAAGGAAGAGATCCTTCCCTAAAATGTCCTCCGCTGCCACACCAAGCTCTTTCGCAATCATCGCGTCAAACGCGCCTTTTTTCAGCTCACCGGCAGAGAACAGCGGGCATAAATCAACCTGACGGTTCAATAAAATCTCTGACTCCAAGACAGGTAGCCGACTTGCTCGGTCATACAACTTCTGAAATTACAGAGCTGTATTATGTGAAAAGAGATTTGACAAAACTGAATGGTGTGACAGATGGGTTTGAATTTTAGTTAATCTAATATTATAACTTTCACTATCTAGCAACTATTGGTTGCTGAATAGTAAAGTTTATTGACAAAATACTTTTCGTAATTTAAAATAAAGATACTAAATTCAAAGGAGCTTTGCTATGCCCTATATAAATATATTTGATAAATTAACACTTGATAATTATTATAAGACTGATACTCATTGGAAACAAGAAGATTTATTTAATGTTGCAAATACTATTGCTAATCAAATGAACTTTGCTTTAACTAATAATAATGTTATAAATACTGTTACTACTTTTAAGGGCAGTTATGCTGGTAGATTATCAGTAACTAAAGACATTGATACTATAAAAACTATATCTAATACCTCTACCCTTAATAGTAGTGTGTATAATTATGAAACTAAAAAATATACAAAAATATATGATTATGATAAAATAAAATCATTAGATAAATATGATATATATTTGTCAGGAGCATCTTCTATTATAGATATTATTAATCCTACTTCAAATAGTAATAAAGAATTAATTGTTTTTCGCGATTCTTACGGTAGTAGTTTAATTCCTTTATTAATAGATGGTTATAAGAAGATTACTGTTATTGACATTAGATATGTTTCTTCAAGAATTTTGAATAATTATATAAAATTTAATAATCAAGATGTTCTTTTTATGTATAGTATATTAACTATAAATAATAGTTTTTCAATGAGATAGGGAATCTATTTAATTAGATTTCTTTTTCATTTATTAAAAAAAGTTGTAATCCGAGCTTTATAATCACTTTTTTCTTATTTTAAATTTTGATTTATATATTTCATAAGGACTTCTGTTATCTCTTCTGCTGGCTCTTTGCAATCATTATTTAACCATTCTAATATAACATGGTATCCACCCTCAAGAATATAAGTTTTCTTATATTTTATTTCAGTTTTACTAGACATTTTGCTATTTAATATTTCGGTAATAATAGGCAAATTTAACAATTTTTTTGGAAATGTTGAATCAATATTTGCATTAAATATAACTTTATACATCTTTTTGTTATCATTTAAATAATTAAGAATATTATTTAATCCTTTTATATTATCAGCATCTTTACATTTTTCTTCTATTTGAATAAGTAAATCATTTTCCATTTCTGCTAATAAATCATATTGTGATTCATAATATTTATAAAATGTACTTCTATTAATATCAGCAGTTTCACATAATTCTCTAACATAAATCTTTTGAATATTTTTCTTTTCTAACATTTCAATAAATGTATCTTTAATAATTTTTTTAGTCATTGAAACACGACGATTATCTTTGATATTCATAAATAATTTACTCCTTTCATTTATTAAATAAACATATATTATTTTAATGTTTATTTAATAACAAGTTTTTATAAACTGATGGCTGTAAAATCAACATATGTATATTATAATATAAATAGACATTTAAGTCAAAGAAGGGAGAAATATTAATGAAAAAAATAATAAATTTCATAACAGAAAAAAGAAATTATATTTTAGTATTTATGTTACTTGTTACTTGCGTGAGTATATTTGTTATGGGTAAAGTAAATATAAATCAAGATATGACTAAATATTTACCATCTAATTCTTCAATGAAAAAAGGCATTGATATTTTAGAAAAAGAACTACCAGATGTTAAAAATATGAGTACTATTTGGGTAATGGTAGATGATTTAGATAATAATAAAAAGTTAGATATTTATAATAAATTAAAAGAAATAAAAAATATTTATACAATCAGTTACGATAATGAAAGTGATACATATAACAAAGACAACCATACTTTATATGTGTTAAATAGTAAATATAATTCTAATTCTGATGAAATTAAAGATATTAAAAAAGAACTTGATAATCTAAAAGAAGAATATAAACTCGTATATGAATTAGATAGTGATATTACTAATGTTCCTATTTCAATTATTATATTTGCTTTTTCAATACTACTAATAATATTACTTATTATGTGTTCTTCATGGATAGAACCAATATTATTTATAATAACAATAGGAATTGCAATTATTATCAATTTAGGAACCAATTATTTGCTTGATGAGGTGTCATATACGACTTATTCTATCGCAGCTATTTTGCAACTTGTTCTAACAATGGATTATTCAATAATGTTACTTAATCGCTATCGTGAAGAGAAAGAAAATAATAAAAATAATTTAACTTCAATGAAAGAAGCAATAAAAAAATCATTCCCATCCATTATGGGTAGTTCATTTACTACCATAGTAGGACTTTTAGCCCTTTTATTTATGAGTTTTAAAATAGGAACTGATTTAGGAATAGTTTTATCTAAAGGAGTATTAATTAGTTTAATATGTATCTTTACAGTATTACCATCACTTATACTTATATTTGATAAACTAATATATAAAACACATAAGAAATATCCACATATAAATATGGAAAAAATTGCCATATTTAGTCAAAAATACAAATATATAATATCATTAACTTTTATAATACTATTTGCTATTTTATATTTTATTAGAGGAACAAATATAGTTACTTTTGACACACCGAAAGATAATACTATCAGTAAGTTTTTCAAAAAAGATAATAATATAGTACTTTTATATGAAAATAAAAATGAAGATAATATTGATGAAATTATAAATTATCTAACTACTGATGATAAGGTTAAAACTATAAATACTTATAAAACGACAGTAGGAAAGAAATATAATACTGATGAATTAGATTACTTTTTAAAAATGCAAAATATTGATATTAATAAAGAAATCATCGTTAGTATTTATAAAACCATCTATCAAGATAAATACAATAATGATTCTAAATTAACTATTGAAGAACTTATTAATTTTATAATTCAAAATCAAAATAATTTTAAAAATATGATTAATGATGATATGTTTCTAGAAATAAATAGTGCTAATAATATGATAAAAGAGGCTAAAAAAATGTTTGTTGGAGAAACCTATTCTATTATTAATATAAGTACATCATATAAAGAAGAATCAAAGGATACATTTACTTTTATTGATAAATTAGATAAAGAATGTAAGAATAAATTAAATGGAAAATATTATTTTATAGGAAATTCTATTATGAACTATGAAATGAGTAATAACTTTAATTATGAAATGAATAAACTTACAATTATTACAATAGTTTTAATATTTTTAGTAGTTTTATTTACCTTTAAATCACTAATTATTCCATTTATATTAGTATTACTAATTCAGTGTGCGGTCTATATATTAATGGGTGTTATTAATATATTAGATATGAAAGTATATTATTTATCTTTACTAATAGTACAAAGTATCTTAATGGGAGCAACTATTGATTATGCAATATTATTTACAAACTATTATAGAGAGCTAAGAAAAGAAAACAGTATAAGAATATCTTTAAAAGAAACATATAATAAATCAATTCATACAATTTTTACATCGTCATTGATAATGATTATTATAACAGGTGTATTAGGGTTTGTCTTTAAAGATCCTGCTATAGGAGAAATATGCCATATAATAGCAATCGGAGTAACTATTGCAGTATTATTAATATTATTTGTCTTACCAAGTATTATTGTTTTATTTGATAAAAAGATAGTTAAAAATAAGTTCAAATCATAAAATTATATATATAAAAAAGTTTGCTTTTTTGCAAACTTTTTTGCTAACATAAAATTAATAATTATTTGCTTTTCTTTCAAAGAATGATTTAGTATGAGAACAAACGGGGCAAACTTCTGGGGCTTTTTTACCAATAACAATATGACCACAGTTGCGACATATCCAAATAGTATCACCTTCACTAGAGAATACTAAGTCATTATTAATGTTTTCAATTAATTTTTTGTATCTTTCTTCATGTTCTTTTTCAATTTTGGCAACACCTTCAAAAAGATTAGCAATTCTTGTAAATCCTTCTTCTCTTGCTTCCTTAGCCATTCTTTCATACATATCTGTCCATTCATAGTTTTCACCATTAGCAGCATCATTAAGATTTTCTAATGTACTAGGAACTTCACCACCATGAAGTTCTTTAAACCATAATTTTGCATGTTCTTTTTCGTTATTAGCAGTTTCTTCAAAAATTGCAGCAATTTGTTCAAAACCGTCTTTTCTTGCTTTAGAAGCATAATAAGTATATCTATTTCTTGCCTGTGATTCACCAGCAAAAGCTTCCATTAAATTTTTTTCTGTTTTTGTTCCTTTTAGATTTTCCATCTTTACCTTCCTTTCTTACATTCATTACAATAACCAGAGTAGGTAATATCATAATTTACTATTTCAAAATCATCTGGAATATTTTTATACTCAATATTAGATGTTTCATGTATATCAAATATTTTATTACATTTTAAACAAATAAAGTGGTTATGTTTAATATGCAATTTGTCATAATGATCTTTCCCATCAAAAGTTTTAATTTTTCTTATTTTTTGAAGTTCTACTAGAATATTTAAATTTCTATATACTGTTCCTAAACTAATATTTAAAATACTTTTTCTAGCGATTTCATATACTTCTTCAGCAGTTAAATGTTCACATGAATTATTAATAATATCCAGTATTAAATTTCTTTGTGTAGTATTTCTCACAATTACCTCCTTAATAGTAATGATTATTAATAATATATCATAAAAATTTATTGATATCAAGAGATTTTATGTAAATAAATAATAATTTTCTACTGAAAATGGAAAAAATGGTAAAATAGTACCAAGATGATAGAATGGCTATATTGGCTAGCTGCAATAGAGAGATTTAAGATAAACCTCCTTTACCATTGTAGTTTATACTATTCTCTTTTTTATCATTTTGTAACTTAGATGTAACACTAGTAATATATAATTATTGTTAAAGTTGATAAAAATAACACTCACACCTGGATAAAAATAAATGATTTTATAAAAAAAACTCTAGTAGTGATAGTAATATCTTTAGCAAAAGCAATAATAGAAAAGGATAATGGAAGAGTTATTGTGAAGGAGAATGAACTACTTTTAGTATTAAGTATTTTAAATAGTTTAATTACTTTATAGTTTATGCTTCCTTTTTTGTAAAATAAAATAAGGCATTGTTGCCTCATTTTCAGAAAGAAGTGTGTAGATTAAATGAAAAAATAAAGTGGGATGCAGAGGAAAATAGGTTGGGATTTAGTTGATATATCCATCTTTATAACTTAATTGTCCGTATTTTCTCTACGATAAATTATATCGCAACATTTACTTAAATCGGTAGAAAATGTTTAAAAAAACTATGTAAAAAGAAAACAACCATTTTGGTTGCGATATAAATACTTATTTCGTAAAATTCATTTGATTAAATATATCAGTATCATAAAACTCTGCCATAGTTATGCCAAAAACCTTACACATTTTATATATGTTTCTGGAGCTAGGATTTTCTACTTTATCATTTAGTAACGCAAATAGTGTTGCTACCGGTACAGTGGAAAGTTCTGATAACTTATTTGGAGTAATATGGTTCTTTTCACATAGTTCAAGTATTCTATTGATTATTGCCTGTGTAAAAGACATATTATGGCCTCCTTTGCCTATATGTAATTATATCAAAAAATTTATAAAAATATCTCTTGATTTCAATAAATTTTTCTGAAAACGAGAAAAGTATTTAAATTATTAATATAAATTTTGCCGAAATTGGTAGAAAATCTATTGAAACCGGTTGGCATTTTCGGTAAAAAAAGTATAATATTTCTTGTATCAAATCTTATATTTTTCGCTTTTAAGCAACCGTTTATTTAAAAATTTAACTTTTGATACAAAATGTGGTGATTATTATGAGTAAATGGCAATTATACAAATTTTGTCTTAGAAAGTATTGGTTATAAAACAACTATTGTTCCTAGTTGTTAAACATTAATTCAAGAGTTCATGGATAATCCAAATAAATATAATGTAATTATTACAAATAATACTTATTCAAATAATGGTAGCGGAGAAGAAGAATTAAAAGCAGTAAAAAAAATAAGAAAAGATATAAAAGTCATTGTATTAACAGCTGAAAGAAACAAATTAAACATTTTATAAATGTAATTGATTTGGATGGATATTTAGAAAATCATTAAATCAGAGAAAAGCTATTTTCGTACTTACAGTATTGATTCCAAGATTAAAGTTTATCAAATGTATTACATATATAACAATAAAAATAGAAAAAAAGACAGTCTTTAATATAAATAATATTAAGAAAGATGTCATGATTGATTAAAAAGAGGGTGGAAGGAATGAAAAAACCAGAAATAATAGAAGCTTTAGCTACTAAAACAGGTTTAACAAAAACTGAATGTGAAAAAGTGTATAATGCTACTTTTGAACTGTTTAAAGCTGAGTTAACAAAAAGTGAGAAGGTTTAAGAAAAAAATTTTAAATTAAATATAGATGAACAAGCAGTTACATATTGATTGCTTATTTTTAATGTATTAATTAACTACACGTTATGCTTTCTTTATCATAAATTAAAATATATAAAAAATTATATTTTATTGATTGATAATAAAAGAAAGGGGAGATATGCGTGCATAATAATTGTAATTATAATAACGATTACGAAGAAATAAGAAAAAGAATTCAAGAAGAACAAAATAAATATAGATTTTGCTATGTGCAAGGGCCAAAAGGAGATAAAGGGGATAGAGGTGATATTGGTCCACAGGGAGAAAGAGGTTTACCAGGACCGGTAAGCATTGAGGTTGGTTTTACAGAGACTGTAGAATCATTTGAAGATGCCAAGGTAGAAAATGTTGGAACAAACGAAGATGTAATTTTGAATTTTAAAATACCTAAAGGAATACAGGGAATAGAAGGAAAAACTGGACCACAAGGAATTCAAGGACCAAAAGGAGATAAAGGAGATGTTGGGCCTCAAGGAATTAAAGGAGAAAAAGGCGATCCAGGTCCATCAACTATTCAAATTGGAAATGTAGAAACAATAGAACCAAATGAAGAAGCAGAGGTAATAAATACTGGAACACCAGTAGATGTAGTTCTGGATTTTAAAATACCAAGGGGTGAAAAAGGTGAACGAGGTGATATTGGGCCAAGAGGAATGCCAGGAGAAATAGGAAGAACAGAACATATTGCTATAGATGAAACAGAGACTTTAGAAGCTGGAGAACCAGCAACTGTTATGGATACTTTTGAAAATTGGGTGCACCATCTAGCATTTTCAATACCAAAAGGAGAAAAAGGAGATATGGGAGAAAGAGGACCACAAGGGCCTGCTGGTCCTCCAGGAACATCTTTTACATCTTCTTATGGAATTAGATATTCAATGACTGACACTCAAATAAATTTACCACAAGCTGTAGATACAGTAATACCATTACTAGAAAAAGGAACGGCATTTCTTACAGAATATCCAGATAATAATTCTATTAAAATAAAAGAAAGTGGTGTTTATTTAGTTTCATATTTGCTATGTGGGGCTACCAATGAAGAGTGTTCTATAACTATGTCTGTTAGAGCAAATGATATATTAGTGCCTGCAACGAGTGCAACGAGTGAATTTAGTGCTCAAATGATTAATAGTATAAGTGGTTCAACTATTTGTTCTCTACAACCAAACGATCTTATAACGCTAAACGTTAAAACATCAAAAACCGTTAATATGAGATTTAATGGAAGTACTAATGCAATGCTAAGTGTTACAAAAATACATTAAGAATAGGAAAACTATTCTTTTTTTAATCTGTATTAATTAATTATTACATTTTTTGTTTTCATCATAAATTATTACAAAGGAAGGTGATAATATTCAAGTAATAGATAATAATACCGTTATTGTAATGACAAGTGATGAATTAAAACAAGCATTAAGTGAGGATAATAATTATGATTATATTTATTTAGGAAATGATATAACAGCAACAAGTGGTTTTGTTATAAATAGTAATAAAAACAAATTAATAATTGATGGAACTTATAATAATACAAAATATACTTATACAAATAATTTAAGTTTAGAAGCAACAGTTATAAAGGCAAGTACAACTAATAAAAAAATTATATTAAAGAATATGAACATAATATCTTCACATGGTTATGGAGTTGTTTATGTTCCTTCTCATCCCAACTATTCTAATGTAGTTGTAGAGTACAATAATATAAATTTTAGTGGAATAGAACTTTCACAGAATTATTACGGAACTACTAAGATTGTTGATTCTATAATAGAAGTAAAAGATACTAATAGTGTTCCAGCACAAAGGGTTTGCGATTCCAATAGAATTATAATAGATGGTAATACAACAATAACAAGCACATCAAGTACTAATACAGTTCTTTTCTTTAATGATGTTATACCATCTTTTGTTAAAATTATGCCAAATAGTAAAGTAAGTGTAACAACAGATAGAGAATTTATGAATGGAACGAATAGAACAGATTTAACGATAGGACATGGGGCTGAATTTCTTTTAACTACTGGTAATGGATTCGCTAAAACTACAACGCATGGAGCCAGAAATGTACTGGTTGAAGAGATGGCAAACTTCACTTTTATTGAAAAGGGACATCAAAGAATTCCAATGTGGAATGTGTTTGGAGATTTTGTGGTTAAAGAAGGGGCAAGTGTTGCAGTGCTTAATACATATATGTCCACACCGTCTGATAACTATAATATATATTTTAAAGGTACAAATCAAAAATTTATATTAGATAATCCAAAATATGTAAATATTTATACCAAAAATGCTAGTGTAGTATATACAAATAATCCTGTTGATTTTATATTCAAATTTACGAGAATAAATATGTGGATATATGCCCTTGATTATACTTCTGCATGTACTCTTGCTGATACACCTGCTTTTTATTGGTATAAAGAAAAGTATCCTGTTGAAATGATTGGCGTTTTAAATAAAGATAGTACTACTATTTCATCGCATAATTTTACAGAAACAGAGTTAAATTCATTGCCAGATATAAATAATTTTTCATTCCAGAATATAAAGATATTAACAATAGGAATGTTAAAAATAAATGTTCATCCTATTACAGATACTACAGATGCTATTTCGGGACACACTATACCATATTCAAACATAAAAATAGAATATAATAATAAGAGTTTAACAGCCACTGCGGATGAAAATGGCTTATTTGAAACAAAAATTGATTCTACCATTTTAGATAATACAAAAATTAAAATAACGTCTTGTTTAAACAGCACTTTTGCTGAAAAAAAAGTAACAACACCATTTGCAGGTGAATTAACGCTATTAAAAGTTTCAGAGAATATTCCTTTTAATAGTGTTCCGTCTTCTACTAATCCAATAATTTTATCTAAAAAAAATAAAACAGTTATAACTGTTGTAGATAGTAGAATTAATAGTTCTAACTGGAAATTGTATATAAACTTTATAAATCCAATGATAGAAGAAAAGGGTAAAGTGTTGATAGATTCATTATTTTTTAAAAAGTTTGATAATGAAGAAATTCTTTTGAAAACAAATAAAAAATTAGTGTATGAATCATTAGATAGTGGAGAAAATGTGAGTGTAAGTAATGTTACATTCTCAACTGACAAGGGATTATTTCTAAAACCAAGTAAAGATTTACTAGAAGAAGAAGATTATTCTACTATTGTAATATGGAGTATAGAAGAATGATACTTTTATATAATAATATAAAAAAATATTGTGATGAGGTGATGTATGCAAAAAGATTATATCTATATAAAATTGTGTGATGGTATAAATATACCAAATGCAAAACTCATTTTAAAAGATAAATGTAATAAAGTTGTTTTTGAATCTTTTTCGGAAGAAATTGGTAAGATTAGAATACCTATTTGTGATCGGAAAGTCTATAAATTAATCATTATTTCTAAAGCTAATAAGTTTATAGTGCCTTTAATTGCAAAGAAAAATGAAACTTATTGTATAAACATTGGTAGTAATAATCCAAATAGTAAAAAACATCTTATTACAATATGGTTAATGGATGCCAATTATCCAAATATAAGAATAAAAGGAGGGGAAATAATAATATGGCAAGACATACAATCCCAATAACTAATGGGAAAGGAAGTATAGAGTTGGTTAATGGAACATATAATGCAACAGCGTTAGTTGGTGGTTACGATGCTTCTACTCTAGATCCTAAAAATGTAACCATAATAGAAGGCACGAATGATTATGCTTTTACAATAAGTGCGAAAGGAACCTTGACTTTGCATGTAACTGATACGGGTGATCCTGTTAGTGGTGTACAAATTATAGGAGCAAAATTTATAAGAACAGATAGTACAGGTGCTATAACGGGAGTAGAAGCAACAACTGATCATGATGGAAATGCAGTGTTTAATAATGTTCCGTTTGCTCCAACAGATAGTACTGAAATATATTATAAACAGATAACAAGCGATGGAGGACACACATTTGATGATTCTGTAAAATCTATTATTATGACTACATCGACTCAAACTGTTGAGATAGCAAACCCAGCAGCGCCACTTAGAAATATAATGCTTACTGATGCAAGTTTTCCTAATATACCAATAAAAGATGGTCAAATTATATTAGCTGATAATTAAAAAAAGCAAAAAATGCTTTTTTTTGTAAAACAAGAAAAAAATCTACCGAAAGCGGAAAAAATGCGGTATTATATATATAACAAGAGGATATATTGCAAAAAAAGAAAGGAGGAAATATGTGAAGTTTATTTACAGAATACTACCAATTTTTATAATAATAGTATTCGCATTTCTGATATTCTTTGTTGAGGAATGTATGAAGATTTAAAAACCGGTATAATTGATTATGAAGAATACAAAATGTTTAAAGAAAACTTTAAAAATGAAAAAAGTAGTTTAATGACAAGATTAGATATAGTTAATAAACAAATAAATGAATTAGAAAAATCTGAATACAAATTTGAAGAAGTGGGAAAATTATATGAAAAGTATGATTCAATAAAAGAAGTAACTAGAGAAATAATAAATGAATTTGTTAAAAAAATCATAGTTGTTAAATATGATTCTGAAACTAATTCGAGAGATATAAAAATTGAATGGAGATACCAATTTTATTTTTGTCAGAAATAATAGAATTATATAAACCTAGTTATCATAAATTTTTAAATGAGAGCAGAAAGGGAAATATGATTGGATTTATCAAATTCTTTTTACAATGCATAATAGAGCAATGTAGTAATTACATAGCAAAAATAAATAGAATAAAGCAAATATATATAAAAGATATGAAAAAATTAGAAAATTTAAAAAGTAATGCCGTCTATAGAATTATGCCTGCAATAATGAGACAAATAGTTTTCGCAAAAAAAAGAAATAGAAGAAGAATCTGGAGTATCAAGAAATACAGTTTTAACTTTAATCGATAAATTAGTGAAACTTAATATATTAGTGCCAGATTCTAATTATGCAAAACTAAGTTATAGATATAATGAAATTTATAATGTTTTTGTTGGCAGAGATATATCATAATTTTTCAAATTATGTTAAAATTAATGTGATAATTAATTTTATGTTAAATCTTTTATAAAAATAAAATGATTTTGTCAATTTAGAAACACACATGCATAATGACTTAACCATTATGTAAATATATTAAAATAAGGTAAAAATTTATGAACGAAAAAATGTATTATTTATTAGAAATAAACTATTAACGCATGTGATTGGAGATATTAGTGATAAGGAAACATATTTTAAATTTGAATCAATAACCAAAAATGGTGGCTTAATGTCATTACAAAAATAGAATTAGGAATAAGTCAAAGTGAAAGACTTATACGATTAAATGAATCCGCAAGAAATCAAATGAAAATATCAAAAAATAATTGTGGAATAAAAGAACTTAAAAAAATTATTAAATATATTGAGAAGATAAGTAGTAAAGTTGGTGATTAAAATGGACTTATTAGACACAATACTTAATTGTAAGGAAGAAGAATTAGAAAGTATTATAAATAATGCAATTGTAGAAGCTGATTTAAAAAGCACCAGAATAGAAAGATTAGGTTTCCTAGAACACTATATGGCTAATAATTGTTTTAAAGGTTTTATATCACTTACTACACGAATAAAGTATGCCAGTATGAGTATTGAAACATATGGTATGAATACAATTGATTTTTTCTATGATTTTGCTAAATTTATAAGGAAATATAAAATAAACACTAAACAATCACTAATCTATAGTTTAGAATTATTTATAAACAATTATTTTGGTACGAAAGGAAAATATACTAGAGAGCAAATTTTTAATGATATTGCATGGAAAACAACTAAAACTGATTTTGAATATTTTGATGCTCTTGAAAACAATAAAATCGGAGATTTAAAAGGTATGGGAGCAGCTTTATGTACTGAGAGAAGTGCTTTAGCTCAACAAATTCTTAGTTTATTCGGGTTTGAGGTATACTATTGTATGGGCTGTATTTCAAACGATACAGTAGAAGAAGCACATTGTTTTAATATTATAAAAAGAAAAAACGATTATGCTATTTTAGATTATAGTATGCCAGTAGCAAGTTATAATCAAAGTGGTAATGTAATAGCTTTATACCCATTTATTGGTTCATTATCTAGTGAAGAGTTTGAAAGTTTTAAAGATGATGGTGTTATAAAATCATTTGATAACTACGGATATTTAAATAAAAATCAGAAACATTTAACTGGAACTAAAAGAAGATATCTAATTGGTTCTTTTCAAATAACTGATGAAAGTTTTAAAATTAGAAGATAAAATATGAAAGTTCAAACAAAATTGAACTTTTTAGTGAGGTTTTATTATGGAAGTGTTAGTTTTATTATTAATAATAATTATTTTTTATAAAAGTAAAATTTTTAAAAAAGGATTTAATGAAGATTATCTTTCACTAAAATCTAGTAAATGTTATAAAGGCTTTTTAGCTATTATTATCTTATTTCACCACATATCACAAAAAGTAAATCCTAACTTATTGTTTTACAAATTTAGTTATGTTGGTTATTTGGCAGTAGCGGTATTTTTCTTTATTTCTGGTTATGGAACTCATAAATCATATTTAAAAAATGATAATTATAGAAAGAAATTTCTTCAAAATAAATTAATTAACATATTATATCCATATATTATAGTTACAATAATATATGTAATATATAATAAAGCACATTGTAATTGTTATTTTGTTGATAATGTATTTAAATATATCATTAATCCTAATCCAATAGTATCAAACTCTTGGTATATTATTGCCTTATTAGAATTTAATTTAATGTATTATATTTCAATGAATATATTTAGAAATAAAAAAAATTTAATAATATTTCCAATGATTATATTTAACATATTATATATAATGTATTTTAAAAATGGTCCTGATATTTATTGGTATAATGCTGTTCATTTATTTAATATAGGTATTATATTTGCCCAATATGAAAAACAAATTATAAACTTTTTAAAAAAATATATTTATATTTTATTACCAGTATTTTATATTATATTCTATATTTTATTTACTACTTATTATAAAGAAAAACTATTTGAAATTCAATTTATCACTTCTATTATAATTGTATTATTATTTATATTAATAAATTTAAAAATTAAAATTAATAACAAAATTTTACTTTTTTTAGGAAAAATATCTTACGAATTATATATGGTACAAGGATTATTTTTAGATATTTTTAGGTCAAGAATATATAATATAGAAAATGATTTATATTTTACTTTATTAGTTATTATATCATCTTTAGTATTTGCTTATTTATTACATGTAATATTAGATTTTACAAAAAAAATATTTAAAAAATTTTTATAAAATGGTATTTATATTACCATTTTTTTGATATAATTTAGTTATGAATAAAATAGAGTTAAGAACTAAATACAAAATTATTAGAAATAATATAAAAGATAGAAATATAAAAAACAAAAAAATATTCAACAAAGTAATCAATGATGAATTAATTTTATCAAAAAATACAATACTAATTTATGTGTCAATAAATAGTGAAGCTGATACAATCAATATTATAAATTATTTTTTAGGTAAAAAAAATATAGCAGTACCTAAAATAGTTAGCAATGAAATGAAATTTTGTTTAATAAATAGTTTAGAAGTTTTAGAAAAGAAAACATTTGGTATATATGAACCAATTGATGACAATTATTTAACTTGTTTTGATGATTCTATTTGTATTACTCCAGGTATTTGTTTTGATAAGAATAATTATAGAATAGGTTATGGAAAAGGTTTTTATGATAGATTTTTAAACGAACATAATATACCAACTATTGGTTTGTGTTATAAAGAATGTTTGATTGATAAAATAGACAACGATGAATTTGATTATAAAGTAGAAAGGGTAATAACTGATTAATTATGAAACAGTATAATAAACTAGTAAGAGATAAAATACCAGAAATTATGCGTAATAATGGAGCAATTCCAGTAATAAGAAAATTACAAAATCATGAATATATAAAAGAATTGAATAAAAAATTACAAGAAGAATTAAAAGAGTATTTGGATGATGAGAGTATAGAAGAATTAGCTGATTTAGAGGAAGTAATTTTAGCTATATTAGATTACAAGAAAGTACCTTATGAACAATTTGAACAAATAAGAAAAGATAAAGTTTTAAAAAGAGGTTCTTTTAAGGAAAAAATTTATTTAGAAAGGGAAGAATAATTATGTCAAAAGTATATTTTAGTAAAATAATAAGTGAGGATAGATTAGTAGATATTTATAAATGTTTAAATAAAGAATTAAAAGGAAATGTAGCAGTTAAAGTACATTCAGGAGAAGAAGGTAATCAAAATTATTTAAAACCACAATTTTTAAAAAAAATAATTGATTATGTAGATGGAACAGTAGTTGAATGTAATACTGCTTATGAGGGAAGTAGAAATGAGTCAAAAAAACATAAAGAATTAATTAATAAACATGGATTTAATATGTATAAATTTGATTTATTAGATGAATTTGAGGATATAGAAGTTGAAATTCCTGATGGAAAAGTAATTAAAAAGAATTATCTTGGAAAAAATATATTAAAATATGATTCAATGTTAGTAATTTCACATTTTAAAGGTCATCCCATGGGCGGATATGGAGGAGCATTAAAACAATTATCAATAGGTTGTGCGTCTACTAAAGGAAAATGTTATATTCATTCTGCTGGTGCAACTACAAAACAAGAAGAACTATGGAATAATCTACCAGAGCAAAAATTGTTTTTAGAATCAATGGCAGATGCTAGTAAATCAGTTGTTGATTATTTTAAAGGTAATATATTATATATAAATGTAATGTGTAATTTATCAGTAGATTGTGATTGTTGTGCGAAAGCAGAGGATCCTTGTATGAGTGATATTGGAATTCTTGCGTCAATAGACCCAGTTGCCTTAGATAAGGCTTGTCTAGATTTAATATATAATTCAAATGATCCAGGTAAGAAACATTTTATTGAAAGAGTAGAATCTAGATATGGATTTCATACAATCGAAGCAGCTCATGAATTAAAAATTGGTGATATTAAATATGAATTAATAGATATAGATTAGAGGTACTTATGGAATTAATTAAAGTAGGAGAAAAAACATTATATATAAAAAACAATACAAATATAGGTGTATATAAGATTAATGATAATGATGTTTATTTAATTGATACTGGAAATGATAAAGAAGCCGGAAGAAAAATATTAAAAATTTTAAGCGAAAACAATTTAAATGTAAAAGGAATTATTAATACCCATTCTAATGCTGATCATATTGGTGGGAATAAAATGATTCAAGAAAGAACTGATGCATTAATTTATAGTGATGGAATAGAAGTTGATATTATTAACCATCCTATTTTAGAACCTTCTATTTTATATGGTGGTTATCCTTTTAAAAACCTACAAAATAAATTTTTAATGGCTAAGGAAAGTAATGCCAAACAAATTGAAAATTTACCAGAAGGATTAGAATATTTTAAAATAAAAGGACATTTCTTTGACATGATAGGTATTAAAACAAGCGATGATGTATATTTTTTAGGAGATTCTTTATTTAGTGAAGAAACAATATCAAAATATCATATTTTCTTTATTTATAATGTAAAAGAATACTTAGAAACTTTAGATTTTTTAAATACTTTAGAGGGAACTTTATTTATACCGTCACATGTTGAAGAAACTAAAAATATAAAAGAATTAATAAAAATTAATAGAAATAAAATAAATGAAATTGTAAATTATTTGTTGAATATTTGTAAAGTAGAAAAAACATTAGAAGATATATTAAAAGAAGTATTTGATTATTACAAATTAACTATCAATGAAACACAATATGTTTTAATTAGCAGTACAATAAAATCATATTTATCATATTTAATTGATGAAGAAAAAATGGAATATTATTTTAATTCTAATAAAATGTACTTTAAGACAATTTTGACAAATATATAAATAAATGTTATAATTATATGGCTTAAAGGCAAGGTGTGAATATGAAAATAAGCTCTGTAAATTTAGAAGTTGGAGCAGTTAGAAGAAGTCAGTATCCAACAGATAATAAACCTGAATTTTTACTTGTTGGAAGAAGTAATGTTGGAAAAAGCAGTTTTATAAATACTTTGATTAATCGTAAAAATTACGCTAGAACCTCAGCAAATCCGGGTAAAACACAAACAATTAATTTTTATTTAGTTAATGATGAGTTTTATTTAGTTGATGCTCCTGGGTATGGTTATGCAAATATAAGTAAAGCTAAAAAGAAGAAATTCGGTCTTATGATGGAAGACTATTTAGCCAATAGACCTAATTTAAAACAGGTATTTATGTTAATTGATTTTAGGCAAAAACCTAGTAGCGATGATTTAATGATGTATGATTTTTTAAAGTATTATAAAATACCAGTAACTGTTGTAGCAACAAAAATAGATAAAATTGGTATTACAAAACACCAACAACAAAGAAATTTAATTTTAGATAATCTTGACTTAGTTATTGGTGATGAATTTGTTATGTTTTCAAGTGTAACCAAAAAAGGAAAAGATGAAATTGAACAAAAAATCGAAAGAACAATTTAAAGTAATCTCATTATAAAATTTTAATCATACAATATGTTAGGTGGTATGATGAAAGTAAAAGCAATAAATGAAGATGAAATTATTGTTTTTTTAAATAAAAAATATTTTTATGATTTGGACTTAGAAAATGATGAAAAAGTAGAAGAATATTTTAGAGATATTTTTAAGTCTTTAGTAAATAATTATGATATCGCTTTAAAAGGAAGTTATACAATCTACTTTTATAGTGATAAAAATTATGGAATAATTTTAAAAATCATTCGTGAAGATGAAATTTATTATTATGATAATCAAATTGATATGAATATTAATTTTGTTAATAATCCATTTTTGTATAAAATTAATTATTCATACTTAGATAAATATTTGTTAAAATATAGTAAATTGTATATGTATAAAAATGAATTTTATTTACAAATAAAAGAAAAAATTGATGAAATAATTTTAGGTAAAATTATTGAAATAAGTGATATAATATTTGAGGACGAAAGTTTAAAAATAATAACAAAAGGTAGGGAAGTGATTTTATGAAAAAACCGGTTGTCGCATTAGTTGGAAGACCAAATGTAGGAAAAAGTACTTTATTTAATCGTTTAATTGGAAGTAAAGTGGCGATTATTGAAGATATACCAGGAATTACAAGAGATAGAATTTATGGAACAGTTAATTTTAATAATTATGTTTTTCATCTAATAGATACAGGTGGTATTGATTTATCAAAAGAAAAGTTTAATGATGAAATAAAAGTTCAAGCTGAACTTGCTATTGATGAAGCTGATGTTATTGTGTTTATTGTCGATGGTAAGGAAGGTCTTACTAGTAATGACCTTGAAGTAAAGGACATGCTTATTAAATCAGGTAAAAAAGTAATAGTAGCTATTAACAAGATTGATAGTAAACTAGCTCGTGAACACATGTATGATTTTTATGAATTAGGATTTGATTCATATATTAATGTAAGTGCCGAACAAAATGAAGGCATTTATGAATTATTACAAATGATTACTGATGATTTTAAAGAATATAAAGAAGAAGAAAATAACTCAATTAAATTTTCAATTATTGGAAGACCAAATGTAGGAAAAAGTAGTTTAGTAAATGCTATTTTAAATGAAGATAGAGTAATTGTTAGTCCTATTGCTGGGACAACCCGTGATGCTATTGATACACCATTTGTTTATAATAAAGAAAATTTTATTGTAATAGATACAGCTGGTATGCGTAAAAAAGGTAAAATATATGAAACAGTAGAAAGATATAGTCTACTTAGAAGTATGAAAGCAATTGATAGAAGTGATGTTTGTGTACTAGTAATTAATGCAGAAGAAGGTATAATCGAACATGACAAACATATAGCAGGTTATGCTATTGAAGCTGGAAAAGCTTTAGTAATAGTTGTAAATAAGTGGGATACAATTGAAGATAAAGATAAGGAAATGAAAAAGTTTGAACAATCTATTCGCAATAATTTTCAATTTATGCCCTATGTTCCTATAGTTTACTTATCTGCTTTAACTAAAAAAAGAATTCATACATTGATGCCACAAATAATTAAAGTTTATAACAATAGTCAAAAAGTTATAGCAACTAATCTTTTAAATAATGTTATAAGAGATGCATATGAACTTAATCTACCACCTTCATATAAAGGAAAAAGATTAAAAATATATTTTTGTAATCAAGTGTCAGTTGCTCCTCCTACTTTTAACATTCAAGTTAATAACAAAGGTTTAGTTCACTTTTCATATGAAAGATATTTAGAAAATAAGATAAGAGAATCATTTGATTTTGAAGGAACTCCTATTAAGTTAGTATTTAAAAATAAGGGTGAACAGGAATTATAAAAAGTACCTATTTTGGTACTTTATTTTTGTGTTCCATCAATCATGTATAAGAAAGGTTGTTTTTTCTTTTCTGAAGCATCAAATCCTAATTCTTCGTAATTTTTAATTAAAAAATTATAGTAATCAGCATCTTTAATTCTTTCAAAATAAGATAATTGTTCAAAAGTTATTCCTTCAAAGGTATTAAAAACAAGAGCATATTTGATAAATGTTTGAACATCTTTAATATTTAGGCTATCCGCACTATTAATAGAAGTCAAAAGTTTTCTTTCATAACCATCGACCGTTTTGATTTTATGGTATGTTAGTAGGTCACTTAAAGCTTGTCTTGCATTATTATTAATCATAATCCACCTCTTATCTAGTTATTTTAACACACAATTTTTAATAAAACAATACTAAAGTAAATAAAACAAGTTCTAGTACCTAAATTATATAATTACATATAATAAATCTAGGAGGATGTTATGTTTAAATTTACTGATAATTTTTTTGATAGAATCGAAAAGAAAACAAATGTTGGAAAGGATACTATTTTAAAGTTGGCTGATAAACTTCAACAAGGAAATTTAAAAGATGAGGGGACTTTAAGAGAAGTTATTCAAGAGCTTGGAAAAATGACTGGTAAAGATATAAATAAAGACAAGGAAGATAAAATAATAAATGCAGTTGTTAATGATAAAATACCGAAAGATATAGATAAAATGCTATAATTTTAACTACTTTCTTATAAAAAATAAGCATACAATGTTTTTTTGAAACATATAGTTTATTGAAAAACGGAAAGTAGGTAATTATGGAAAAGATAGATATAATAAAAAGCATTACAGAAAGAACAGGTGGAGACATATATTTAGGTGTCGTAGGAGCGGTTAGGACAGGAAAATCAACATTTATTAAAAAAATGGTTGAAACTTTAATCGTTACCAATATTGAAGATGAATATGAAAGAAAACGTTGCTTGGATGAAATTCCACAATCAGCTCAAGGAAAAACGATTATGACAACTGAACCTAAGTTTGTTCCATCACAAGCAGCTAAAATTCAAATAGAAGATTTTAGTGCTAATGTTAGATTAATCGATTGTGTTGGATATGTAATACCTGATGCGAAAGGTTATGAAGATGAAAATGGACCTAGAATGGTCAAAACCCCATGGTATGATGAGGAGATACCATTTATAGAAGCTGCGGAGATTGGTACAGAAAAAGTTATAAAAGACCACTCTTCAATTGGTATTGTTGTAACAACAGATGGTTCGATTGGAGAAATTAAGAGGGAAAGTTATGTAGAAGCCGAAAAAAGAGTTATCGATGAACTAAAAGAAATTGGTAAGCCTTTTATAGTTATTCTTAATTCAGTTCATCCGATGCTTCCAGAAACAGAAAATTTAGCTGAAAACTTAAGAGCAGAATATGACGTTCCAGTTATACCAATTAGTGTTGAAAATATGACTGAAAGAGATATGTATGGCATTTTAAAAGAAGCATTATTTGAATTCCCTGTTGTTGAGGTAAAAGTAGAAATGCCACAGTGGATTGCATGTTTATCATATAATCATTGGTTAAAACAAATATACATGGATAAAATAAGAGAGAGCGTTATTGAAATAGAAAAAATAAGAGATATTGATAATATAACAAGCCATTTTGTAAACTGCGAATACATTAGTAAAGCATATTTGTCTGACGTTAATACTTCAACTGGAGAAATTACAGTAACTCTAAACGCACCAAGCGAACTTTATAACGAGATATTAAAAGATATAATCAAAGTAGATGTTACTAATAAAGCAGAATTACTAATGTTATTCCAAGAATATAACGAAGCCAAAGAAGAATATGACCAAATAAAAAGTGCTTTAAAAATGGTCAAGACAACTGGTTATGGTGTGGCAAGTCCAAGTTTATCTGATATGAAATTAGATAATCCAGAGATTATTAAACAAGGTAGTAGGTATGGAATTAAATTAAAAGCTGTTGCTCCATCAATCCATATGATTAGAGTTGATGTCGAAAGTACATTTGAACCAATAATCGGAAGTGAACTTCAAAGTAAAGAATTAATTGATTATTTAATGAAAGACCAAGAACAAGACCCAGCAAATATTTGGAAAAGTGAAATATTTGGAAGAAGTTTAGATGTAATTGTAAAAGAGGGTATTCAAGCGAAACTTTCAATGATGCCTGAGAATGCTAGATATAAACTCCAACACACTTTGTGTAAATTGGTAAACAAAGGTTCTGGTAATTTATTTGCAATCGTTTTATAATGATTGCTTTTTTAATTTAAATTATTTATAAATAAATATTATAAGTTTATATTTTATAGTTGGAGTAATAATAATTAATCATAGCTTTGATTAATAAAAGTGTATTTTTTTTTAACAAATTATATAAAATGCTTGCATTTATATTAAAAAAATGGTATCCTTAAATTGTAGGTAACATAAGTTACTTAAAATTCAAATAGGAGGTAAATTATGTCAAAAACAGATTTAGTATGTTTTATTGCAGAAGAAACAGGATTATCAAAAGCTGATGCTACTCGTGCATTAGACGCTACAATGAAAGGAATCACAGAAGGATTAAAAAATGAAGGTAAAGTTACTTTAACTGGTTTCGCTACTTTTACTGCAAAGAAAAAAGAAGCTAAAACTGGAAGAAATCCTAAAACTGGTGAAGCCGTTAATATTCCTGCAAGAGTTGCTGCAACAATTAAAGCTGGTTCTAAACTAAAAGATGCTTTAAACTAAGAAGGTTTTAAAAACCTTTTTTTTCTTGTTAAAATGTTATATAATAGTAGTGGGTGAAGATGATGTTAGATACAGCAAATGAAGTTTTAAAAACGATTATTAATAACGGATACAAAGCCTATATAGTAGGTGGTTATCCAAGAGATTTGTATTTAAATAAAGATAGTGTTGATATAGATATGTGCACTAATGCAACGCCAAAACAATTGAAAGAAATATTTAAGTCGAGTATTTTACCAAAGCAAGAATACGGTGGAGTTACTGTAGTTTTTAATAATATAAGATTTGAAATTACAACTTTTAGAAAAGAAATTAAGTATGAAAACAATCGTTTTCCAGTTAAAATAAAATATATAGATTATTTAATAGATGATTTAAAAAGAAGAGATTTTACTATTAATACACTTTGTTTAGATGAAAATGGAGAATATATTGACTTGTTAAATGCTAGAAAAGATATTGATTGTAAAATCATAAAAACAGTTGGTAATTCTGATAAAAAAATAGAAGATGATATTTTAAGAAGTTTAAGAGCAATTAGATTTGCAACTATTTTAGACTTTAAGTTAGATGATGAACTAAAAAAAAGCATTATGAAATATGGTTATCTACTTAAGAATTTATCGTACTATCGTAAGAAAGATGAATTAGATAAAATATTTTCAAGTCCAAATGCTAAATACGGAATAGATTTAATCAAGGAATTAAAATTGCAAGAATATTTAGAATTAAATAATATAGATAAATTAGTAATTACAAGCCCTATAGCAATTTGGGCACAATTAGATGTGTTAGACAAGTATAATTTTTCTTCATCAGAAAGAGAAATAATTGAAAATGTTAATGAAGTGATGAATTTAGATTTGTTTGATAATAACACACTATATAAATATGGTTTATATGTTTGTACTTTAGTTGCTGAAATAAAAGGAATTAATCGAAAAGAAATAATTTTGAAATATAATAATTTACAAATAAAAGCACCTAATGAAGTTACATTAAAAGGTATGGATATTTGTAATCTTTTAAATAAAAAACCAGGACCTTATCTCAAAAAAATTATAAATACACTTGAAGAAAAAATCGTAAATAATGAACTTTTAAATAATAGGGAAGATTTATCAAAGTATGTGTTAGAAAATTACTGATATTTTTATATCAGTTTTTATTAAAACTTGATTTTATATGTTTAAATTGCTATAATATTTACATGAACAAGAAATTATTTTTTATTACAATTATTAGTATTTTATTTGACCAATTGATTAAATTTATTATTAGTCATTTTTTTAGTGTTTATGAAAGTATAACTATTATCAATAACTTTTTTAATATAACTTATGTTAAAAATACTGGAGCAGCTTTTAGTATACTACAGGGTAACCAAACTTTGTTAATTATAATTACAGTATTAACAATTTTATTAATTAATTATTTTTTAACTAAAGATAAAAATGTTAATAAATTTGAAACTATAACCTATGGACTATTACTAGGTGGGATATATGGTAATCTAATTGATAGAATTTTATATGGATATGTAATAGATTATTTGGATTTTACAATTTTTGGTTATAATTTTGCTGTATTTAATTTAGCAGATATATTAATTGTTGGAACTATATTCTTGTTATTGATTAATTCATTTAAAAAAGGTGGTAACAATGGAAAAAATAGTTGTAAATGATGGTGGGATTAGAATTGATACTTACTTAGCCGATAAATTAAACATTAGCCGTAGTAAAGTAGCTAAAATGTTAGAAAATAATATATTAGTAAATAATGTTAAAGTAAAACCTAGTTATAAAGTAACAAATAATGATATCATTGAAGTAGAAGACTATGTTGAAAATTTTGAAATTAAACCATTAGAACTTGATTTAGACATAGTTTATGAAGATGATGATGTATTAGTAGTAAATAAACCAAATGGATTAGTTGTCCATCCAGCAGTTGGACATATAAGTGATACATTAGTTAATGCTTTAATGCACCATTGTAACTTAAGTGAAGATAAAATAAGACCTGGTATAGTTCATAGAATTGATGCCGACACAACAGGATTACTAATGGTAGCCAAAAATAATTATGCTCATGATTTTTTAGCAAAACAATTAGAAGAAAAAACTGTAACAAGAAAGTATTATGCAATAGTTTGGGGCGTTATTAAAAATGATACAGGTACTATTGATGCTCCAATTGGAAGAAGTGTAACTGATAGAAAAAAAATGTGTGTCACAAGTATAAATAGTAAAAGTGCTATTACACATTTTAAAGTACTAGAAAGATATAAAAGAGCAACTTTAATTGAATTAAAACTTGAAACGGGAAGAACTCATCAAATAAGAGTACATATGGATTATATAGGCTATCCAGTTGTTAATGATCCTGTGTATGGAAGAAGAAAATTGTTTGATGAAACAGGACAATGTCTACATGCTAAAGAATTAGGATTTATTCACCCTAAAACAGGCAAGTATATGCACTTTGATAGTGAACTACCAAGTTGCTTTATAAATATATTAAATAAACTAAAGGAGGAATGAAAATGGAAATGTCAAAAAATGATGAATTAGTTTTTAAATTATTACACTATTTCATTACTAATAAAGGTTATAATCCAGTTATCCTACACGGAGCAAAAGATGAAATATGGTTAGAAAACTTAAACAGTGATTATAAAATTGTTAGATTAGTTTCCAATTATATTCATAATAATGAGCAATTAGAAACAGATTTATTTAGAACAAATCAAATAATGAAAACAATCAAAAAAAAGACATTAAGCATAAAAGCTCCAGTTTTGAGCATATTTTTAAATACTGGTGATAATGTAGATAAAAGTTTAGAAGGATTTAATAATATAACTTGTGTTTTCGCTAAAAAGATTGGTGATTTAACAAAGTATAAAACAATAGAAGAAAATTTCCCTGATATATCTAAAAAAACTGATTTTGCTGAAGATGGATTTGAATTATTTGCTAAAATAACAACTGATATAAATAAAAAAACAGAATTAGATTCTAAGCAAGCGGAAGACATATTTAAACCCAAAAAACCTATTGTTACATATATTTTATTAACAATAAATGTATTAGTATTTATTTATATGTATATATTTACTGATCCTAATGCCTTTGCAACAATGTTTGCAAACCATAGATATTATGTTAGACAAGGTGAAATTTATAGATTAGTAACATCTGCTTTCCTACATGGTTCATTACTTCATTTACTTTTTAACTGTTATGCTTTATATATTATAGGTTCACAAGTTGAAAGTTTTTTTGGAAAAACAAAGTATATAATAATATATTTTGGAAGTGCTATAATGGGAAGTTTACTTTCAATCTGTGCAACTAACAATTTTAGTTTAGGTGCAAGTGGAGCAATTTTTGGATTATTAGGAGCAATTTTATACTTTGGTTATCATTATCGAATATATTTAGGTAATGTAATTAAAAGCCAAATAATTCCAGTAATTGTACTTAATTTAGCTTTAGGTTTTGCAGTAAGTGGGATTGATAATGCTGCTCATATTGGGGGACTAATAGGTGGTATATTAATGTCAATGATTTGTGGAATTAAATATAACAAAAATAAAAGAAATCGAATTAATGGAATTATTATGACATTAATACTACTATCAGTATTAATATATTTAGGAATATTTGGATAAACACTAGAAATAGTGTTTTTTTCATATTTAAGTAAAAAAAACATATAATTTAATGGTGATAATATGGAATTTCAAATAGGCGATTTAGTAACAAGAACATCACATAACAATGATACTGTTTTTGTTATAACAGATGTAATGGGAGATATATGTTACCTAAAAGGAGTTAATGTAAGATTACAAGCAGATAGTAATATGGATGATTTGGTTAAGTTTGAAGAAAAAGATGAAGAAGAAGAACAATTTGAAGAGAGAATTAAACCAAACATTAATCTAGATAGAGATGATTATTTTTACTTACCAGGCAAAATATTACATATAGATGGTGATTCCGATTATTTAAATAGATGTCTAGATTATTATAAACAAGCAAATATTTGGGCAAAGGGAATACAGGAAGTCGAAGAAAACGTACCTTTATATATAAAAGATTGGTTAGAAGAATACGAACCAAATATAATCGTAATTACTGGTCATGATGCCTATTATAAAAAAAGAGGTAATATTAATGATATAACTGCTTATAAAAATAGTGAAAACTTTGTTAAAGCAATTAAAGAAGCAAGGAAGTTTGAAAAAAGTCATGACAAATTAATAATTATAGCCGGTGCTTGTCAATCGGATTATGAAGAATTAATTAAAGCAGGAGCTAACTTTGCGTCAAGCCCTAAAAGAATTAATATTCATGCCTTAGATCCAGCCATAATAGCAACAACAATGAGTTTATCTGATGTTAATAAAGATATAGATTTAAAAGGAATTATTGAGAAAACAAAATATGGTAAAAGGGGAATAGGTGGAGTTAAAACAAAAGGAACTATGTATGTTGGTTATCCAAGATAGGAGGATTATGATAGAAGAAATTAAGAAAGAACTTCACGAACACATAGGAAAAGAAGTTTTAATTAAACATAATTTAGGAAGAAATAAATTTGAACAATACCATGTTACAATAAAAGAGTTATATGATTATGTTTTCTTAGTAGAACTAAAAGATAATATAAAAAAATCCTTTTCTTACTCAGATGTACTTACAAATACAATAAAAATAGATTATTAACTTGCTTTTTTTTAAAAAATAGTATATACTTAAAATGTAATCTGACTGGAAGGAGAGGTTTGCATGGAAATTACTTCAGTTACTGTTCGTAAAGAAGAAAAAGAAAACTCAAAAATGAAAGGAAAAGCTTCAGTTCTAATTGATGATTGTTTTGCAGTTCATGATATTAGAATTATCGAAGGAAATGATGGATTATTTATCGCTATGCCTAGCCGTCAAAAAGCAAATGGTGAATATCGTGATATCGCACATCCAATCAATTCACAAACTCGTAAGATGTTTGAAGAAAAAATCCTTGAAGCATATAAAAACGCTGAATAATAGCGTTTTTTTAAATACTTTTATATAAATCATATTTTATTTGTAAAAAAAGTAGAATTATGTTGCAATGATAAAAATACTTTGATATAATTGACTTGTAAGATGGAAATTAGATGGAGGAATATGAAATATTTAAAAGTTACTATTGTTGCATTCTTAGTTACTGCAAGTCTAGCAGCTATATCTGCTAATGCATCTGGGCATAGAACTTATATAAATGTTCAATTGCCAAAATTTGCTAAAACTGTTACATATGGTCCAGAGGTTAAAGATGATTATGGTTACCAATGGTATAAAAGTAATGGTACTGTTGATATGTTAACATCAGCGGATGTAAATGTTGTAGTTAAAACAAGCAATCCTAATTATGGAACTAGTGCTGGTTTAGTTATAAAAAAAGATGAAATTAAAACTTGGGGTAATACTGCTGTTAATACTTTTCCAAGTAATGCTTACGAAATAATTATGAGAAGAGAAAAATCAGCTATTTCAAAAGCTTCACATACTGGAAGTTGGTTACTTGATGAAAAGTATGTTGAGGCTGTAAGTTAAAATATGTTGTGTGTTGTATGTTGTGTGTTGTATGTTGTAAATCTTAAAATAATTTAAAATATATAGTATTTCCATCTTACAACACATTTTTTAAAAGGAAGTGATTTTATTAAATTTATAAAGAAAAATAAAATAGCCCTAATATCATTTTTGTTATTGTTTATTTTAGGAAACATATCAGTAATTAAATATGCTCAAAATAGAAAATTACAGGTAGACTATTGTTATGATTCATATAATCAATGTATTAATAATTCTGAGTATTATAATAATTTTAAAGATTATTGCGATAAATTGCCAGATTATGAACATGTATGTATAAGTGATACACCAACTATTTTATATACATTAATAAATGGAAGTGTATTTGGTATAATAGTTTATTTTGGTCCTTTATTTGTAATTATTCCTGCTATGTGGAATGTACAAAAAGAAGTTAACTCAAATTTTTCAAAGTTATACTTAACTAGAAAAAATTATAAATCTTATATTAAAAGAATGTTAAAAGAAGTATACAAAAATATATGGATATTGCCTACTATTATATTGTATTTATTTATATGTGCTTATATGCTATCGGGACATTTCGACTATCATTTTTCATACGATAGTAGTTATGCTACTTATGAAATACAATATTTAAAAAATTTTGGAGTTTTCTTTATTTGTTATATTATGAACTTTTTAGGACAATCTATACTTTATATTAATTTAGGGTTGATTAGTTTAAGAAAAAGTAAAAATATAATTATTACTATTCTTGAAGCATATTTGTTATTTATAGGAATTGAGATATTCCTTGAAGTATTTTTAAACAATTTTATTTTATATAGTATATTTGGTATTAATTTATTTGGATTTTTAAATATTTTAGACATTTATACATTTTCATATACTATTGGCCTAATACCATATTTATCATTAAGTTTTACAATAGTATTATTGTCATTTATTGTACTAAAGTTATTATATAAAAATAAAGAAAAAACTTTTATTGAATGGGAGAAATGAGTATGAAAATAACAGTTAATAATCTAACGAAAGAATTTAAGCAAATAACTGTAGTTAATAATGTTAGTGCTTCATTTGAAAGTGGAAAAATATATGGGTTAATTGGAAGAAATGGAAGTGGCAAAAGTGTGTTTTTAAAAATGCTTTGTGGTTTTTATGTTCCAACTAGCGGTGAGATTTTATTTGATGGAGTAGATTATATAAAAGAAAATGGATTTCCAAAAAATACAAGAGCCATGATTGAAAAACCTGATTTTATACCTGATTTAACAGGATTTGAAAATCTTAAATTATTAGCTTCTATCCAAAACAAAATTGGTGATGAAGAGATTATAAAAGCATTAGAGGAAGTAAACTTAATTAATGATAAAGATAAAAAATTTTCTAAATATTCTTTAGGAATGAAACAAAAACTTGGCATTGCTCAAGTAATAATGGAAAATCCAGATGTAATGATATTTGATGAACCATTTAATGGAATAGAAGAAGAAACTGTAATTAAATTAAGAAACACATTTAAAAAATATGCTAGTGAAGGTAAACTAATAATAATAGCAAGTCATATAAAAGAAGATATCGAAACTTTAATTGATTGTGTATATAAATTTGATAATGGAATAGTTAAGATGGAAGAATATGAAAAACATTAAATATAAATTAAATTTATTAAAACCAATATTTAAAACTTCAAAATCTAAAATAGTTTTTTTAGGGATTATATTATTAAACATTTATGCAATTTCAAATATGGATTTTAGAATGGGTTATTATGAGGCAGTAGTGGATTCTATTTCTATGCAGTCTTATGTGTCATTTTTATTATTATTAGTATTTTTAAATACTTACAATACCTATATTCAATTTGAAAAGAATTTACCTTACATTATGAGATTTGAAACAAAAGAAAAATATTATAGAGAACTTCTAAAATTAATAATAATTATGAATACAATTATTATACTTTCAAGTTTTATACTTTCTTTAATAGGTATTCGCTTATTAAATAACTACATGATTAATATAAATTACTATTATTATGATATTCCTATGTATGTATATATGATTTTTAATTTTATAAAAATATTTATTTTAATTCAATTAATCAATTTTATCGGATTATTTATATATATGATAATAGGTAAATTTATTGGAATAGTAGTAACAACGTTTATTGCTCTAATACCTTTAATTTGGGATTATAAAATTCATTCTATAAACCAGTTTAAAGATATATATTGGTTTTGGGGCTATTATTTATTATTTTTACAATATAATAATTTTATATTTGAAGTAAGTGTAACGATTAGTTTTATTTTATTATTATTTTTAATTTGTGTTGGTTTATTTAATGTTTTAATTAGTAAAAATAGACAGGTTGGTATATAATGAAATATTTTATATGTAAAGATTTTTGGACAATCAAAAATAAACTTTTAAAAATTATTTTATCTTATTTATTTTTAATAACAATAACATTTATACTTGATTTTGTTACGTACAAAGCATTAGATATTGATACAATTAAAGGTATACTTGGTCTTTTAGATTTTAAAAGTTCTTCTTTAATTTATATGCTGTTAAGAATTTTTCAAATAGTTTTATATTTATATATAACTTTTAGGTTAGTAATTGATGATATAATATATTCTGCTTCAAATATATTTTTGAGAATTAGTAGATTCAAATGGGTAATTAAAAAGATGATTTCAGTTATTATTTTTTGTTTAACTATAAAAGCATTCGTTTATTTATATTTAGCATTTTTATCTTTAATTTTTACAAATAATTCATTTAACTTATTAAATTTGTTTTGTAATGATATTATTATAACTATTTCAATACAATTATTCTTATTTCTTTTAATTATAACAAAGAATAAAAAAATCTTTTATGTATTTTTAGTTTTATTTATTTTATTATTATATTTCATCATATTTTTAAATTATAATGTTAGTTTTATAATTATATTAATTTTGATAATATTAAATATTTTACTCTCAAAAAAAATGAGCTTTTAAAGAATTAATTTTTTAATTCTTTTTTTAAAACTTGTTCATATAATTTACTAAGGAGGTATTACTATGGACAAGGATAGTATTCAATCATTTAATCATAATATAACTTTAAATGAAAGAAAAAATATTATTATAACAGGAGTAAAAAAAATTGATAGTTTTGACAACGAAGAGTTTTTACTAGAAACAACAATGGGACCAATTGTTATAAAAGGTGAAGACCTAGAAATTATAAAATTAGATACTTATCAAGGTAGTGTCTCAATTAAAGGTGTTGTAAATAGTTTAACATATAATGAAACAACAAAAAAAGAGGAAGGAGTATTTTCTAAATTATTTAAATGATGGATTTAAGTATTCAAATTAAAACACTATTGTTTTCTTTATTGTTTGGTTTTGTATTTAATATTTTTGTAACACTTTTAAATAAATTTATATATAATAAAAAGAAAGTTATTCAAATCGTATCTACTTTAATTTTAACTTTATTTAGTACGTTTACCTATTTCGCAATTTTACAAAAATTAAATGAAGCAATTATTCATCCGTACTTTTTATTCATGTTTATTTTAGGTTTTAGTTTAAGTAATGTAGTGAAAAAGCTTCTAAAAAGTTTGCTATGATATTAAAATAATGTTATAATACTTTTGGAGGTATTTTTATGAAAAAAGTATCTAAAAAAGCTAAAATGAGATTAATTATATTTGGTATACCATCTTTTTTGATGATATTATACTTTATTTTTACATTGACAAGTTCAATATTTAATTATATTTCCTTAAAAAGAGAAGAAAACAGTTTAAAAAGTGAATTGGCTAGTCTTTTAAAGGAAAAAGAAGAATTGAAAATCGAAATCGATAAATTAAATGACCCAGAATATGTGGCAAGATACGCTAAAGAAAAGTACCTTTATTCACAAAATGGGGAATATGTTATTAAAATAGAAGAAAACTTAGAAGAAATTAAAACTAAACAAAAAAGTAATAATACAATTTTATATATTACCGGTTCTTTCTTTTTAGTTTTAGTTATATTAATAATAAAAAAAAGGACTAAAGTCCTATAGTTTCATCAGCCTTACTTTCAAAGTAGGTTTTTTCTTTGTATTTACACATTCTACCAATTATATTTGTAGGAAAACTATTAACCAATTTATTATAATCAGTAATTGTATCATTATAATATTTACGAAGAGCGCTCGTTTCTGCTTCAGTATCATCTAACTCTTTAGCAATCTTCATAAATGATTCACTTTTCTTTAAATCTTCATAGTTGTCTTTAAAAAAGTTAAACTGTTTAATTTCGTCATATAATTGTTTATCTAAATCAAAATTAGAAAGTTTACGACTTCTTAATTTAACTATTTTACCTAAAATCTCACCATCATAATCACAATTTGCTTTTATAATGCTTACTGATTTATTTAATAAATCGAATCTTTTTCTTAAAATAGTATCGATATTTGCTTCGGCTTCATTAATTCTAATAATATAACTTTGATAATGATTATACGTATTAATGTATAATATAAGTAATAAACATAAAATAATTAGTACCAATAAAATAATAACTATTATTGACATTTACATCACCAAGTTAATTATATCAAATTTTAGTTAAAATATCAATTAAAATTCCATAATATAATTAATAGGTTCATCAAATGAAATATAATCAACATAAATCATCAGCAAAACTTGCCAAACACCAGTCTCAGGAATACTTAAAATGATGTGGTCTCTTCCGGATTGTTCAATAATACCTTTAAATTCTATATCTCTCCATTCATTAGAATCAGGAAAAGTTTGGTGTACTCTTACTTTTTTTCCTTTGTTTAATCTTAAAATATTTTCGATATATGATTGTTCAACTGGTAAGTCACCAATATGGAAAGTTTGTGTTCCGGTATTTGGAATTCCTGTTTGTGTGTTAGTATAAGGCTGTGGATTAATGTTTTTTAAATTTGGGTTTATATATGCATTATTCATAAAATCATCCTTTCTTTATAAATATATTTAATTTAATTAATAAATATGAAAAATATTGACACAGTAATTTTGAATTGTTAAAATTATATTGGTGATATAATGAAAATTAATGTTGGTGTGTCTAATCATCATATTCATTTAAAAGAAAGTGATTTTAAATTATTATTTAATAAAGATTCTTTAGAAGTTAAAAATATGTTAACTCAAAAAGGACAATTTGCGAGTACAAGTTTACTTACAATTAAAACTTCAAAAGGTGAAATTTCTAATGTAAGAGTTTTAGGACCGTTTAGAGATTATACACAAATAGAAATTTCTAGAACTGATGCTTATAAATTAGGAATAGAACCACCAGTTAGAGATTCTGGTGATTTAGATGGTAGTAGTGTTGTTACTTTAATAGGACCAAATGGTAGTATTGAAACTAATGGTTGTATTTTAGCTCATCGTCATATTCATATAACTAGTGAACAAAAAAAAGAGTTAGATTTAGATGATGTTGTAAGTATTAAATATGGTGGTGAAAAAGGTGGTATATTAGATAATGTTAAATGTAAAATAACACCTGATGCTTTTATTGAATTACATATTGATACTGATGAAGCCAACGCTTTAGGAATTAAAAGTAAAGAAGAAGTTGAAGTAATTAAAAACAGGTACTAGTTACCTGTTTTGAAATTGTATTATAAATTTTTGTAATACATTTGGTTTTTACTTGTTGGTTTATCTTTTATAGTTAAATTAATTAAGCCTTGTTTAATAGCAGGATTAATATATTGTTTTCTTAATGTTTCTTTAGATTTAATTTTTAGTTTTTTCATTATTTCGGTTGCTGTCATCGGTTCAAAAGATTTCATAATATTTAATAATTTATTAATGTTAATTGTTTCAATTGAAAGTGGCAGATTAGAAGTAGATATTAATTCATCTAAAGTTTCATCTATCATTTTTAACATGAATTCAATGAATACGTTTGAACTAGCATTTTTATGGCATTGTGCTATTGAATTATAATATTCATCTTGATATTTATGAATTTTAGATTCAATTGGTAAATATTCAAAAATGTTTTTCCATTTATAAAGAATTGAATTTTGCCATAATCTAACCATTCTACCATTTCCATCTGTAAATGGATGAATAAATACAAATTCATAATGAAATACGCTTGATAAAATTAAAGGGTGAATCTGATTTTTATTCTCATTTAACCATTTAAATAAATCATTCATTAATAGATTAACTCTGTCTCCTGGTGGGCATACAAATATACAATTTCCATTTTCATCAAATACACCCTCATGTGTAGTTCTGAATTTTCCAGTTTCTTCTTCAACTAAGAAAGTCATAACGCTATGTACTTTTTTTAAATCTTCAATGGAGTATGGGTTAATATCTCTTAACATTTCATATGCTTTGTATGCATTCTTAACTTCTTGAATATCTTTTTGTTTACCAATAACTAGTTTGCCATTAATCACATCTTGTACTTGTTCTAAACTAAGTTCATTATTCTCTATAGCAACAGAAGAGTGAACTGAATTAATTTTAGTTTGTTTTCTTAAGTGTGGTGTTTTATCTAAATTAGAAAAAGAATCTAATTTCCCAATTTTTTCCATAATATCGGAAATTTTTTGTAACATTTTATTTGTTATTTCAAATGGTGGAATATATTTACTCATTTTTTTCACCTCATTTTATTATTTATATTATACCATTTTAATAAAAAATATACAATATATCTTGCTTAAATCTTGCTTAAATTCTACTTAAAATTTCATTGATTTTCTTAAAATATTTTTGTAAAAAAACAGGTACTAGTTACCTGTTTTGAAATTGTAATACCACTTAAGAACTTTATCTTTTCCAACTTCCCATGAACTACTTGAAAAATCTCCAATAATTGAAATAGCATTTTTTGTGTAATATACTAATTCATCTTTTGCCATAACTAGAGTTTTATAATTTTCATCTCCTAATTTATCTTTAGCAAATTCATTAATATTATTAGCTCCTTTTTTTATTAATTCACTTGCTTTCGTATAAACGTCTTTAGTTGTTTTACTTATATCTTCTTTGTATGTAGGATATACTTTAGTTATCGCTTCATCTATTTCTTTAGTAGTATTTAATATGTTTTCTTTAGCACCACTAGTTAAATCATCAAATTTAATTCCTTTAATTTCACCATCACAGAAAATAAAATCAACAACTGTAATAAAAATTCCTTTTAATTTATCTTTAGTATTTTCACTTTTTTCACTATTTAATAAAGTTTCAGTTTGTTTTTTTAAATTGTTAAATACATCAATAATTTCTTTATCATTATTGGTAAATTCAGTTATTTTATTATCTTCTTTTGTAGAAACATTATCTTTAATTTCATCTTTTACTTCATATTCTTTAGTTTCAATTTGTGGTTGATTTACTTCTTGTTTTTCTTTGTTTTCACAACCAGTGGTTACAATGATAAAACCTGATAGTATGATACAAATGATTTTTTTATAATTAATGTACTTCATAAAAACACCTCATATATATTATAACATGTATAATGTTAAATATAAAGATTTCAAGTTTTATATATTATTTAAATTGAAAATAGTATAAATTTTAAAACAATTAATTTAATATTACTTTGAAATATGGATTTTATTTTAATAATTTGATACAATTATATAGGTGATTGATATGAAAATAAAAACAGTAGATGGTAATGAGGCTTGTAGTTTAAGTTCTTATTTGTTTACAGAAGTAGCAGGAATTTATCCTATAACGCCTTCTAGTCCAATGGCTGAATATATTGATAAAGAAAGCAATAATGGAAAAACTAATTTATTTGGTCAAAAAGTTAAAGTTGTTGAGATGCAAAGTGAAGCAGGGGCTTCTGGGATGGTTCATGGTTCGCTTAGAAATGGTAGTCTAACAAGTACATACACAGCAAGTCAAGGACTATTATTAATGATTCCTAATATGTACAAAATGGCAGGAGAGATGTTACCATGTGTTATGCATGTGGCAGCAAGAAGTCTATCTACTCATGCTTTAAGTATATTAGGTGACCATCAAGATATATATGCAACTAGAGCAACAGGGTTTACAATGTTATCTTCTAGCAGTGTAGAAGATTGTAACTACTTATCGGCAGTTGCTCATTTATCTGCTATTAAAGCAAATTTACCAGTAATGCATTTTTTCGATGGTTTTAGAACTAGCCATGAATTATCAAAAATCAATGTCTTAGAAAAAGAAGATTTAAAAAACTTGATTTCACAAGAAGGACTTAATAAATTTAGAAATAGAGCAATAAATACAAATAATCCTAAAATATATGGAACTAATCAAAATGATGATATATATTTTCAAGTAACGGAATCAAGAAACACTTATTATAATAAAATGCCTGATATCGTAGCAGAGTATATGAATGAAATAAATAAAATTACTAATAGTAATTATAAACCTTTTAATTATTATGGAAGTAATAGTGCAAGTAAAGTAATAGTTGCGATGGGAAGTGTATGTGATACTGTAAAGGAAGTAATTGATGTAATAGGTAATGATTATGGATTAATTGAAGTACACTTGTATAGACCATTTAGTAAAAAATATTTATTAGATGCACTACCTAAAAGTGTTAAAAGAATTGCTGTGCTAGATAGAACAAAAGAATTTGGAGCAAGAGAACCTTTATATTTAGACATTTGTGAAGCACTAAAAGATGAAAATATAAAAATAGTTGGTGGTAGATACGGATTATCTAGTAAAAACACAACGCCGGGTCAAATAAAAGCTGTGTTTGACATGCTTGACAGTCAATTAAAAGACAACTTTACAATTGGAATAGAAGATGATGTTACCAATTTAAGTTTACCATCAAATGACTTTAAAATAATTAAAAACAATGAAATGTTGATTTATGGTTATGGTAGTGATGGTATGGTAAGTGCTTCTAAATCATTATTAAAAACATTCAGTGAAAAGTATTTTGTTCAAGGATATTTTCAATATGATTCTAAAAAATCAGGTGGTGTTACAAAATGTCATTTGAGATTTGGCGAAAAGCCCATTAAATCACCATATTACGTTTCAAACCCTAATTTAATTGTTGTAACAAAAGATACATATATGAACAATTTTAAAATATTAGATGACATATTAGAAAATGGTACATTTATTTTGAACACAACCGAAACTGATTTAGACAAATTTTTAAATGATAATGTTAAACATTTAATTGTAAATAAAAATATTAAATTTTATACTATTAATGCTTATGAATTGGCTAGAAAAGTTGGTTTAGGTAATAAAATAAGTACAATTATGGAAGCAGTTATTTTGAAATTAAGTAATGTAGTTGATAGCAATACAGCAATTACTTTATTAAAAAAAGAAATTAAAAATAGATTTGAATTAAGTAAACCAGAATTAGTAGAACCTAATATTAAAGCTATTGATGAAGTAGAAAATTATTTAAAACAAATTAAAATAGAAGGTAATTTTGAATACAAAGAAGATAGAGTAACTGATGTTTATGAAGCAATGAGAAAAAGATTAGGAGATAATCTCCCTGTATCAGCTTTTATGAATATGAGTGATGGTACATTTGAAGCAAATACTAGTGTATGTGAAAAAAGAATGATTAGTGATATTGTACCAAGTTGGATTAATACTAATTGTATAAAATGTAATATGTGTTCCTTAGTATGTCCTCATGGCGTTATAAGACCATTTAAACTAAGTGAAGAAGAATATCTTAAAGCGCCTTCATTTATTAAAGAAAGATGCGTTGATAACTATATAATTGGAATTAGCGTTAAAGATTGTACAGGGTGTGGATTATGTATGAAAACATGTCCAAAAAGTGCTTTAATAAGTGAAAGATTAGTTAATAAATTAGAAGAACAAGAAGTATTTGATTATTTACAAAATAATATAAAATGTAAAGAAGAAAATGTATTTAATATTAAAAATAGTCAATTTAAAGAGCCTAAATTACAATTTAGTGGTGCTTGTGCAGGCTGTGGACAACCAGCTTATATCAAATTATTAACTCAATTATTTGATAATGTAGTTATATCTAATGCAACAGGATGTTCATCAATTTATGGAGCATCGGCCCCAAGTATGCCATATAAAATACCATGGGCATCTTCACTATTTGAAGACAACGCCGAATATGGTTATGGTATGTTAGTATCTACCCAAGTTATGAGAAATAAAATAAAAGATATATTTTCAAAATATGATGATGAATTATTTAAAAAATGGTTAGATAATCCTAATGATTATAAAATAACTAAAGAAGTATATGACAACATTGATTTTTCTAAATATAGTGAATTAATACCTTATAAAGATTATATTGTAAGTAGAAATATATGGACTATAGGTGGAGATGGATGGGCATATGATATCGGATTTGGTGGGATAGACCATGTCCTAGCAAGTAATGACAATGTCAAAATATTAGTTTTAGATACTCAAGTTTATTCAAATACTGGTGGTCAAGCAAGTAAAGCAACCGAAAAGGGAAGTGTAGCATTATTTGCAAGTGGCGGTAAAATGACTAATAAAAAAGATTTAGCTAGAATGATGATGAGTTATAATAATGTTTATGTAGCTCAAGTAAGTTTAGCAGCTAATCCAATGCAAACAATTAAAGCTTTAAAAGAAGCTAATGAATATAATGGACCAGCTATAATTATTGCATATGCTCCTTGTATATCTCATGGAATTAAAGGTGGTATGATTAATAGTTTGGATATGGAAAAAGAAGCAGTTAACTGTGGTTACTTCCCATTATTTAGATATAACCCTAACACTAAATTTACTTTAGATAGCAAAGCTGATTTTGATTTATATGAAGAATTTTTAATGAAACAATCAAGATATAATGTTTTAACTAAAATAAATAACAATTCAAAAGAAATATTAGATGAAAACAAACAAAATGCTATAAATCGATATAATTATTATGCAAACTTAAATAAGGACAATTAGTCCTTTTTAGTTTACATTTGTTTACTTACTTTTTAAAAATATGCCTTGACTATATACGTAATTATTTAATATAATTAAAAAGAACTACCTTAGTTGGTAGTTCACATAAAAGAATAAAAAGGGGTTGGCTAGCGTGATACTAGCTCCAATTCAAAATTGATTTCGAATTGGTGATATATATACTAATCCAAAAGTTGATTTTTGTCAACCTTTTTTTATACATTTTTATAAAAAAATCAATTTAAAGCCTGTTTTAAAGTATTTAATATATTACTTTTATCACTTTCATTACTATTCTCCCATAATAATTCAAAGAAAACACCTAATCCTGGTAAAGTTATTTCATCATGTTCACTTATCGAACTATTAATCGCATCACTTATTTCTTCTATCTTATTATTTTTAAAATTTTGTTTTATATAACTTCTTATATCCATAAAATCCTTCCTTTCTATGATTATTTTGAATAAAAGTTATCAATTTTATTCAAAAATATTTAATTTTATTTAAAAATATTGTATAATTATAATGGAGGTGTAATAGTGAATACAGGAACTATTATTTTAATTGTAATTGTTGCATTAATCGTTCTAATCGCATTATATATTGGGAAAACATATAATGTTTTAGTAAGATTAAGAAACAAAGTAAAAGACCAATGGTCACAAATTGATGTATTGCTTAAAAGAAGAGCAGATTTAATTCCAAACTTAGTAGAAACTGTTAAAGGATATGCTTCACACGAGAGTGAAACATTAGAAGCAGTAATCCAAGCTAGAAACAAAGTTGTTGACGCTAAGGGAACAGAAGAAGAAATAAAAGCAGATGGAGAGTTAACAAGAGCTTTAGGTAGATTAATGGCAGTTGCTGAATCTTATCCAGATTTAAAAGCAAACACTAACTTTTTAGATTTACAAAACAATCTAAAAGAAACTGAAGACAAAATCCAATATGCAAGACAATTTTATAATGATGCTGTTTTAAAGTATAAAAACAAATTAGAAGTTTTCCCATCAAATATTATTGCTTCAATGTTCAACTTTAAAAGCGAAGCGTTCTTTGAAGCTGATGAAGCTAGCAAGGAAGTACCAAAAGTACAATTCTAAGGACTTAGCAATAAGTCTTTTTTAGGAGGAGCTATGAAAAAAATATTATTATTTTTAATGTTATTATTGCCATTAACGGTTAAAGCATACGGAATTGATGAATATAATATTGAAGCTACTATTTTAGAAGATGGAAGCATGAGAGTTATTGAAACATTTGAAATGAATGGCGATTTTAATGGAATGAACAGAATAATCAATTATAAAAGTAATTATAATAGTGGATATGAATTATCTTCGACAGGAAATAATAAAATATATGATGCAAGTGATATAGAGTTAATATCTATTATGGGAGTATCACATGTAGGAGAGATGGAAGGAGAAAAATTTACCTTAGTAGATAGAGCTAGTAGAGGAGACTATGGTAAATATACGATTTCTAAAACAAGTAATGGTTATTCATATATGATTTATAATCCAAGTAGTCATAATAAAGTATTTTATATTGAATATATAATTAAAGATTTAGCAATCACTCATAATGATGTAACCGAAGTAGGTTGGAATATTTTTACAGAAATGAATGAAAGTATCAAGCATTTAAATATCAATATTCATATACCTAATAATAAAGATTTGTTAAGAGTTTGGGCTCATGGACCACTATATGGAGAATCTAAAATAGTAGACAACAACACATTGAACATCCAAATAGATGGATTAGATAGTTATGAAGCAATTGATGTAAGATTTGTATTTGATAAAATATTAAATACAAGTAAGAAAACAAATGAAGATGTATTAGATAATATAATTAAAATAGAAACAAAACTAGCTGATGAAGCAAATCAAATAAGAGAAAAATTAAAACAACAAGACAGAATTAATTATATAATAACAACTGCTTATATTGGTATATTATTATTTTTAATAGTTAATACTTATCTAAAGTATGATAAAGAATATAAAAGCAAATTTAATAATGAATATTTTAGAGATTTTCCAAGTGATTACTCACCATCTACAGTAGGATACTTAGTAAGAAAAAAAGTAAATAATGATGACCTATCAGCATGTATATTAGATTTAATTAGATTAGGCGCTATAGAGTTTGAGGAATTAGGGAAAAAAGATTACTTATTTAAAAGAGGAAAACAAATCGAATTTTCAAGTGAACAAGAAAATGTAATGAATTTCATATTTGAATATAGCAGTGTTAATGAAATAAAATTGAGCGAAATAAAGAAAAAAGCAAGAAAAAATTATGATAGTTTTATGGCAATTTACGACAAATGGAAAACTAATGCTGAGTTTATAGCACAAAAAGAAAATTTCTATGAAGAACAAGTTGGTAGTAGAGCAGTTAATATTATTATTTGTATAGTTGGAATAATAGTTATGGCCTCACAGCCAAGAGTTTATTTTGCAAATGTTATCGCTATAATTTTATCAGTTGTAGCGTTAATTTACTTTTTCTCATATACAAAAAGAAGTATAAAAGGTAATGAAGAATATAAAAAATGGATGGCTCTAAAGAAATTTATGGAGGACTTTGGTACTATGGATACCAAAGAATTGCCTGAAGTTAGACTGTGGGATAAATATTTAGTGTACGCTATTACTCTAGGTTGTGCGGATAATTTAGCTAAAGTAATGAAAATTAAGATTGCTGAATTACAAGAGCAAGGAGTATATACACCTGATTTATTTGATTATTACAGGTTTAATAGATTTTTAATGTTTAATACAACTTTAAATAGAACAATTAATAGTAGTGTTCAAGCAGCCAATAGTGCGAAAGTTGCAGCAAGTTCTAAGTCAAGCGGTGGTGGCTTTGGCGGTGGATTTTCAGGTGGCGGCGGTTCATTTGGTGGCGGAGGCGGCGGAGGCCGTTTCTAAAGTAACAAATTTTACTTGTTACTTTTTTTTATTCCCAATATAATTAGTTTACTATTTTTAGATTATTTAAACACTTTCATTAACACAAGTTTTTGTTGCAAGATGTTGAAAAATTGTTTGTTGTGTGATATTATTATAAATAGAGTATGTCGATTAGAAATATTGATTTGTACAATTTAATTTGCAAATCAAACAAGTAGGAGTGATTAGTATGGTTAGACTGAACTATGCAAGCAATAAGTCAACACATGAGGGGTATTTAGATAATCAAAACCACAAGGGTCTAAAAATAAATTCCTTTTGTGGTTTTTGTTTTGGGGAAAA
>OJMO01000240.1_pt1 | contig 42176 bp, 41 predicted proteins | sample 1597241 | NCBI WGS metagenome assembly OJMO01 (sample SAMEA2452129, study PRJEB22498) | human gut metagenome | biome: human feces; feature: human gut; material: feces | place: Australia | collected 2012 | reverse complement strand
CCTGATAGCTGACCAGGACGGCGGCTATGACGGCATCTTCGTTCCTTTTTTGGGCAAGATGGCATCAACGCCTAACGGACCGGCATATTTTTCCCGTAAATTCAAAGCACCTATTGTACCGATTTTTATAGTACGTAAGCCTGACGGCTATGGCCATAAAGCGATTGTGCGTGACCCTATCCATTATGAATTCACCGGCGACCCAAAGCTGGATGATTATAATGTTACCCTGAAAATGACTCAGGAAGTTGAAAAAATAATCAAGGAATATCCTGATAACTGGTTGTGGTTCCAGCATCGCTGGAATACACCATACACCCCACCGGAGGAGGAAAAGCAGCCAGATGAAAAATAAGAAAGTAATTCTGTCAGTATTGGCAGGCATTGTAATTGCCGGTGCAATTATTGCCTGGCTGATGCTGAGCGGCGATAAACCTATAACTGTAAAACCGGGTGATGGTGTTACAGCGCAGATTAATGCTTCCTTAAAAAACAGTATTGTTAAAAGGGAAAAGAATGGCAAAAAGCTGTGGGAGTTTACAGTAGAAGAGGTTGTCAACGATAAGGCTAAAAACACAGCCTATCTGAAGGGCATCAAAGGCAAAGTTTATCGTGCGGACGGCAGCTTTATCGATATTTCTGCCGATAAAGGCAGTGCCGGCATGAAGAGCAATGACTTTTTCCTAGAGGGTAATATTAAGGCTGTACTGAATACCGGCGGCGAGCTTTATGCCGATAAAATAAGCTGGAATCAGGAAAAAGAGCTTATTACGGCAACAGGACATTTTAAAATGCATAAGGATGACTATACCGCAACTGCGGATAGTGCTGTAACTACCAGTGCTTTTAAGCATATTAAGCTTAAGGGTAATGCTAAAGTGGAGAAAGGCGGCGAATAAGATGGCTTATAAAAATAGATTACTGCTGACACTGGCTGCAGCCGTGCTGGCAGCAGGCGTAACAGCAACTGCTTTTGCGGCTCCGGGCAATTTTAGCGTTCAGGCTGATGAGCTGGAGTATGACCTGGGCAGCGGCGAAGCTGTAGCAAAAGGAAATGTTGTACTGATGCAGGATGGCGGCAGAGCTACTGCCGATTATGCCAAATTCAACAGCAAAAGCAAGAGCGGTGTTTTAACCGGCAATGTTATTGCCGACCGTGATGATGCACATATCGTGTGCAATGAGTTTATTGTGCATAATGAAAATGATTTGTCTGCTGTAGGCGGTGCCATGATTACCAAGGGCGGCAAAAGCCTGAGCTCTGACAGAGTTGATTATTACAAGGCGCGCGAATTTGCCGAAACAATCGGCGGCTGGGCACGTCTTACCGACAGCGACGGCAGTGTGCTGAATGCGGCAAAGATTGATTATAATATGGCACAGGGAGTTGCCAATGCATACGGCGGTGTTGATATCCGCAGTGATGCACGCAGCCTGACAGCTTCTGCTGACAGTGCAGTCTACAAAACCGATAACAGCGGTTATGTAGAGCTTATCGGCAATGCCAAAGCAACTCAGAACGGCAACAGCGTTGCCGGCGACAAACTGCGTCTTACCAATACCAACGTGGCTATTGCCGACGGTAATGTAGATATTATCTATATTCCGGAAAAGCAGCCTGCGCTGCCCGGTAAAGAAAAGCAGGGCGCAGATGATAAAGCTTTAGCCTAAGAAGCGGAGGGCAAAGTTTTGGTTATAACAACAGATAATCTGGTAAAAATTTATAATACCCGTCACGTTGTTGACGGAGTAAGCATCAGCGTAGAGCAGGGCAGCGTAGTAGGCCTGCTCGGTCCTAACGGCGCCGGCAAGACGACAACCTTCTATATGATTGTCGGCATCGAAAAGCCTGATGCAGGTACCGTGATGCTCGACGGCAAGGATATTTCCTCAATGCCCATGTACGAAAGAGCGCGTGCAGGTATCGGCTATCTGCCGCAGGAGGCTTCTATTTTCAGCAAAATGACGGTAGAAGATAACATCATGGCGATTCTGGAAACAACTGATTTGAATGCATCCGAGCGAGAAGCGAAGATGAACGCTCTGCTGGATGAGTTTCGTCTGAATCATGTGCGCAAGAGCGAGGGCAAGGCATTGTCCGGCGGTGAACGCCGCCGCGTAGAGATTGCCCGTGCGCTGGCTACCGACCCGGCCTTCATTCTGCTGGATGAACCGTTTGCCGGCATTGACCCCATTGCCGTAGCGGATATCCAGGGCATGATTGCACATCTGGCACAGCGTGGCATCGGTGTGCTGATTACGGACCATAACGTCCGTGAAACACTGAGCATCGTTGATAAGGCCTATATTTTGGCCGAAGGTCATATTTTACTGCACGGCGACAGCGAAACAATCGCTAATGATCCTGTTGCCCGTAAATATTACCTTGGCGATAACTTTAGCATGTAACAGGAGGAAGAAAAGTGCGCTTACGATTATTAGACCGTTATGTACTGAAGGAGCTGTTATACCCCTTCGTTTTCGGCATCGCTGCTTTCTCCAGTATTTTTATTGCCAGCACGATGCTGTTTAAAATTACGCAATACATGACTAAATATGGTGCTCCGCTGGAGACTGTAGCCCGTTTGTTTATGTATAATCTGCCGGAGGTTATCAACTATACCTTCCCGATGTCTATGCTGCTGGCAGCGCTGATGGCTTTTGGCAAGCTTTCCGGCTCCAGTGAGATTACGGCAATGAAGGCCGGCGGTGTCAGCTACTACCGTATTGTTGCGCCGGTGCTGGTTGTTGGCTTCTTTGTCAGCATGTTTTCCATGGTGTGGGCAGAAAAGGTAGTGCCTACCTCCAAAGCGAAGGCGTCGATAATCCTGAATGAGGAAATCCGTCACAATACGCGCCCCACAACTCAGAATCATATTATCATCAAAACTATCAGCGGTGATACCCAACGTGTTACCTATGCTAATAAGTTTGATGAAAAGCTTGGCAAGATGACCGATATCACTATCGAAGAGTTTAATAAAGGCAAAATTGCCCGTATTCAGACCGCCAAGGAAGGCTATTGGGAAAACGGCAGCTGGCGCATTGTAGATGGCAACGTTTTTGCGCTGGATGACAAGGATGGCGTACAAAGCAGTGCCAAATTCAAGGAACAGATTATTCCCTTGAACTTCTCGCCCAAGCAGATTTCCTGGGAGCAAAAAGAGCCTGAGGAAATGACTATCCGCGAATTACGCGAATATATCAGCATGCTGGAAGAACAGCATACCTCGGCAGCACGTCAGTGGTGCGAAATCTTTATGAGAATCAATATTCCGCTGGCAAGCTTCTTCTTTGCAATGATTGGTGCTTGTCTGGGCACTCAGAAGCAGCGTACCAGCTCTTCTATCGGTCTGGGCATCAGTATCATCGTAATATTTATTTATTATGCAATAATGACCTTCACCACCGGTTTGGGCAAGGGTGGTGCAATGCCGCCGCTGCTGGCCTGTGCATTGCCTAACATTCTTTGCTTGGGTGTCGGCGTTTATCTGATGAAAAAGAAAAATGCCTAAAAGACTTGGATGAGTAAGTCATGGAGGTGAGTACTTGGTAGGTATAAGATTAATTATCATTATGGCCATTGTAGGTGGCCTGATTGCCTATCTGGCCGATAAAATGGGCAGTAAAATAGGCAAAAAAAGAATGTCGGTATTTGGCTTGCGTCCAAAGCATACGTCCATATTACTTACGGTACTCGGCGGTACTATTATTGCTGTTCTGACTATCAGTGTTATGGCAATAGCATCACAGAGTGCGCGTACAGCCCTGTTTGGCATGGAAAAAATTCAGCAGGAGCTCCTGCTTTTAAACAAAGAAAAGGCAGACACAACTGCTGCACTTGAACAGGCTAAAGGCAAGGTTAACGAGCAGAACAAAAAAATCAGTGAGCTTGATGCTAAAATCCAGGAAGCGGTTGCCGAAAATGATGCAATGGAAATCAAGCTGGCTCAGGTTAATGACATGTACAGCCAGGCACAGAATGAGGTAAATTCGCTTACACATTCCAAGCTGCAGCTGACGAATGAAATTGACGAGCTGGAAAAAACTACCGAGGCTCTGCGTAAGGGTATCATCAATATGCGTGAAGGCCAGGTATATTACCGCGCCGGTGAGGTTGTCTTTGCCGGTATTATGCGTGGCGGTCTGAAGCATGAAGAAAATATGATTCAGATGAACTGGCTGCTGCAAAATGCAAATGAAGCAGCATTGCAGCGCTTGGGTGTTATCCACGATGAACAAAAGCCTCTGCAGGCTATCTGGATTGGTAAAAACGTTGTCGATAATGCTGTAGCAAGACTGGATAAAAGCAAGGGTAATATGCTTTTCCGTATCCGCGCTGTTGCTAATATCATAGTTGGCGAGCTGGCAGTATGCGATATTGAAATGGTAGATAATCAGCTCATTTATCCTGACGGAACCTTGATTTTCAGTGAGCAGTATAATCTTGGTAATAATGGACCGAGCTATGAAAGCGTGCTTATGGAATTCTTGACGCAGATTAACCATAATGCGGTAAAGGCCGGTGTGCTGCCTGATCCGATGACGGGTAAGGTTGGCAGTATGGATGCTGCTACTATGATTGAAGCAGCTAATTCAATGCGTCGCACCAGAGGCAGCTTTATTCTGCGTGCTTATGCTAAAGGCGATATTACTACAGCCGGACCTGTAAGGGTAAGGCTGGAGGTGATTCCTGTCAATGAGTAGTTATCTTGGCGTAGATCCGGGGCGCAGCAAAACAGGCTTGGCATTAGTTGCCGCTGATGGCAAAATCCTGGCTTTGCATATCGCTATGACGGATAATCTTGCTGCAGAGCTGCGACAGTTTGTCGGTTCAGCTAAGCTGCAGGGAATTATTATGGGTAACGGTACTAATAATAAGGCCATAGGCGCAGTGTTGCGTGAGCTTTATCCGGATTTGGTACCGGAGCTTGTCGGTGAAGCATACAGTACGGAAGAAGCTCGTAGCCTGTATTGGCAGGAAAATCCTCCTAAGGGCTGGCGTAAGCTGGTGCCGTTAGGTCTTTTGGTGCCGCCTGAGCCGCTTGATGCATATGCTGCTGTAGTGCAGGTGCGCAGATGGTTGAAAAAAATGAGGAAATGGATTAATGAATAAGCTTGGCGATTTAAGCTGTAAGGAATTTTTAACTGAGCTTGCAAGCGCTGCGCCTGCCCCCGGTGGCGGCGGTGGCGCTGCGATGGCTGGAGCTTTGGCGGCGGCGCTTGCTTCTATGGTTGCTAATCTGACTATTGGCAAAGAAAAGTTTGCCGACCGCGAGCCGGAGGTCAAAGAGCTGCTGGAGCAAGCGGAAGCAGAACGCGTACGTCTTTTGACGCTTGTAGATGAGGATGCGGCTGTATTCAACAGCTTTATGAGTTGTTATAAGCTGCCTAAGACTACTGATGAAGAAAAGGCTGCGCGTGCAGCGGCAATACGTGCCGCAGCAAAGCAGGCGGCAACCGTACCGCTGAATATTGCCCGCAGCTCCTTTGCTGTACTGAAGCTGGCAGACAGGCTGGTAGTGGCAGGAAACCCCGGCGTGATTACTGACGGTGTCTGCAGCGGTTTGTTGGCGCGTGCGGCGCTGCGCTGTGCGGAGTATAATGTGCGCATTAACATGGGACTTACTAAAGACGAGGAATGGAACGCGCAGGCTGCAGCAGAGCTGAAGCAGCTTTTGGCAGAGGCAGAGACTTTGGAAAACCGTTTGCTTGCAGTAACGGATAAAGTGTTGCAATAAGGCTTTATTGCTTGGTGCGGTAGAAGTACTTGACGTAAGCGTGTTTTTAAAGTATAATAAAATTCTAATGGAAAGGTGGCCGAGTGGTTGAAGGCTCTAGTCTTGAAAACTAGCGAAGGTGCAAGCCTTCCGTGGGTTCGAATCCCACCCTTTCCGCCATTAAAAAATTATAATAGGGTCTTGCAATTTAGATAAGAATCTGTTATAATAAACAAGTAGTCTAATGGAGTGGTACTCAAGCTGGCTGAAGAGGACGGTTTGCTAAATCGTTAGACGGTTTACCCCGTGCGTGGGTTCGAATCCCACCCACTCCGCCAACTATGGCAATCGGCTCTCGGAGAAATCCGAGAGCTTTTTTGTTTTTTGGTGCAATGATGGTGCAATTAGTTGTGTTCTGGTTGTTCCGAGGAAAGTGTAGAATAGAAATAACTCTAGAAAGTAGAATGTTAAGCTTACTTTCTAGAGTTATTTTTTCGCATAAAATGTTAAGCTTACTTTTGGGAGTTATTTTTTTCGCGTAAATCGTAACGTTCTATAAAAGTTTCTCCTCCTTTAAATATTGCATCTGCGGCATGAAATTTTGTAGCTACCGCTGGAAAAGTAAGTGCAAAGTTATTGCTCATCTTCAGTGCAAATAGATTTTGATAGTCTGGGCGATTATCTGAAGACGGTTTAGTATTATCTTCGTTTGGGTTAGGAATAGTATCAAAAAAATGATCTTTATCGAAGTGATAACGATCACCTTTAGCTTTCATATGTTCGTGAAAAACAGAAGGCAGGATATGCTCATGGTTAGATTCATATAAAAAAATATCATTGCGTTGAGCTATTTCATGCAGAAGATAGGCTTGAATTGTTTTGTAAAACTTCTCACTTTGATTCTTTTCTAGTTCAATATAGGCTTGTAAATGTTCTTCTAATGAAATGGAATATTTTAACAAAAGAAGAATGATATTATTGACCTGGTCTATTGCTTTAAATATACTTACTTTGTCAAGAGAATTGTTTTTATTAATTTCTTTAATTGTATTAAGAACCTTATTTTTAAATTTTACCTGTTCTTTTGGAATTTCTTCTAATAATTTCCTTGTATCCATATTATAAATTTCGTAATATTTAATTATAGGTTCAAAATAATTAAAATAATTATCGAAAAAAATGCTTAAGCAATTCATACTGTAATCTTGGATAAGGTAGAAGTGAAAGTAGAGAAAGAAATGCATAAAATTTATCCAAAAGATAATCAGTTATTTTGTTGGTCGCTTTGCTTTCTTTATTTTTAAGAGTAGGAGCAATTATAGATGATATATATAAATAATTAGAGTTTGTCATAATTTCAAAAGTATATTGTGATATTAACTTATTTATTTTTTGCTCATAAGTATCTCTATCAGTAACTATTAACGACATATTGCAGCCGTCAAGTAATAAATTAAGTTTTTCTAATTGGTATTGATAATGAGGCATTCTGTTTACGTGTCTAGTTTTTGAATCACCATTCTGTTCATTGAGATATTTTGACTGAAAAGGCAAACTTTTTTTATTATGAGTAAGGAAAATATCTAGAATTAAATCATCAGTAATACCATTAAAAAGATTCTCTTCGATCCATTTAGCATTAATTTTTTTCCCTTCGGATGTATAGCCGGCGGCTTCATTCAAATAAGGGAATATTGAGCAAGCAGATATATTTCTTTTTAATTGATCTAATGCTTCCTTAGGAGTTCTTGAGTCTTGATCATTATTCTTTTGGATGATATTTAAGTAGTCGGATATAATATCTCGGCTACTTTTTTTATTACCTTGTGTAATATAGAAGTATGCTGACATCATATGAACAAGTATAATCTCTTTATCAGAATCTTTTAGTAATGAGTCGATTGAATGGAGTAGTGGAAGAGTTTTTCTTGGTAAATTAGAATATAGGTCTTCCTTTAGAAATGAAACTAAATATGTGCATATAGCTTCGATATTATCTGTAGAAAGAGTAATTTTTATAAAGTTCAATATAAAAATTTCTGATAGAAATTGCTTTGATAAACTATTTTGCCTATTATTGATTTCTAGTAAATCTAATATAGAAAAGTCAAAATTATTGTTGGTGCCGTTACTTAGAAGATGTTCTTGTAACTTTGCTACCTTATATAGCTTTAATAAATCAAAGGGATTGTTCATTGTAAAACCTCCAAAAAGTAAAGTGGCAATTTCATATGCTTACTTTGAAGCGTGATTTTAGTAGAATAAAAGCCGTGAAGTAATGGACGCATTGCTGAAAACTATCATATTTGACCGGTCGGATATGAAGAATTTAACGGAGGATAATCCAATGTCACAATCTTCATTATGTGCTAACAAACGTCAGGAAGAACTCCTGCAGCTAAAAGCTTCCATCGTTAACCAGAAAAAACTGTACTGTGATGGAAATGACTTTTACATTCTCCAACCAGAAATAAGGTTAATAGAGAAGCTGCCAAAAGGCAATGAGTTGGTTCGCTTTTTCAAGGATAATATACTAAAGCAGTTAGGCTGCGAAAATTTATCTGTGGCAAACATAAAAACTCTGCTTAACGAACTGGCAGTTGATTCAGAAATTCATATTGAAAATACTGCGTTTGAAAACAATATGGAATACGTTAATTTTCGTAATGGAGTTCTGGATATAAACACCGGAAAATTTACGGCAGAAGCAGATGGCTATTTCGATTATGTGCTAGATTGCGAGTATAGTACTGGTAAATCCAAGAATAGTTTTCCTACCTCTCTTTTGACGCTGTTAAAAGAACCTATGGACTTAGAAAATATAAGACCGTTATCCGAGCAAGATAAGAGTAAAGTAATACTTGTATTAGAGGCAATCGGTTATATATTAGCTGATAGCCAGCAGGAGCGGAAAGCAATCTTTTTTATAGGACCGACAGCTTCAGGTAAATCAACACTTGCTAAATTCATTGCTTCTATTATAACACCTAAATCCATGGTAAAAAAGTATACGTTAACACAGATGGCTGAAGGTTTTTCTTCAATGTCGGCAGTTAAAGCTAAGCTTAATTATGCTGATGAACTTGATGTTAGCTCGAAAAAGAGCCTGCAGTTGTTTAAACTGATGGTTAGCGGAGGAGAATTAACATTACCGCAAAAATATGCCGAGGATAGAGATGTGCCTATTAGAGCAAAACTACTCTTCTGTTGTAATGAGCTGCCTGATTTGCATAATCTGCAAGCTGAGGCCATTATGGATAGGATGCTGTTGATAGGATTTAAAAATTCTGTTAAGAAGCGTGACTCTACGCTAGCTGATTACTTGTATGCGCAAAGAGATTTGATTGTATCAATGGCTTTTGATGCTTATATGGAAACTAAGAACAAGCGTAAATTTACAGATAGTAAGTTTGCTCAAGATCTGTTCAAGATTTATTCAGTTGAACAAAATAGCAATAAGAATTTTGTGAATGACTGTTTGAAGCTTGCAACAGATGGAAAAATAGCCAGTAGCAGGTTGTTTGATGAATATCTTGTTTATTGTCAAGCTAATGGAATTTCTAAACCGTTAAGCAGGCATTCTTTGTATCAAGAAATTTTGACAAAATTTGCTGGATGTGCGGAGCAAAAGAAAATTCGAGACCCTAATACGGGTAGATCTGTACAGGGATTTACCGGAATAGCGTTTAAAGACGACGAAGGAGAGAATATCTATGGCCAATAACCTGAATAGAACAGTTCAATGTAGATTGGATGACGAAGAATTTATAAAATTGGAAAACTTAGCAAAGATAAATGGTATAAAGAAATCTGAAGTGATTAGAAAATCTATTGATAATTATTTAGATACATATAACAGAGAAGGCGCGAAATATAAGCCGTTAATTCTAAATAATATCAAAACAATGAAATTATTATTGGAATCAGACAGATTCCATAAAGAAGAGCTTAAGAGAGAGGTGGCGAGATTATTATGGGCAATAAATCAATAATGCGTCTTATAAATGTAGGTGCTGAAGGTAAGGCGGATAATAATGCAAAAGCTAAAAAACATGCAGAATATGTTCTTCGTAAAGATGCTACGACAAAGTCATTGACGTATTTTGAGATGGTTTCTTCTGAGAATCCCATTGATGAGTTCGGCTTTTTTGCTAGACGTACAGGCAAAGATGCTGGTAGACCGCTGAAACACTTAGTTGTCTCATATAAAGCTAAAAAGGAACTACAGTGGGAGAATTATCTTGAAGTTACTGAGGAAATAGCGGGATTTTTTGGTAAAGAATATCAGATTATAGCCGCGGTGCATGATAATATTCCTAATAGACCTCATGCACATATTTTGGTAGATTGTTTTAATGTGAGTACGGAAAAGAAGATGTCTGAAAGCCCTCGTGAATTTTGGAGATTAGTCGAATATGTTAATTCTGTATTAGACAAGAATGATATATATCCATTATTACAAGGCTGTCGTCAACAGAGAAAAGATGCAGAGGTAGGAGTTTGCGAAACTGCAGAACTTTGTAGTGACATATCTATGCCAGCATCTGGATATTGTGAAGAATATCTTTATAATGTACCAATAGCTACATATCAACAGAATAAAGATTTTAATGGATTCCCTGTAAGCATTGCTAATAGTGGTATTTTTGTTGGAAATGGGGTTAAAGAGTGTTTTGATGGTGCCGCCAGAGATGATTTTAGTGCGTATTTCCCAAATACTTCTGAAGAGCAAAGTTTAGAGGATATTTTACGTATAACTCGCTTTTTAGGATTGGAGGATAAAAATAAAATGATGATTTATGGTATTACGATAGTAGAAGATGGTAAGGTTATTAATTATGCTGGTCATAGTTTAGATCTTCAAACAAATGAAAGGCTGTTTTATGATGGTGGATTAGAAAAAAGTGGAAATTTTGAGATGCTAAGAAAAGGGATTCTTGGTTCTGAAAAATCTATTGAACTGAATAAAAGGGAGATAGAACAGCCGAAAAGCTTGTTTAAATTTGTTGCTAGATGCAACGTTTGTGGACGTATTTTAACTGATAAAGAGAGCCTATTTTGTCGAAAAAACAATCTTATACCAACGTGCTATTACTGCCAACATTCTAAAATTTGATTATATATTATATCCTTGAGCATTTTGATAGATGCTTGATAAAAAGATTGGAGGTATAGAAATGTCCAAAAGAGTTGCTGGAGAAGGCACAATTTATTTCGATAAAAGTATGCAAAGATTTGTAGGGCAGTTCCCTTACAAGGATTTAGAAACTGGAAAAACGAAAAGAAAAAAAATCACTGGCCTTACAAAAAAGGAAGTTTTGGAAAAGGGGCAAAATTTCAAATTAGATTTAGATCACGGATGTGTACTACCCAAAAATGAAGATGATGATATTACACTAGGGGAGTATATGAATAAGTGGTTAGAGGATACTGTCAGAAGTACAGTGAGGATTAAAACCTACGAACGTTATGAATGTGCTTATCGTTGCCATATAAAGCCTTATCTTGCTTCTACTAAATTAAGAGCTTTTACTCGTGTTGGCCTACAAGAGTACTTTGTAAAGTTGAGTAAATCTGGAAAAGTAGATGGTTCAAAGTTAGCTCCACGCACGGTTAACGCTATTAGACGATTACTTAAAATGGTGTTTAAATATGCAGTGGGAGATGGATTATTAATGAAAAATCCAGTTGAATTAACTAAGCCAATACGCATAGAACCTACACCTATCAATGTTTTCAAAGTAGCTGAATATCAAAAACTTTTAGAGGTTGCAAAAGCAGAAAGCTGTAGAGATTATTTGGTGGTTAGAATTGCTTTTGCTACAGGAATGCGTATAGGTGAGATTTTTGGCTTGGAATATTCAGCAATAGATTTTGAAAAAAATCTTATTTCTGTAAAGCAGACAGTTGTTACTAGTAGGCACGGAAAGCGAGTTCAGCGTACAGCTAAAAATAGTACTAGCCTGAGGACTATTTTAGTAGAACGAAAATTGGTTGAAGAGTTGCGTAAGGCATATCATTTACACAATTTAAAAAAGAAGGCAGTGCATGGATGGGTTGAGAAGAACCATGATTTTATTATCGAGAATGCTGATGGCAGTTTTTGTGATCCAGCTTATTTTAGTGATAAAATTTTTAAAAAGAAGTTACTTAGGAAAGCAGGGTTATCTTCAAAGTTTCGTTTTCATGATTGCAGACATACGCATGCAACATGGCTACTCGAAAAAAATGTAGATATAAAAACGATTTCTGAACGCTTAGGACATAAGAGCATTCGAATCACTTTGGATACCTATGCTCATGTTGTGCCAAAGCTTCAACAGGGAGCCGTAGATGCTTTACAAGATATCTTGCATCCTGCTGCGTAATGCAAATGGGTATCCTGGGTAATTGTATTACATTATCTTGTTTTCATTTCAATCCACGAAAAAGTACACTTTTTTACAATGATGAAAATCCTTAGGAAAAGTGTCCTTAAACATCTATATTTTAATAATGGAGATGCTCGAATTTGCTAGTAGCTTTTTCGAGCATCTTTATTTTATGAAGGGAGAAATTTATGGAAAAAGTAACTACTAAAATTTTTGGCTATGTTCGCGTCAGTAGTAAAGAGCAAAATCTTGCTCGTCAGATAGATAGTTTAAAACAATATGTGCCTGATGAACGAGATATATACGCAGATAAGCTTTCAGGTAAAGATTTTAATCGTCCTGCGTATAATACACTTAAAAATATGGTCAGAAGTGGTGACACTATATATATTCACGAGATGGAGCGCTTAGGCAGAAATAAAAATGAGATCAAGGAGAATCTGGAATACTATCGTGAAAAGGGCGTAATGATAAGAATTTTGAATTTACCTACTACACTTATTGATTACAGTCAATATGATAACAAGCTGCAGAAAATGCTCATGGAGATGGTAAACAATATTTTGATAGAAGTGCTTGCCACCATGGCTGAGACCGAACGTGACAATATCAGAAAAAGACAGCGTGAAGGGATAGATGCTGCACATAAAAGAGGGGTGAAATTTGGCAGACCTAATAAAAAATTACCAGATTCTTGGATAACTGATTATGAGGACTGGAAGGAGGGAAAGGTTACAGCTGTTTCTCTGATGAGAAAATATGGTATGAGTAGTTCTATATTTTATAAAAAAGTAAAATCGTATGAAAAGTCTTTGTGAATCAATAAAAGAATCCCCTTGGCAGTTCATGCCAAGGGGCGTAGCAGCAAATCTATTATTTCAGATACGGAAGCAGCTTTTCTATTAGGCGATATACCTCTGTTCCCGGCGTGGATTGAGAAGCCTTCTTGCCTTTATTAATATTGGCAAGCTTCTTGGCATTGCTAATAGCCTGCTCCATATAAGGTTCCAAAAGCTGGTACATATCAGACCTGTTTTTCTTATATTCACTTGTGTTTAATTTAGCCAGACATGAACTGAGCTTTGTCCAATATTCCTGACGATGTAAATTTGAGTGGATAAACGAGAAATGCAGCAGGAACCATAGTTCAATGCATTGATTTGACCAAAGCGCGTGATAAGTAGTTTCTTCGTTACTATAAGTATGGCAAAGGTCGACAACCTTATCAATGTTTTGCGCAGGAAAATCGTCAGTATCATAGACAATCCATACATGCTTATAGATATTGGAGCTTTTGGCAACTTTTTGCTTTACTTTCTGTAAAAGGTTGAGAGTATTATCACCTATACCGATGATATCTAGCTGCACTCTGCCACGATATTTGCTGTTGATAGTGTTTTTGACACCTTGGAAGTAAGATGGCTCTGTACTTATACCTTCGGTAGTTATAAGATGATACTCAGGCTGAATCTTTTTGGGAGTGTCACGTCTGGGTTTAAGCCAGGATTTCTTCAAGTCGCCTTTTTTCGGAGGTTTTAAGCTCATTGCCATTCACCATCCTTCAGCATATTCTGCAAGTATGGGTCTGCACCGTAACGTCCTTCAAGATACTGTTTGTCATAAGCTGCAGTATTGTTGATACGCTCGTTGTTTTCTTTGCGGATCTCATAGAGTGAGTACAGCTCACTGCTGTGATTATCTCCTTCAGCGGCAAACCAAATCTCGTCACGGCGGTAAACAGTGTTTTTCATAGTTGCTATATCGTGAGAGGTGAAGATTAGTTGCGCTCCATGCGTATTTAGCTTAGGATTTTTAAACAGAGCTATGATATAACGCAGCAGCTTCGGATGAAGCTTGGCATCTAATTCGTCAATAACTGCTAACCGGCCTTCTGCTAAAGCAATCAGTAGTATCGGCAATGCTGCAATGAGCTTTTTAGTACCATCGGATTCATCTTTATAGGATAACTCGTAGGTTTTTCCATGCAGTGTTCTTTGCATGATGAGTTGTTTGCTATCGTTGTCGTAGCGATAGCCGTTGATGTCAATACCCATATCATTTAAAGCACTGATAATTTGCCGGCGTATGGTTTTGTTATCAGACAGCATTATCTGTAATTCAGCTTCAGGATTAGCATAGCTGCGGATAATGCAGCTTTCAAACCATTTTTGAGCGTCATTGATAGCAGGTATATCATAGTTGATTGCCAAGAACGATAAGTAGGGCATCTTTGGATTTACATCTCTATTGATTGATGCTTTATTTATACTGGAGCCTAAAGTAATAACTTTTTCTTCTCGGTCAAAAACATGGGCGGTGCGTTTGCCGCCTATTTTTTTTCTGTCCAGTGCTTCGGCAATGATTTCATCATGAAGCATAGAAAGGTAATAGCGGTACTCATAGCCGTTGGTACGGAAGTAAAGCAGGAATTCTGTAGGCTCACTAGAGGTTTTTTCATCAAACAGGAAGGGCGTGCAAGATACTTTTTGCTGTACTATAAGCTTAGTACGAGTTTTTTCCATATCGTAGATAGGTTTTACTACGGTGGAGATAAGGCAGGTTAGAGCCTGCAGCATATTTGTTTTACCGCCACCATTAGGTCCATAGATAGCTGCTACGGGTAGAAGGTTACTAGCTGGCTTACAGTCAATAATATTTTCGGCAAACTCAGGTAGGTTTGCTGCCTGCATATCGAAGACAGTTTCATCTTTATAGGATCTGAAATTTTTAAATGAAAATTGGCAGAGCATGAAATCAACTCCTTTCATGCTCATTGTAACATTAAAAACGCCAAAAATCAATTTTATAAGCTTATTTCAGAAAATATTTTATGGAAAGCGATGTATAAAATCGAAAATTGGCGTTATTAGCTGGAGAGTTATCTACTTATTTATTCCTTGCTTAAAATTAAACTGAAGTTATATCTTTGCAGCAGTTCGTTTATTGAGTTCTTTAGGTAAACTGTATCCTTCCAGCCTAGATGCAACTTGTGTCCGTCAAGATAGCTTACAGAGTTTAAAATAAAATGTGTATGGAGATTATCAGTATTACCATGTACAGCGTAGGCAATCTGGCAATGTGTATAATTGCAAAGCAGCCAAGCAGCTTCTTGGCATAAGCAAATGAAATCTGTTTGCCGTTCTGATTCTTCTTCGTTGAGGGATAACGTAATTTGCTTGTATTGGACGCCGAAAGTTTTGCAATTCAGGAGTTTGGTTAGCATCATATCGTATAATGGATTTGTATTAATAGCATAAAGCGCATCTGTAAATAATATTTGATTATCGTGGATAGTGGCATCACTGATATAATCAAGCATACCGTTAAGCGTGTATTGTTCATGAGGTTCAATTTTAAAGATTGCCATTTCTGATTCCTCCTAAAGCTTGCAACAATAAGTTTTGAATATTATTGAATGTATTATTCGCTTGCTGCAGTTGCTCGATTGCTAAACCATTATTGCCGTGGCGGATACACATATTTGTGATATTAAGCTGTTGACTTGCTACTGCGAGTTCTTTAGCGATGAGAGAACCGTTTTGAATTATGGTCAAGTGATTATTCTTGACTAATACTTCAAGCAAAGCTCCTTGGGAAAGGTTAGTTTCTGTTTGCAGCTTTGTAAAGCTTGCTTTTGTTTCGGGTGATACTCGGAAGTTTAATCGTTCGCTTTTCTTCTCTTGAGATTTACGCTGTTTGTTGTCATATTTGTTGTGAATTTGTTTTTCAATAGTAGATTTTGACATTTTAAGTACCTCCGGTTATTTCTTGCTGTACAGATGCGTAACTAGCTTAAATATGCCCCCCTTTAATTATAGTGGGTGTAGAAGCTAACACTTATACATTGCTACATCTCATTTCTCTTTATCTCACATATTTCTCTCTACCTTATACATATATAACTACCTATGTCACCTCATCTTGTATCTGGATTACTATATATGTTATTAAAAGATATAAAATAAAATCATATAAAATCAAATCAGCTTGTTTGCTTTCTTGTTAACTAACATATATGTAATTAAATTTTGGAGGTGGCTATAATGAATAAAATAGCTTTACGCGTTACTGATGCTGCATATGCTTTGAGCTGCAGCTCTGGTGTAATTTATAAACTGATTAGGACTGGTAAAGTAGAATATTATAAAAGAGGAAGAGATTATTTTATTACGTACACAAGCTTAGCAGCTTATGCTGAGCGTATGGCATCTCACAAGAAATTATAACTGTTTATTGCTTAACATATTGTATTAGTGTAGTTTTAAAAACTATGCGTTGTATAGTTATATAGGAATGCTAACATATGATGTAAACAAGTCACTTGTTAGAAAATAATCTGCGAAAGGAGTGGGTAATAATGTTTGAGGAATATGGTGATATGTTAAGCATAGATGATGTTATGGAGATGTTGGGCATAGGGCGTAACAGCGTATATGAGCTTTTAAACAGCGGAGAGCTGAAAGGCTTTCGCATCAAAGGTAAATGGAAGATAACCAAACGAGCTGTGGTTGAATATATTGCAGTAAAGTCAGGGTTCAGTAAGTAGTTTTGTCATAGTCTTTCTTTTCAATGATATATTATTATGGTGTATGAGCCTGTGAATATATCACAGTGCCCTTGCAAAGGAACATAGGAACATAAGATTGACCGCTGGTAGCAATACTAGCGGTTATTTTTATGTGCCGAAAATCCTAGGAGCACGCTTGAACTGGCGTGAGCCTATTTATCATATACACCAAATCTATATCAAAAAATTAGGAGGAACACAAAATGAAACAAGGAATCAAAACTATTCAAAATCTTTATGAGGAGCTGGAACGTCAGCGTGAAGCGCGTCAAGACCTGATTGCAGATACACGCAGCCTTAAAGTAAACAGTACTAATGGTGTGACGATGATAAGTGTTGCTACTGGTGACGACGTACTTTCTTATCGCTTGGGAGAGATTGCGCACCGCCAGCTTGCAGAACGCCTTGGCATTCCCTATAAGTATTATGAGCGTATGCGTGCGGAATATCCTGTGCTGCTCGATGAAAATGTTAATGGCTGGCTGACGAAGAATCCTGAAAAGCGTATGCTGCGTACTTTGGATGGCAGACTCAGAGCGTTTTTGAGTGACCGCTATCGCAGACTGGACAATCTGGAGCTTGTAGACCATGTGTTGCCTGTAATTTCACAGATGAAAGGATGCGAAGTTGTGAGCGCAGATATTACGGAAACCCACTTGTATCTGAAGGTTATTAACAAAACCATGAAAACCGAAATCGTACCTGGCGATATCGTGCAGGCAGGCTTTGTGGTTTCTAACAGTGAGATTGGCTTGGGTGCATTGAAGGTTGAGCCTTTGGTATATCGCCTGATTTGTAAAAATGGCATGATCAGCAAAGACTATGCGCACAAGAAGTATCATACCGGTAGACAGGTCGAAGATACGGATAATGCGTATGAACTGTATTCTGATGAAACATTGGCTGCTGACGACAAGGCATATTTTATGAAAGTGCAGGATATTGTCAGTGCGGCGGTAGATGAAGCAAAGTTCATGCTGACAGTAGATAAGATGCGTACAGCTATGGACATCAAGACCTGCGACAACCCTGTGCAGACCGTAGAAATGCTGGGTGACAGATATGTGCTTAACAAGCTTGAACGTGCTTCCGTACTCCGTCACTTCATCATGGGCAATGACTTCTCCCATTACGGCTTAGTAAATGCAGTAACACGCAGCTCTCAGGACATTGCAGACTATAACCGTGCAACGGAACTGGAACGTATTGGCGGTACTCTGCTTGACGACGGCGTGGAAGCTGTAAAAAAGCGTAATATTATCCTGCTGCCTAAAGCGGCATAACTTCTTGGAGGTGTAACAATGGCTAATGACTGTATGAATACCTTGTGGTTCTGTAGCATGGACAAGAACCTGCTCCATCAGCTTTTTGATAAATTCAGAAGCTGCTTTGATACTATTTGTGAAGGCAAGGTAGCAGATTTGCTGAAAAAGCATGGCTACAGTGGTGCTGAAGCTGACAGACGTGACTATATTACTGGCTGTGACGGTATTATCAGCCGTAACGAAGCGTATTACTACTTTCAGGCAGAGATTATTTCTGCTTGGGCGCCTCACATGGATGTACTGTTTAAGCTGCTCAGGGAAAAATATGCCGATAAAATCCGCCTGCTCTACGTTTCTGAAGAACTTGGCTTTGACGTGTTTGTTACCAATGACTATGCAGGAATCTTTTTCAAGGAGCGTTACTACCTTGACTGCTGCTGCTTTGGCAAATTCCATCACGAGTATTTTGATTCTCTCAGCAGAATGATTACCTATATCAGAGAAAAGCTGGGCGTAGATGTAAGCGAGATTAACTCTCTGAATGATATGGAAAACACTATATCTAGCGTATGTTGCCATGAAGATGATGATTATTGTACTATCCGTAGCTTTGATGTTGAAAATGAAGAAAGGAGTGCAGCATAATGCCTGCTACTAAATTTACCTGCCCTAGCGGAGCCGATCTTCCCATATTCCAATGCCTGAATAGCTGTCCTAATTCCCAAAGATGTATGTTCCTGCCTACCTTGCGTGCCGTTGCTGAATCTTTGGACAGAAAAATTGCTGAACCTACAGTAACGGAGCTGCTTGCCGGCACGAGAGAAACCTATCTGAAAAAGACTACTGACTATGCAGTTGATCCAGTTCAGCAGCTGTACGCTATTCATGGCAGTGCTGTACATACCATTCACGAGGATAAGACGGATGGCAATATGCTTTCAGAGGAACGGCTTTCAGATAGTGTCACAAGCGGTAAATTTGACCTGTACGGACAGATTATAGGGCTGAACGATAAAACACTTGGGGACTACAAGGTGACAAGCTCCTACAAGCTTATGAGGGCTTTAGGCTACTATAAGGTTGATGTGCCGACAGGCGAAGTATATAAGACAGGTTTGCGTAAAGGGCAGCCTAAAACAAAAAAAGAGTGGCGTACTGATGGAGTACGCCACCTGCTTGACTGGGCTATTCAGCTGAATTATTACAGGGTTCTGCTTGAGAAACGTGGATTTAAGGTAGACTGTATGGAGATTCAGGCCATGTGCCGTGATTACAGTCTTAGAATAGCTGCCGAACGTAATATAACTAAGCCTGTCTATATTATCCACATCAATAGGATTTCAGACCATTGGGTAAAACGCTATATGGCAGCTAAGGCCAAAAAGCTGAAGGAGGCTCTGGCTAATGGCTATATGCCTCCTATCTGTCGCACCAAGGAACGCTGGAATGACCGTAAATGCTCTGATTACTGTGCCGTAGCAGATAACTGTCCCTATGGCAAAATGGTAAAGCAAAGCGTAAAGAAAGCAGCTTAAACGCAGGATGCACGCAACGTACCCTGCTATTTTTGTGTCTAAAATTAAGGAGGACGATATTTATGAACTTATTTGCTAAAGCTAAAATCTATCAAACCAAGGCTATTGCCAATGCTGCGTTGGATGAGCAGTTTAAGACCCAGGTTATCATTGCGTTAGGGAGATTCTTTAATAAGGACTGGGGCGACTTGTGCGAAGAGGATATTCAGCTCAATGAGGAAGCAATGAAATATAATGACTTAGTTCATGGAGCTTACGATACAGCTAAGGGAAGAATATGGGTTATTGCAGAAAGCCAGAGCGGTGCAGAATACGATACCATCACGGTTTTGTTTCCGGAAGATTATTAAGGGGGCTGATTTACCATGGAGAATGTGAAAATTGCTAAAAAACTTGTAGCTGTTATGAATGAGTGTAGCCATGTTACTAAGAATGGTGTAAACACTTTCCACAACTATAAATATGCCACTGCTGAGGATGTGTTGCATAAAGTCAATGAAGCACTGACCAAGAATAAGCTAGCTACTGTGGTTCAGCCCAACATAGCTTCCTTTGGTGATGTGACCAACCTTAAAGGTAACACTGAACATCTTGCTACTGTGATTGTCAAGGTCAGCATTATCGACAGCGAGAGCGGAGAAAGCGTTGACCTCTATGGCATTGGTTCCGGGCAGGACGCTGGCGACAAGGCTGTGATGAAGGCTCAGACAGCTGCTATCAAGTATGCCTATATGATGAGTCTGTGCATTGCGACTGGTGACGATCCAGAAGCTGATACCAACACTGATGAGAATAATGTTGGGGATAAGCCTGTGGCCAAAGCTACTGCCACTAGAAAATCAGCTGCAAAACAAACAACTCCTAAAGATACTTCTGCCGTATGCTGTGGCTGTGGTGCAACTATAAGCGAGAAGGTGTTGAATTATTCCGTCAGCAAGTTTGGTCAGCCGTTATGTATGGACTGCCAGAAGCAGGCGAGCTATGCTGCGTAGATAACAACAGTTATATGGATTCAAAAATAGCATTCGTTAGATTTATTTCTAGCGAATGCTATTTTTCTTTATGACCATATTTACTAAAGCTTGCTTATTCTTATGTATTTTCCTTTTTTCCCCATCTTAGAGGCGCAGGCATTAGAGCAGTATACTGCATCGGCACGGCGGTCTGTGGATGAAAAGTATTTCCCGCATTGCGGATTTAGGCATTTCTTATATGTATCGGCATTGATAATACTGAAATACAGGTCTAAGTAAATAGCGTTCATTAAGTAGGTGGTGTGCCATTCGGAAACAGGCGCACCGCCGATAACGCTGATTTTTGAGGTAGACATACTGATACCATCGTTGACAATATGATAAATTACGCTTTGGGCAAATTCTCGGTCAACGCTTTGAAAAGCAGGCTCTTCTGATTCTGTAATGATATTTAACTGCTCCTGAGTTATTATCCCTTTGTCATAGTCATGGATGTTTCTGATAGTTTTTTTATCGAGGGCGGCTAGAAAGCTCTGTAGCTTGGTACAATAGGAAGAATCTATTTTTTCTATCTGCTCAAAAAGCTTAGCCTGGGATACGGAATGTGGAGGAGCTATTTTCTTGGCAAAGACGAGTGTAGGAGAAGCTATCTGCGGAATCAGATAGTCCGTGCCACGTGCGGCAAAAAACAGCAAATATGCCAAGGAATGAATAATACTGTTCGGACAGCCCTCGTACCTAAGAAGCCAGTTTTGAATATTTAAAATGCTTCTGACCAGCTTTACGCAGCGGTTAAATAGTATCAGCGGCATAATATCCTCATCTACAATTTCTGTGATCCAGAAGTGATATTGGGCATCGTCAAGGGCTTCTCGGCTATGGATGGCGTAGTCTGCTTCGGTAAGCATCTCATTTAGATACAAAGAATCAAAATGAAAGCTGAAGCTATCCTCTTGCGAGTTGATGACTTTGCGTAAAGCTAGGCATTTTTGGGCAGAGTAGGGAAGCCCGTATATTTTGCAGAAGTCTAGGATTTCTTCTGTATTTTCAAGGTCGATATTGGCAAAGGCTGTAGCAAGGCTTTTGTTCGGTATAGCTTTTGATGATAAGCGGCAATCTGCCATAGGCTTGTTGGAACAGATAAATTTATTACCGTTGTTGCCGAACGAAGCAAGGTGGTAGCTTCCAGTATAATTAGTCAGAAAAAATTCTGGGATTTTCATAGCTGCTAACCCCTTTCTGTAAAGCTGAAGTTCATAAATAAGAAACGATAAAATATGTTAAAGTTTCCGAGGATATTCTACAATGATAAAAAAGAGCAGTCAAGCCGATAAAACTACTTGAAGGAGTATCTTTGACGCGAGTGTTTTGAAAAAGTCAAATAAGAAGCACAAATATCAAATAAGAGGAACAGCAAAAGGGCGATAAATATTGCATAATATATAGTATAAATAGAATATGGGAGGAATAGGCGTATGTTTGCCATGGAATATAAGAAGATAGGGGCAAAAATATTATATTATCGCCGCTTAAAGGGCTGGACGCAAGGAGAGCTAGGGATTATGTCGGGCGTATCACGTGCCAGAATTTCGGACATTGAATGCGGCAAAGGGCCTTATAATATAGAATCCCTGATGCTGATAGCCAAAGCACTTGATGTAGATATAACTGTGCTGATGGATAATAAGAACTGACTTAAAGATTAAAAAACGGAGGGATTAAGATTATGGAAAGCATTGTAGTTGAGTATATGTGTACTTACTGCGGCACAAGGCAGGTACGTTTTCAAAGCAACGGCAGACCAATGCCGGGAAAGTGTCCACGCAGACAAAACGGGATGCCGCATAGGTGGGTTGTTAACAGAAAAGAAAAGAAGCGTTGCGGCCTATGTAGGTGATAAAGGTGCTGTATCTAATAGGCTTATTGGTTTTTGTAGGCATAATTGTTGGTGTAGCGTCATTTGCCAACTCTAAGCTGGTTGCCGTGATTGTAGGCGGTATTGTTTTTGGGCTAGCAGTCATGATTTTGGATCTTGATTTAGGGATTAACATTATCAGGCTGTGTGGTTTTGGCTGTGTGGTTTTGGCTTTGTGGCGTTATTGGCTTGTGCAGTATGTAAAGCTTTGTGGAAATAAAATATGAGGTGAGATAAGTGTCTAGTATATCCAAAATGTCAATGATTGAAAAAATAAGCCAGTATATGGATGCTGGGTACCCGATTTTGTACATGAATACTTTTGAAGAATTAAAAGGCGTAAAGAGTATAATTGCTGCAAGTGGAGCAAGGCAGGTACTGTCATGGTCTTATGCCGAGGGGCTTGTTCTGTATAAGAATGGAGAGGCTCAAGACTTATACAAAAATGATTTAGCAAAAACACCTATAGCTATTGTCTTAGAGCAACTGCTGGCGGACAGCCTATATGAACTAGAGGGCAAAGTAATTGTATTTAAGGACATTCATCACTATTTGGAAGAGCCGGAAGTTATCTCCCTGTTGAAACAGCTTGTAAATGAAATCAATTTGGGGGCAGATTTTTCTATAATTTTCTTGTCGCCGATAGTCAAGATACCTAAAGAGTTAGAAAAGTTTATAACGATTATCGAAGCTGAGTATATGGGGTATGATGCTATCAGAAAGGAAATCGTTGATTTTATAGAATACCAAGAGCTTCCTAAGGTAGCTGATAAGCTATTAGATGAACTGGCAATGGCTTTTAAAGGGCTGACGAAATTTGAAATAAATAATCTTTTGGCACTTGCTTATGCGAATGATGGCGAATTGACCAGAGCAGACCTTGGTTTAATTTTTGAACAGAAGAAACAGATGATTATGAAGTCTGGTATCTTAGAAATGGTCAATGTCAAGGAATCAGTCGATGATATTGGCGGGCTGGAAAATCTTAAAGAATGGTTTGCCAAAAAAGCCAAGGTTATAAAAAATATTCATGAAGCAGAAAAATTTGGTGTGGATATGCCAAAAGGTGTGCTGATAGCCGGTGTTCCTGGCTGCGGCAAGTCCTTGAACGCCAAGGTGGCTTCTACACTTTTTGAAGTGCCGCTGCTTAGGATGGATATGGGCAGATTGATGGGAAAATACGTCGGCGAATCAGAGGGTAATATGCGTAGGGCTATTGCTTTGTCAGAGGCTATTTCCCCTTGCGTTCTTTGGATTGATGAACTGGAAAAGGCTTTTGCCGGTATCAACGGACATGGCGGCAGTGAGGTAACTGTAAGGCTTTTCGGTAACTTTTTGACTTGGATGCAGGACAAGGAAAGCCCTGTTTTTGTAGTTGCTACAGCAAACAATATTATGGATTTGCCGCCTGAGCTTATGCGTAAGGGCAGATTTGATGAAATTTACTTTGTAGGATTGCCAAAAGCTGATGAAAGAAAGAAAATCTTGCAGATTCATATTAAAAAACGCCGTCCAAAGGATTTGGCAGGGATAGATTTAGATAAATTGGTCGGAAAGACAGAAGGATATAGCGGAGCTGACCTTGAAGGCGTGGTAAAGGATGCTGTCGAAGAAGCTTTTGCCAATGGCAAGCAAGCAGTTACTACTGACGATATTCTGCGTATGATTGAAAATACACATTCCTTATCAGAGATTATGAAAGAGCCGTTGGAAAAGATGAATAAGGAATATAAGGAACGTAAATTTAAGAACGCATCTAAATAGAAGTGATAGAAGAGAGGCTGATTTTAATGATAATGAGAAAGAAGATTAAATTGCCTTTAGAAATGGCAGACGGCGTTAAGGTACGTACTTTGGACGAATTAAAGGATAACTGGAGCTTGGAGAAAGTTGTTGAAAATTATCTCAACGGCAGGCTTGTAACATGGTTAAATGATAGATACTACACAGAGCTGGCAGAACAGGTAAGCGCACTGGCAGAGGTACAGGACAATACTGCCTTGCAAAAAGAGCTGTGCAAAATATTTGATGTCGATTTTGCGGACGAAGAAGATATAGACGTTGACGCAGTAAATGAGAGAAACCATAAATTGGATATTCTGCGTCAGTATACAGCAGATGATACCATTCTTAAAAATGTAGATAGTGTAGCTTTTGACCAAGAGGAATTGGGAGATATTTTGGACGCTGGGGAAAATATCATTTACCTGTTTAACAATACGTTTTCTATTCCGCTGTCAGTGAAAAACAAAAAATATATTGGTATAGGCAAGGCCGAGTGTCTTATTCACAGCAAGGATGTGGTAGATTTTGCAGAACTAGGTATTGAATTTGAGAATGTGGTATTTGACGAAAAGTATAGAAAAATAGAAGAGGAAGAATCGCCGTCTAAATTCTATAATGAGGGATGTAAGTATTTTGAAGCGAAACAGTATCAAGAGGCTTTGGAATGTTTTGAAAAGGCAGCCTCAAAGAATCATGCAGGAGCGCTGTTTCACATAGGAAAACTTCATTATGATGGGTTGGGCTTGCCAAAAGATAGAATTAAGGCTTCGGAATATTACATTAAGGCAAGTAATTTGAATAATGCTGATGCAATGAATAGCCTTGCGGATATGTACTATTTTGGTGAAGGGGTAGATAAAGATCGGGTTAAGGCACTAGAATTGTATCAAAAAGCATTTGACAAGGGAAGTGTTGATGCACAGGTAAATTTAGGTGTCTTATATATTAACGGAGATGTGGTAAAACAAGATACTAAAAAAGGTTTTAGTATGATAAAGAATGCTTCCGAAGCTGGAAATGCTCTTGGATTACGAAGATTTGCAGATGCGTATCAATTTGGAATAGTTGTTGAAAAGAATTTTTTGAAAGCTATTGATTTATATGAAAAAAGTTTAGACGTAGAAAATTCAAGTAATGCAATGGTTAACTTAGGACAAATATATAGTAATACCAATTACAGTAATCGAAATATTGAAAAAGCTATTTCGTATTATAAGAGAGCGTCTGAGTTAGATAATGGAGAGGCAATGAATAAATTGGGGCGCTTGTATGAGGTTGGAGAATTAGTCGCACAAAATGATAAGGAAGCTGTGAAATGGTATAGAAAAGGTGCAGAAGCTGGTGATGCTAATGCAATGAATAATTTGGGGATGATGTATCAAAATGGGAAAGGAGTAGAACAGAGCGATACAGAAGCAGTAAAGTGGTATAGAAAAGGTGCAGAAGCTGGTAACGATTGGGCTATTTTTAATTTAGGCTACATGTACGAGAATGGACGAGGGGTAGCACAAAATGATAAGGAAGCTGTGAAGTGGTATAGGAAAGCTGCTGATGCTGGTAACGATTGGGCTAAAGAACAGCTAAGTAATCTTGGTTATTGATAAAATTGTGGGAATGTGCATTTATAAATTGGTAAAAGTAAAAATGTATTTCATGTAGAAGAGAGGTTGATTGTAATGATGAAGAAAATTAAATTGCCTTTAGAAATGGCAGATGGCGTTAAGGTACGTACTTTGGACGAATTGAAAGATAATTGGAGCTTGGAGAAAGTTGTTGAAAATTACCTCAACGGCAGACTTGCAACATGGCTTAATGATAGATACTACACAGAGCTGGCAGAGCAGGTAAACGCATTGGAAGAGGTACAGGACAATACTGCCTTGCAAAAAGAGCTGTGCAGGATATTTGATGTTGATTTTGAGGACGAAGAAGATATAGATGTTGACGCAGTAAGCGAAAGAAACAGAAAATTAGAAGCTTTGCGTCAATATACGGCAGATGATACCGTCCTTAAAAATGTAGACAGTGTAGCTTTTGACCAAGAGGAACTGGGAGATATTTTAGACGCTGGGGAAAATATTATTTACCTGTTTAACAATACGTTTTCTATTCCGCTGTCAGTGAAAAACAAAAATTATATTGGTGTAGGCAAGGTAGAGTGCATTATTCATAGCAAGGATGTGGTGGACTTTACAGAACTGGGTATCGAATTTGAAAATGTGGTGTTTGACGAAAAGTATAGGAAGATAGAGGAGGAAGAATCACCGTCTGAATTCTATAACGAAGGATGTAAGTATTTTGAAGCTAAACAGTATAAAGAGGCTTTGGAATGTTTTAAAAAAGCAGCTTCAAAGAATCATGCAGACGCATTATTTCACGTAGGGAAAATTTATGATTTGGCGTTAGGGGTAGAGCAAGATTATAGATTAGCAGCTGAATATTATAGTAAAGCTGTAAGCTTTAATAGCGGGAAAGCGGCTAATAATTTAGCTAATATGTATAAAAATGGCGATGGACTAGAAAAAGATATGAAGAAAGCTATAGAGTTATATAAGAAGGGTGCAGAGTGGGGAAATGGTGTAGCAGATTATAATCTAGCTGGAATATATAAAACTGGAGATGGATTAGATCAAAATTACAATAAAGCTATAGAGTTTTATAAAAAAGCTATTGATGCTGGCAATGGTGATGCTGCTCAGGATTTAGGGAATATGTATCATAATGCAGATGGGGTTGAAAAAAATTATGATGAAGCTTTAAAGTATTTCAGAAAAGGTGCGGAGCTTGGAAATCGTGTAGCGACTGGTAATGTAGGTCATTGCTATCGTTGGGGACATGGAGTTGCTCAAGATTATGTAGAAGCTATGAAATGGCTTAAAAAATCAAGTGATATGGGGAGTTCCTGGGCAATGAATGTCTTGGGCGATATGTATTTTTATGGAGAAGGAGTTGATGAAAATAATGAAGAAGCGATGAAGTGGTATAGAAAAGGTGCAGAAGCTGGTAATGCTAATGCAATGGCTAATGTAGGCTATATGTATAATTGGGGAAAAGGAGTAGCACAGAATGAAGAAGAAGCTAAGAAGTGGTATAAAAAAGCAGCAGATGGTGGCAACGCTTGGGCAATGAATAGGTTGGGAGAATTGAGTTCTAGTTATTCGGAAGAGTTAAAGTGGTATAATTTAGCTGCTGACAAAGGGAACAGTGATGCAATGGTGCATTTAGGTAATATATACAGTAATATAAATTATAGTGGCAGTGACAACGAAAAAGCTCTTTCATACTATAAAAAAGCAGCTGAATTAGGCAACGCTGTGGCTATGTTTAATATTGGAAGAGATTTTGAAGTTAGAATGATGGATAACAATGTGGCATATGATTGGTATTTAAAAGCGGCTAATGCTGGTAACGGAATGGCGATGTTTGCGTTAGGGCGGTTGTGTACGACTTTTAGACGTAACGATGAAGAAGTAACAAATTGGTATAAAATGGCTATCGAAAAAGGCATTAGTAGAGCAGAAAGTAATTTACAAAAGTATGTATATGAAAAAAATCAGGGATATTATTCTCATTCTACAGATTATAGTATAATATCTGAAAATCCATTAGAACCTTAACTATTCAAAAAAATACGCGAACAACAAAATTTTTAATAACGCATGTGAATATAAGCGAGGTTGATTGTAATGATGAAGAAAATTAAATTGCCTTTAGAAATGGCAGACGGCGTTAAGGTACGTACTTTGGACGAATTAAAGGATAACTGGAGCTTGGAGAAAGTTGTTGAAAATTATCTCAACGGCAGGCTTGTAACATGGTTAAATGATAGATACTACACAGAGCTGGCAGAACAGGTAAGCGCACTGGCAGAGGTACAGGACAATACTGCCTTGCAAAAAGAGCTGTGCAAAATATTTGATGTCGATTTTGCGGACGAAGAAGATATAGACGTTGACGCAGTAAATGAGAGAAACCATAAATTGGATATTCTGCGTCAGTATACAGCAGATGATACCATTCTTAAAAATGTAGATAGTGTAGCTTTTGACCAAGAGGAATTGGGAGATATTTTGGACGCTGGGGAAAATATCATTTACCTGTTTAACAATACGTTTTCTATTCCGCTGTCAGTGAAAAACAAAAAATATATTGGTATAGGCAAGGCCGAGTGTCTTATTCACAGCAAGGATGTGGTAGATTTTGCAGAACTAGGTATTGAATTTGAGAATGTGGTATTTGACGAAAAGTATAGAAAAATAGAAGAGGAAGAATCGCCGTCTAAATTCTATAATGAGGGATGTAAGTATTTTGAAGCGAAACAGTATCAAGAGGCTTTGGAATGTTTTGAAAAGGCAGCCTCAAAGAATCATGCAGGAGCGCTGTTTCACATAGGAAAACTTCATTATGATGGGTTGGGCTTGCCAAAAGATAGAATTAAGGCTTCGGAATATTACATTAAGGCAAGTAATTTGAATAATGCTGATGCAATGAATAGCCTTGCGGATATGTACTATTTTGGTGAAGGGGTAGATAAAGATCGGGTTAAGGCACTAGAATTGTATCAAAAAGCATTTGACAAGGGAAGTGTTGATGCACAGGTAAATTTAGGTGTCTTATATATTAACGGAGATGTGGTAAAACAAGATACTAAAAAAGGTTTTAGTATGATAAAGAATGCTTCCGAAGCTGGAAATGCTCTTGGATTACGAAGATTTGCAGATGCGTATCAATTTGGAATAGTTGTTGAAAAGAATTTTTTGAAAGCTATTGATTTATATGAAAAAAGTTTAGACGTAGAAAATTCAAGTAATGCAATGGTTAACTTAGGACAAATATATAGTAATACCAATTACAGTAATCGAAATATTGAAAAAGCTATTTCGTATTATAAGAGAGCGTCTGAGTTAGATAATGGAGAGGCAATGAATAAATTGGGGCGCTTGTATGAGGTTGGAGAATTAGTCGCACAAAATGATAAGGAAGCTGTGAAATGGTATAGAAAAGGTGCAGAAGCTGGTGATGCTAATGCAATGAATAATTTGGGGATGATGTATCAAAATGGGAAAGGAGTAGAACAGAGCGATACAGAAGCAGTAAAGTGGTATAGAAAAGGTGCAGAAGCTGGTAACGATTGGGCTATTTTTAATTTAGGCTACATGTACGAGAATGGACGAGGGGTAGCACAAAATGATAAGGAAGCTGTGAAGTGGTATAGGAAAGCTGCTGATGCTGGTAACGATTGGGCTAAAGAACAGCTAAGTAATCTTGGTTATTGATAAAATTGTGGGAATGTGCATTTATAAATTGGTAAAAGTAAAAATGTATTTCATGTAGAAGAGAGGTTGATTGTAATGATGAAGAAAATTAAATTGCCTTTAGAAATGGCAGATGGCGTTAAGGTACGTACTTTGGACGAATTGAAAGATAATTGGAGCTTGGAGAAAGTTGTTGAAAATTACCTCAACGGCAGACTTGCAACATGGCTTAATGATAGATACTACACAGAGCTGGCAGAGCAGGTAAACGCATTGGAAGAGGTACAGGACAATACTGCCTTGCAAAAAGAGCTGTGCAGGATATTTGATGTTGATTTTGAGGACGAAGAAGATATAGATGTTGACGCAGTAAGCGAAAGAAACAGAAAATTAGAAGCTTTGCGTCAATATACGGCAGATGATACCGTCCTTAAAAATGTAGACAGTGTAGCTTTTGACCAAGAGGAACTGGGAGATATTTTAGACGCTGGGGAAAATATTATTTACCTGTTTAACAATACGTTTTCTATTCCGCTGTCAGTGAAAAACAAAAATTATATTGGTGTAGGCAAGGTAGAGTGCATTATTCATAGCAAGGATGTGGTGGACTTTACAGAACTGGGTATCGAATTTGAAAATGTGGTGTTTGACGAAAAGTATAGGAAGATAGAGGAGGAAGAATCACCGTCTGAATTCTATAACGAAGGATGTAAGTATTTTGAAGCTAAACAGTATAAAGAGGCTTTGGAATGTTTTAAAAAAGCAGCTTCAAAGAATCATGCAGACGCATTATTTCACGTAGGGAAAATTTATGATTTGGCGTTAGGGGTAGAGCAAGATTATAGATTAGCAGCTGAATATTATAGTAAAGCTGTAAGCTTTAATAGCGGGAAAGCGGCTAATAATTTAGCTAATATGTATAAAAATGGCGATGGACTAGAAAAAGATATGAAGAAAGCTATAGAGTTATATAAAAAAGGTATTGATGGTGGTAGTTATGTAGCAATGGCTAACTTAGGCGATATGTATCGTCTGGGGGAAGGTGTAGAACAAAACTATGAAGAAGCGATGAAATGGTACAGAAAAGGTGCGGAAGCTGGCGATAATGATGCAATAGCCAACGTGGGGTACATGTACTGTTATGGTAAAGGTGTAGAACAAAACTATGAAGAAGCGATGAAATGGTACAAAAAAGCAGCAGATGGTGGCATCGCTTGGGCAATGAGTAACATAGGTGACTTGTACTATAATGGTAATGGTGTAACTAAGAATTATGAGGAAGCAGTAAGCTGGTATAAAAAAGCTTCGGAACAAAATAGAGGGTATGCGTTTTACATGTTGGGATGGTGTTATGAGTTTGGACAGGGTGTGAGTAAAGATTATTATGCTGCACTGGATAATTATAAAAAAGCTGTGGAAAATGGAAATTACAGTTCTAGTTATAAGTGGGATCCTACATATAGAGCGGCTAGGCTTATGTACAAAGAGTTTAATGAACGTACCAAAGCTCGGGAGTATATAGGAAGTCATTATGATGGGAATAAGATGAAAGCTTTTCTGGATAAAATAATTGAAAATGTAAAATCTCTTAGTATTGATTATTCTGGTTTTGTTAAAAGTAGTTTTTACGCGTCATTTACTGTGTCTGGTGAACGGGAGGCAAAATTAGAATTATTTAAAGCAGCTGAGAGAGAGTTACGTGAGTTTAAGTCAAATATAGCGAATGGAGCAAATGAAAAGGTCAATAATTTTACAAATGAACTTAGAGATATTATTGATATTATAGATTGGGTTTATGAGCTAAATTTAGACGGAAAGTATAATCAATATATAAATGAATCAATTAGAAGCTGTTTAAATAGTTTGCCTGTTCCTGATGCTGAAGATTTATGTTATGATTGTGAACAGACAAATGATAGCTTGTATAATAGAGGTTCGTTCTTCAGTCCAGAGTATTGGTATTGCTATCAGTATACGGGCTATGATTTTATGAGAAAATGTTTTGATACAGTAGACTCGCAATTGAAAGCTATGTGCGATGAAATCAAAAAAGATTTGTTAAATATATGCAATGAGTTAAAAGCAAGTTATAAGTAAAACTAATGATAAAATAATTAGCAGATACTAACTTGGCAAGGACTTGTTGAATATGATCTTATGACCAATTTTTGTAAGAAGGAGATTTTTAATGGAAAAGATAACAAATAATTTTAATCCTATCTTCAAGGATTTCCTTCAATCCTATTTAGAAAAGGATGTGGGAACATCTGATAAAGATTGGTTAAAAAACAAATTAAAACAGGAATCTTTAAATTTAACTGACGAAGCTTTAGATCAGCTTAGCTCTGAACTTGCTGGCGGTGTGGTGAGCTTTAATGAAACTCTTGCTTCTATTGATAACAGCAGAAAGCAGGGGCAAAAAGCGGAAGCTTGGCTAGCAACAAAGGCAGAAGAGTCTACAAAAAATGTGACAGTCGATGAATTGCAAGCTGTGGAAGGTTTTCTGCAAGGGTCAAATGATAGATTGCTACGCAGCTTAAAAGCAGCGGAGCAGGTGAAGAGTATTGCAAAGACTTCCGTTGAAGTAGTAGCTGAACAGATTCTGCTTGATGATTTTAACCGCAGCTCTGCTGATAGTAATGCCCGTTACGAAGCTGCTATTGATGAAGCAAGCGCAAATTCTGTCTATGGCCGTAATTTTTTTGACTTAGTTGTAAAAGATAAATTTACCGGCAAGCCTTTGGAGCATTATCAAGTAATGTTCGGAAAAACTGTGCAAGAAACAATCGACATGATTGCAGCGGCGGATACTGCCGGACAAAAATTCATCGTACCCAAAGAGATGGTAGAAGAAGTACAAAAGGCATTACCCGGCAGGGCTGTATTAGATAGGCTTGGTGGAAGTAAACTTATTAACCTTGCCAGCAATCCTTTAAGCAGTAAGATAATAGAAAAATGTCTTACAGGTGAATTGCCTTCTGTTATTAACCAAATAAGCTCTGCTGATTCCGGTACACTTATTAAAAGTATTGCCAATAATGCTGTTGTATCAGGTGTGTTATCATCGGGAATGCTGGACGGCTTGGAAAAAGTTGTCGGCAAAAAGGTTATAAACGATTTTGGTGGAAGAGAGCTATTGGAACAGGCATTGCTGAGCGGAAACACAGAGGGGATTAAGGTGGCTGCTTCCGGTGCTTTGGCAACCTGTGTAAATAAGGGCTTGGTAAAAGCCTTGCCGGCGAATACTCCGGGAATTGTTGTTTCTGGCCTTGCTTCGGCTGGTATTGAAAACATAAAGGTACTTTCACAGGTGGCAAGCGGTAAGATGACCATGCCGGAGGCATTGAACCGTATGGGTGATATGAACTTGGCTATGGCTTACGAATTTGTGTGGGGCAAATATGCTAAAAAGGTTGCTGCACTTGCTCTAAACTATATTCCCGTAGTCGGACCTATAGTAAGTACATTGGTTTCTGCCGGCACCTTACCCTTGGTTGGAGAAAAGGTAAGAAGCTTAGTGTTTCAGGGATTAAAAAAAGTTGTTCCAGTTGTAAAAACTGTAGCGAGGAAGGCATATAATACAGTAAAGAGCGTTTGCTCAAAAGTTAAGAACTTTGTTTGCAATTTTTTGTCGTGGTAAAAAAGGGTATGAAAACAATGTTGAACTATTCGCATACCAATATTTACTGCTGCTGTAAAGCGCTGGTAAATTAACGCAAGAATACAAATGCAATAATTGGCACTAAGCTAATTAGAAATATATTTATCTAAAGGAGGAAATTATTATGGGACTTTTTGACATTGTTGGTGGTGCAATTAAGCAGGCAAATGAGAATCGTATGGAAGCTGAACGAGAGGCTGCAAATTGGGATCCGATTCGTATATGTAAAGAATTAGATAGATGCAGGCAATTGACAACCTGTATGGGATATTCTGCTGCATTGACAAAACAGTGTAGATACATAAGCGATTATGAATTGCAGGAAGTTTATGATTTTGCGCGTCGACAGAGAAATGTCAAGGCCTTAAATACATTAAGACCAATAATGGAGGATAGAGGATTATTATATTAGAATACCGTGAAATTTATTTACAGAGGTAGATTGTATAATGAAGTTGCACACCTAAGTGAGTAAAAAGAGAATAAAAAAATCCATAGTGCTCATCCTTGTGTTAGAATTAAGTCACGACACCAAACCTAAAAAGGAGAATCACTATGGATCAACTTAATTCTACCACACAACGTCAAAAGGGTAAACACTTATCTTTCAAAGAAAGGGTAATTATTCAAACCAGACTCAACGACAAGCACTCCCCTAACAAAATAGCTGCTGAATTAGGTTGTTCTCCCAATACTGCACGCAATGAGATCAAACGTGGCACTGTATACTTATATAACGGTAAAGTTACTCGTTACAAAGCAAAAGCTGGTCAAAAAGCTTATGAGGACAACAGAGCTAATTCCTGCCGTCGCTGCGAATATATTAACAAGCTGGAATTTATTGCCCATGTTGAGAACAGCTTCTTTGAGCTTGGTATTTCCATTGATGCCTGCGTAAGCGAGGCTATGGAAAAAGGTAATTTCCCAAGAGAGTAGATGCTCTGCACTAAGACCATTGATAACAGTTCTGAATTTGCAGAGCTGAGTAATCTTGAAGTCTAGTATAGTACGCTCATCCGTACTCATCTAAATTTAAAATTGCAGGCTATAACGCTAGTAAAATTGAGCTGTTAGCGATGAAAGATAATGCGCATGTATTAGCTATTATCTATGATATGGCTAGCGATAAAGCGCAAGGCATATCTGGTGATAAGAAGAATGTTGACGTTTGGACTGCTAAAAAGTTAGCTGATTAAGGTCGCGTAGAAAATAAAAACGTAAAATCCGTTGATAATTTTCGAAAGACGTTATATAATAAAATCAGTAGAAAATAAAAACGTAAAAACCGTTTTTAGCTGGAGATGATACAATGAAAATACTGCGGATAACTGTGAATGGTTTGCCTTTATTTAAACAGGAGTTAGATCTTTTATTTTATACTCAACAACGAGTTAGTGAAGATGACAAAGAAAAACTCTATAAGATAGAGCCTAATTATTACCTGCATACAGCTTGTGCGTTTATTGGTATTAATGCTTCTGGCAAAACTTCTGTATTGAAAGTAATCAATTTAGCCTTGAATATGTTGCGCAATGAACCTATCAATCATGTTGAGTCGAGGAATATTCTTGGCGGTTGCGAGAATGCGTCGTTTAAAATTTGCTTTTTGGATAACAAGCGTAATATTTGTTGTCTGGAAACTGTTGTTAAATCTAAAAAAGCTAAAGCAGGGGGATATGTGTATTCTATCGTCGAAGAAAAGCTTTGGGAAAAGCCTGTCAGCAGCGTTAAATCTAAAAAATACCTTACTGATTTTTCTGGCCTGCGTCCAATAGCAGCCAGAAATACAGATGAGGCTTATCTGCCCGATGACGTAAGTTTTATCATAGCTCATAATAAAAAAACAAATGATAGGATAGATGTGTTTAGCCTGCTTTCATATACCAACATTAATGTCCTTCCGTTTACTGATGATATTCCGTTAGAAGTCATTACATTCCTTGATCCTACTATTGAAAAGTTATGCTTTGAAAAAATTGAAGATAAGGCGTTAATTCATTTGAAGTTTAAGGGAGAGGAAGAGCTTATTTTAAATAACGCGGTAGAACTTGAGCAGTATCTGTCTTCTGGTACAATAAAGGGCATTATTACCTTTTCTATGGTCAAAGAGGTCTTGACATCAGGAGGCTATCTTTTGATTGATGAGCTTGAAAATCATTTTAACAAAGAGATAGTTGTCACATTGATGCGCTTCTTTATGGATAGCACCTTAAACAAAAGTGGTAGTACGTTGATTTTTACAACGCATTACTCGGAATTACTAGACGAATATGATAGAAATGATGCCATCTATATTGTAAGAAACCGCAATGGTATTACTGCTGAAAATCTAAGCTATATTTTAAAGCGCAATGATATAAAGAAAAGTGATGCTTATCAGAGCGGCTTTCTTGAGGGCACTACTCCTGCCTATGAAGCTTATCTGCGCTTAAAGAAAAATTTAGCTGCTTCGCTAAAGTAAAGGAGGCAGTTAGATGAAACTAGCAAAATATAAAGCTTGTATCTGTGAAGGTTCTGCTGAGTCAGCAATTATTGATATTTTGGTTGATAATAATTTGTTGATTTTCACACGAGAGGAAATGCTGGACGAAAGGGTTATCAGATGCAGAAGCGCGAAAAATTTTGAAGAAAGATACTTACGCAAAGGCTTTGATGAACCAATTTCTGTTATACGCATTTTGGATTCTCGTAGAGAAAGCTTTAAGCTAAGCAAAGCTTATGCTTATAAAATAGATGTCGTCAACGTGATTACTGCTCCTGAGATTGAAATGCTGATTATTCATAATGAAGGAGCATATGAACGCTTTAAGCGTTCCGGGAAGAAACCTAGTGATTTTTGCAAAATTGATTTGCGCATGGGTAATGTAAAGGCATATGATTTTGTAAAAGATTATTTTGCTAATCCTAAAATTTTAGTTGATGCTATAAGAGAATACCGCAGGGTTGCTAATATTCCTAAAGGAGAGTATAGCTTAGCAGATTTGCTGAAATAACAAATATAAGGTATAAAGTGCCTTTTGTTTCTGTTGTTCCTATTATTGTTCCTCTCTGTTCCATATATTTGTGGTGCAATCAGAACGTTTTTTAGAGAAATTTTCAATGAAGTGACCACTATATATAGTAGTTGAAAATGACGCCGCTGCCACAAATTGTTGATTTTTCGTTTTTGCTAGATCGTTAGACGGTTTACCCCGTGCGTGGGTTTGCCACCCCAACCCACTCCGCCACTATGGCAATCGGCTCTCGGAGAAATCCGAGAGCTTTTTTGTTTGCTTGAATTTGTTGCTTGCGAAATGTTACAGTGGTTTACCCCGCACAGGGTTTGCCACCCCAACCCGCTCTGCCAACTATGGCAATCGGCTCTCGGAGAAATCTGAGAGCTTTTTTGTTTTTGAAAAGCCTGCATCATCGTAAAAACTTTATTGACAAGCATCCTTAAAAGTGTTACAAATTTATATTTGTTAGATGTTTTATGTACATGAGAGGATGAATATTTATGAGAAAAAATACTGTAATTTCCCTGACGGCTGCGCTGTTGGCTGCGAATATATCTTTTGCGGTACCGGCATTTGCCGATGATTTACAGACATACAATCTTGATACCATGGTTGTTACAGCGCAGCGTGAAAGCAAGCGTGATGTTGATACACCTGCTTCCGTTACAACCGTTTCCCAGAAGCAGCTTGTGGAAACCGGTGCTTCTAATCTTTTTGATGCCTTGCGTTTGCAAAGCGGCGTAACTACCTATTCCTATGGCGGCAGCCAGTCCCTTGGCGGTATGAACGCAAAAATCCTGATGCGCGGTGCGAATAAAGGCACTGTGGTAATGATTGACGGTGTACCTGCCAACATCAATGAAACCTATTATCTGGATTCCATTCCTGTAGAATCTATTGCACGCGTAGAAATTGTTAAGGGCGCTGCTTCTACTCTTTACGGTTCCGAGGCTTCTACCGGTGTTATCAATATCATCACGAAAAAGAAAATGCCCAACACCTTATCTCTGACTAAGGGTGAATACGGCAGGGAGAAGGCAGCACTGACATTGAATGCCGACAAGCTGAATTTTGCAGTAGCGCTGGAGCAGAGTGACCCGATGAAGGGATACAGCAGTAATTATAAGCAGATTAATGATTTAAACAAAAAGTCCTTTACCGCAAGCTATAAGTTTGATGATAATTGGAGTTTTTCACATCAGCATAATGACAGCAAGTATTCCTATGATCAGTATGACAAAACCTGGAGCAAGCTTACCGAGGATGCGAATTACCACTATATTGATGATTTTTCACGCTTACAATATAAGGATGACAGCGTGAGTGCCAATTTGTTTTATAACCGCAGCAACCGCAGAAATCAGACTTACAATGTTACGGGCTCTAAATGGACCAAGTCCGATCATTTACGCTTTGATACCATAGGCCTTGATCTGCAAAAGCAGATTACCGGTAAATTCGGTGATGTTATTGTTGGTACGACGGTTTCCCGTGATTCCTATAAAAATGATATTACCGTAGCAAAAAACATTAAACCCGGTACGAAGATTAATGAATTCAGAACAAATTATGCTGTGTTTGCACAGCTGTCCAAAGATCTTGGCGCAGGCTATACTGCTACCGTAGGTGCCCGTGAAACTGTTGTAGAGGCCAATAAGCGTTACAATGCTTTTACTCCGCAGTTTGCTTTGCTGAAGAAGCTGGATAACAACAGCAGCTTATATGCAAATGCGGCAAAATCTTTTAAGATGCCTACATTTACCCAGATTTACGGCGGCGGCGGTGCCAACTTTGCGGCTAATCCTTTACTGGAGCCTGAAGAAGGCTGGACCTATGAGTTCGGTTACAAAAAGACATCTAATACAAGCATGTTCAAAGCTGCTTTGTATTATATGGATTTGGATACTATTGAGTACGAAGGCAAGGGAACCAGCTCCAATCCGTATGTGACACGTAATATGTCCTTTAAAAACAAAGGTCTGGAAATGACCTATGAGAAGGATTTCGGCAGCAAATACAGCTATTCTCTGGGCGCTAATTTCTGCAATCCTATGGGCAAAAATAAAAAAGGCGTATGGGAGCGTAAATTTGCACGCGAGCAATACAATGCCGGCATTAAATACCATGATGCTAAGTTCAATGCTGCGCTGACAGGCATGTTTACTACGGACAGAGCCAGCGGCTGGGGCGATTTGCTGCCGGTAAACTTTATTGCCGGCTATAAGTTCGATAAGAGCAGCAGTGTAGAGCTTGGCGTGGAAAATATCTTCGATAGGGATGATATCGTAAGCAATCCGGGCTCCGCTACCAAGTATTACTGCCTGCCGCGCATGGTGCATGTGACCTATACTTATACATTCTAAACATAAATAGGTTGCTATGTTTCTAGGGCGTTTTGTTTGCAAAGCTTTTATCTGACTATATTAAATATCCATAAATTGAGCTTATTCAGATGCCAGTCGATAGGTTATAATGATTACATTATTAAAGTGAAGGAGTGTGTCTTATGACCTTGATGAATAAAGCATTGACAATTGCCGGCAGCGATACAAGCGGCGGCGCCGGTATGGAAGCGGATATTAAAACTATGGAGGAGCTGGGCGTTTATGGTATGCCTGCTTTGACCTGCATTGTTACTATGCATCCTACTACTTGGGAGCACAGCGTATTTCCGTTGCCGTTGGATTTGGTAGAAAAGCAGCTGGTGACAGCGATTGAAGGCGTTGGCATCAATGCGATGAAAACCGGTATGCTGGGAAGTGCTGAGCTGGTAGAACTGGTTGCAGCTACGATTGATAAGTACAATTTACAGAACGTTGTTATTGATCCGGTTATGGTCTGCAAGGGCTGTGACCTGATTCTGGTGCCGGATGCGGCAGAATCTATCAAAAAGCTGCTGATGCCGCGCTGCGATATTATTACCCCGAATACCGTGGAAGCTGCTTATCTTGCAGATATGCCTGAGGTTACTACCGTAGAGCAGATTAAGGAAGCAGCAGAGAAGATTGTTGCTGCCGGTGCGAAGAGCGTTGTTATCAAGGGCGGCGAGCGTCTGAGCGACAATTCCGCAATTGATATTTTTTACGATGGCAAGGAATTCACAGAAATGGCTGTGCCGAAAATTTATCCTTCCTACAACCATGGCGCAGGCTGTACCTTCTCGGCAGCAATTACCGCAGGCCTGGCAAACGGCCTGAGTATGAAGGAAGCGGTACTGCAGGCAAAGAAATTTGTCACTGCTGCGCTCAAGCATGGCTTTGCTATCAATAACATTGTCGGCTGCACCAATCATACCGCGTATAGAAAATATAGCGAATAAAAGAAATAAAACCGTCATTTCCTCAGATTATTGGGGAAATGACGGTTTTTTTGTATGCAAAAATGCTTATTACAGAGTAGTGGAATCCATAGTGCAGTCTTCCAGCAGCTTTTTGGCATCAACATATTGCGCAATGCCTGCAGCTACCTTCTTCGATTCCTTCATTGCCAGTACGACAGTAGCAGGACCATGTACCACATCGCCGCTGCTGAAAACGCCGGCGCGGGTGGTCATGCCGTAGGGACGGTCACGGGTGATAACAAAGCCCTGTTTATCAACCTGAATACCTTTGGTACTGGAAACAATACGTGCTGCCGGTTTTTGACCTACTGCGAGGATAACGCAGTCGCAGGGGATAAGCTCCTGACCGCCTTCTGCAATAAACTCACCGTTTTCTGTTTTGGTGATGTTTTGCAGCAATAAGCCGGCCAATTCGGTTTCGTCCGCTGCCGTAGCCTGACGGCGGATATTCTTTAAGGCGCGCATCTGCTTCTTGTTGAAGTAGGCGATAGGCTGCTTTAAGAAGCGGAACTGTACACCTTCGGCAACAGCGGCTTCATATTCAGATGGAAAAGCAGAAATTTCAGCTTCCGTTTTATGGTAGACGATGGTGACGTTTTTGGCACCGCGGCGGATGGAGGTGCGGGCCGCATCCATAGCCACGTTGCCTGCGCCGACAACGATAACGTTGTCACCGGTGTGCAGCAGTGTTTCGCTGGCATCCAGCTTGCCTCCGTCAGCTAGTACAACCATACGCAGGAAGTAGGTTGCTGTCAAAATACCGGACAGCTCCTTGCCGGGGATGTCTAACGTGCGCGGCAGAGAGGTACCTGTGCCCATGAAAATTGCATCATAGCCTTGGGCAAAAAGGTCATCTACGGTAAAATCTACGCCGGCAAGCTGCTTGGTGCGGATTTCCACACCGATATGCTGCAGCTCGCTGATTTCACGGCGGACAACATCCTTTTGCAGACGGAATTCCGGAATGCCGAAAAGCAGTACGCCGCCGGGCTCACTTTGAGCTTCAAAAATAGTAACGTCAAAATCCATCTTGGCCAAATCGCCTGCTACAGTAAGACCTGCCGGGCCGGAGCCGATTACGGCAACCTTACCGCGCAGCTTGCTTGAAGGCTGTGTGGGCTTCAAATCATTGTTGTGGGCAAAGTCGGCAATGAACATTTCCAGACTGCCGATTTCGATACCGCATTTCTTTTTTGTCAGCACGCAATGTGCTTCGCACTGACGCTCATGCGGGCAGACACGTCCGCAGATAGCGGGCAGATTGCTGCGTTCGGAAATAATTTCGTAAGCCATACCGATATTACCTTCGCTTAAGGCACGGATAAAGCCGGGAATATTGTTTTCAATCGGACAGCCGGTGCGGCATGTAGGGCGCGCACAGTTCAGGCAACGTCGTGCTTCCTGAATGGCTTCTGCTGTGGTCATTGTTCTGCTCATTTTTCTACCTCTTTTTAGTCAGAATGCTTACCTTGAGTGTCATAAATAAGATTTTCCAGTTCCTTGAGGCGGCCGTTAATTTCTTCCATGTGCTTGGCGAGCAGCTCTTCATAATCTGCTACCGGATCAGGCAGCTTATCATGGTTCAGGTCAATCATGCTTTCGGCATCATTGTTGGAGGCAATACGTACACCATTGCGTGTTACAACACGTCCGGGTACACCAACAACGACGGAATTGGGCGGAACCTCTTTAAGAACTACGCTGCCGCTGCCAATTTTGGAATTGTCGCCTACCTTGAAGGAACCGAGCACCTTCGCACCGCTGGAAACAACAACATTGTTGCCGATGGTGGGATGGCGCTTACCCTTTTCTTTGCCGGTACCGCCGAGAGTAACTCCCTGATAGAGCGTGACGTTGCTGCCAAGCTCAGCGGTTTCGCCGATAACAAGTCCCATACCATGGTCAATAAAAAGACCGGGTCCCAGTTTAGCACCGGGATGTATGTCTATACCGGTAAGAAAGCGGGAAAATGTATTAAGCAGGCGTGGGAATACTACCCAGCCTTTCAGATAAAAGTGATGCGCTATACGATGGAGCCAGATGGCATGCAGCCCGGGATAACACAGTGCGGCCTCCAGTCTTGTTTTTGCGGCCGGGTCGCGCAGCATAATGGCATCAATATCTTTTTTTATCTGAGCAAACATGTCAAGACTCCTTTCCTTATATTATATCAACATGTGCTGTAGTTGTCAGCAGTCAACTGTTTTAAGTCAGACTCTTTCTGCCTACAAATACTATTTTTATATTTTAGCACAGATGTCGGTAAAAGGTAAACAGAAAAACTGTAAAATTTAGCAAAAAGGTAGGGAGTAAACATTTTAGAGCACGTATTTAGTGGACAAAATTCTGAAAAATAGCTAATATTGCATCAAATTGCACATTATGAAGCAACGATTTTTTTAGCGGATATTCTTATTTGACTTTACCTATAAGTATGATATAATTGAGTAAAATACTTAAAATTTTTTATTAATGTACGTGTCAAATAGACAGGTACGTTGGAGGCGCACTAAAATGACAAAAGAAATTTTAAAAGAAAAGGCATGTGCCGCAATTGATGCATATGCGGACAAGATAAAGGCAATTTGTGCCAGCATCAACGATGAACCGGAATTAGGCTTCAAGGAAGTCAAAACCGCTGCCAAGGTTGCGGAATTTATGCGTGACCTGGGCTTGGAGCCGCAGACAGGCTTGGCAATCAATGGCGTTAAGGGACGTGCCAAAGGCGGCAAGCCCGGACCGACAGTAGCCGTTTTAGGCGAGCTTGATGCAGTAGGCTGCCCTACAAGTAC
>OJMO01000239.1_pt1 | contig 42313 bp, 32 predicted proteins | sample 1597241 | NCBI WGS metagenome assembly OJMO01 (sample SAMEA2452129, study PRJEB22498) | human gut metagenome | biome: human feces; feature: human gut; material: feces | place: Australia | collected 2012 | reverse complement strand
GTTCAGATGGCTTTTAGAAGGACTTAAAATAGAGCAGCCACGAACAATAAAAAAGAGTAATAAAAGATGTGCTATTTAGCTTTATATTAAGGATATTTTGTATTAAATATGGTATAATATAGATAGTTAAGGAGTGCTTCGAATGATTGAAAATGCAGGTATCGACTACAAAAAATTATATCTACAGATGCAGTCAGCAGTTGTAGCACTATCAAAGACATTGGAAGAAATTCAAAAAGAAAACAAGAATCTAAAGGAAGAAAATGAATATTTAAAGCGCAAGCTGTTTGGAACAAAAAGTGAAACATCAAAGTCACTTGGTTTTGAGCAGCTTTCTCTTTTTGATGAGGCAGAAGCAGAAGCAAATCCAGACGAAGAACAATTTATTCTTGAAGAAGTTAAATTCAATAAAAAGAAAAAGTATAAAGGGCAGTTGGATGATAAATTATCTAAACTGCCACATATCGAAGTTATTATGACACTTCCAGAATCTGAACTTGTATGCCCAGTCTGTAACAGTAAACTTGTTCCTGTCGGAAAGAAATTTGTTCGACACGAAATCGAATTTGTACCAGCCAAATTAAAAGTAAGAGATATATATACAACGACATATGAATGCAGAAAATGTCGTGCAAATGGAAAGAGTGTTTTGAAAAGTCCTGGAATTCCAGAACCTGTCATTCCACATTCTTATGCCTCTGCTGAAAGTGTGGCTTTCGTTATGAAACAAAAGTTCGTAAATGGCGTTCCACTCTATAGACAGGAATCCGAATGGAAACAAATGGGTCTGGATCTTTCAAGAACGACAATGGCTAACTGGATCATATATTCAAGTGAACACTGGTTAAAACCACTGACAGGCAGAATGCATGAAATCCTGCTTGAATCAAAACACGCCCATGCCGATGAAACACCTGTTCAAGTTCTAAATGAACCTGGTAAAAAGGCAACAACGAAATCCTATATGTGGGTATATTCAAGCATCAAAGAGAGTTCATATCCAATCCGACTGTTTGTATATGCACCAAACAGATGCGGATATAATCCGCAGATATTTTTCAACGGTTTTCATGGAACTGTTATATCAGATGCATATTCCGGATATAACAATATCGAAGGCTGTGTCAATGCATACTGCTGGGCACATGCAAGAAGAAAGTTCAGAGACAGTCTTCCAAATGATCTCGAAAATGCAGAAAATACGCTTCCGATTATTGCGATGAATAAAATCAAGAAACTCTTCGCAATAGAAAAAGAAATAGAGGCGTTGTCTCCTGATAAAAAGGTCAAAATACGTCAGCTAAAGTCAAAGCCATTAATAGATGACTTCTTTTCATGGTGCAAATCCAATCAAAATGCCACAGCCAGTGCAAAGCTGAGCAGAGCATTTAAATATGTTCTAAATCATGAAGAAGGATTGAGACAATACTTATATGATGGATATATTCCAATGACAAACTCATTAGATGAAAGAGTAATTCGACCTTTTACAACGGGAAGAAAGAACTGGTTGTTCTCGGCAAGCGTATCAGGAGCAGAATCAAGTGCGAATGCATACAGCATAATTGAAACAGCAAAAGCAAATGGACTGGATCCATATAAATATTTGACAACAATATTTACATATCTTCCAAGCCAAGATCTGATCAAAAATCCAGAAATAATAGACGAGTTTCTACCATGGAGCGAGTTCGTACAAAAAAACTGTAAATAAAAGAATCAGCTAACATTTTTTAGCAATGTTCAACTGATTCTTTTTCATTTATTTAACACATTATTTTATTTGGCGCTTACTTTACATCTATAATTTTATCACGATTGGTACATCAAAATTATAACCATATGTTAACAAACAGTTTATTTATTAAGAACTTTATTAACTATATATCTTTCTAACATAACCAAAAAAAGCAGAAATCAAATTGATTTCTGCCTCATTTAACCTCTCCAACAACCATCACTACCAACATAGTAATTTCCAATCCAAGTACTTGTAGCCATTGTTCCATCATTTTGTAAATAATAATTACCTACCCAAGCATTTTTTACCATAGCTCCCGAACCATTAAAATAGTACCAGTTTCCATTGATGACTTGCCATCCTGCAAGCATATAACCATTACCATCAAAATAATAAGTTTGACCATTTATGACTTCAAAATCACTTCTTGTGTAAGTACCATCATAATGTTTATACAACCATTGACCATTATAGATCCAGCCACTAGGTTGCCATAATCCATTACCATCTACATAATAGTCACCAACCCACTGGTTTTTAGCCATGATGCCATCATTACCAACATAGTAATTACCAATCCAACGACACTTAGCCATAATGCCAGAACCATCAAAATAATACCAGTTTTCATTGATAACTTGCCATCCTGTAAGCATATAGCCACCATTATCAAAATAATAGACATTATTATTTATCACATCAAATTTGTTTCTTGGATAACTACCATCTCCATAACGATACCACCAACGACCATTATAGATCCAACGATCTTGTTGCCAAACACCATTTGAATCCACATAATGAGTGCCTACCCATTTACTTTTAGCCATCTTACCATCTTTTTCAAGAAAATAATTTCCTGACCAAGAATTCTTTACCATTACACCAGAGCCATTGAACAAATACCAATCGGATTTAATTTGTCTCCAACCCGTAACCATATAGCCATTACCATCAAAATAATACGTTTGACCATCAATATCTTCAAAATCATTCTTTGTATAAGATCCATCCGAATGTCTATACCACCACTTTCCATTATAAATCCATTGAGCTGGCGTATATAATCCATTTGAATCTACATAACGATCATCAATCCATTGGTTTTTAAGCATAGCTCCATCCGAACCAACATAATAGTTACCAATCCATTTATTTGACTGCATAACACCATTTGAATCAAAATAATAATACTTCGATTGAATCTGTTTCCAACCTGTCACATATGAATTGTTTTCATACCAATACCAATTGCCATTTTCATCTTGAACCCATTTACTCTCTTTTTTAACAGAGTTTAAAGGAGTCACTGCACTTTCACTGATATAAGCATAATACAAGTCAAAATCATAGGCTCCATTATCCTGTGTAACACTAGTACGATTTGAATTCAATGTAGCATCCGATTGTACTTTATAATACCCATCTTGTTTAGCTAATAAAACAATTGGATATGCCCCAACATTTTTAGAACTAAATAATAAATTTGAACCCGGATTTGTATAATAAGACACACTACCATTTGCCATACCAATAGAATAAGCATTTACTTCATTGATACCCAAACCATTTTGTACTTCCCAACAAAGGCTGGCAATTTTTTCACCCCAATATGGATCTGAAGCATATTTAACATTGATACCACTCTCTTTATCCCCTAAATGAGAACCGTAATAACGTCCAATATAATCTTTTGGATCACAATAACTTTCCGAAATAAATACCTTCGCATGGTATTGAATACAATCATCCACACTTGAATAGCCATTGGCACCATAATAAGGATTGTTGTCAGCTGCACCATGACCAAATAAATTATTTTTATCCATCGCAATCTGGCTTTGGCCCCAACCACTCTCAAGTACGGCATTACTATACATCATCAAAGCATTTACACCATACTTATTCTGATTTGAAACTAAAGAAGCCCCAGCATTCAACAATTTACCACTCGATACTTGACTTGAAGTATATTGATCAAATTGAGCTGCCGTAATACTTGTCTTTGTACGAACCGGCAAATATTGAAAATAATTATAATAAGGCGCATTCGAATTTACTGCATTTGTATACACACCATTTTTATAATCCCGAATCATTGTTTTAAAGTCTGCATAAAAATAATGACCATCATAACTATAATATGTCGCATTATCACTTAATGAAGCCGGTTTATTACCTACATAGGTTTTAGAATAATAATTTGAAGATTGTGAAATCAAATTTGCAACATAATGATATAAAGAACCACCATTTGTCTTATAACAACTAATTGTATTGGCATTTGCATAATCGACAATTTGAACTTCACTAGCATCCACCAAACCAGTAACACCAGCTGCCTTAAATTTTACTTTCCCATTCACCATACCAAGATATGCACCATCACTCATCGTATAGCCATTGATATAGCCTTGCTCACCATTAGTACAATTCGTATAGGTTGTGATTTCATTAGCCGAAGCCTTAGTTCTAAAATTAACAACCCCATACGTAACATCTTTAGTTTCTTCAGCAAGCATGACAGTTGAAACCATAGAAGAAGCTAGTTCTTCCTCTAATTCTTTAGGATCATATTGAATCAAATTTCCATTTTCATCAAACCCAACAAAACTATTATTATTTGTTTCATCTGTACCTGCACTTGTCGCATATATAGATTGTGTACAAAAACCCAAAACTACTACAAACGTAAATAAACATGTAATTAATCTTTTCATATTTTTCTCCAATCATCTTTAAATATAGCACAATACGAAACAAAAAAGATAGCCAAAAATTTTGACTATCTCCAACAACCATCACTACCTACATAGTAACTTCCAATCCATTGATTTTTTGCCATGGTACCATCACCAAGTAAATAATAATTTCCAATCCAACGATTCTTTACCATAGCACCAGATGCATCAAAGAAATAATAAGTTCCATTCAAGCTTATCCATCCAGTTACCATATAACCATCTTGATCAAAATAATATGTTTGACCATTTATGACTTCAAAATCATTTTTAGTATAAGATCCATCACCATGTCTATACCACCATTTACCATTATGAATCCAACGATCTTGTTGCCACAATCCATTTGAATCTACATAATAATTTCCAATCCAAGTATTTGTAGCCATGATCCCATCATTTTGTAAGTAATAATTACCTACCCAAGCATTTTTTACCATTGCCCCAGAACCATTGAAATAATACCATTTTCCCTGAATCACTTGCCATCCTGTAAGCATGTATCCATCCGAATTAAAGTAATATACATTATTGTTTATCACATCAAATTTATTCTTTGGATAACTACCATCTCCATAACGATACCGCCAACGACCATTATAGGTCCAACAATTTGGTTGTACTATACCATTTCCATCAAAATAAGTAGTACCAACCCATTTACTTTTAGCCATCTTACCATCTTTTTCAAGATAATAATTACCCGACCATTGATCTTTTACCATAGCCCCAGAATTATTGAATAAATACCAATCGGATTTGATTTGAATCCAACCCGTAACCATATATCCATCACGATCAAAATAATAGGTTTGCCCATTGATATCTTCAAAATCATTTTTAGTATACGATCCATCCTGGTGACGATACCACCATTTGCCGCCATTATTGATCCAATGATCCGGTGACCATAATCCATTCGCATCTACATAACAATCACCAATCCATTGGTTTGTGAGCATTTTACCATCTTCACCCACATAATAATTACCTATCCATTGACTAGTAAGTTTAGTACCATCATTAGAATAGTAATACCAACCATCTTTTTCTTGAACCCAACCAAGTTTTCGTAAAGAATTAAAAGTCACATCAATATCAACACGACCCGCAATACCATCTACATAACCACTACTAGTTCCTTGCCACATAATATATGGTTTCATATAATTACATTCCACATTATATTGTGCCACCCATTTCATCACAGAATCAAAATAAGGATCTGTTAAATAATTGGTAAACCAGTTTAAGTTGGCATAAACACCACAGTTATAACCTGCATTTTGAATTGTAGTTACATACGTTTTAGCAATTTGAGCAATCGTTGATTTACTCACACTTGACATGACACTATAATCTTCTAAATCATAAAAAACAGGATAAGAAGGATTTAAACCCTTTAGTAATCTTAAAGTATGTGCTGCCTCTTCCTTAGCATCTTCTACCGTTTGTGCATACGAATATAAATATATACCATATGGCATACCTACACGTATGCATTCGTTTACGTTTCTTACAAATTTTTTATCATCATATTTTGCATAATCACCCGCAAAACCACAACGAAGAATCGCAAACTCAACATCTGTCTTTTTTACTTTATCCCAATCAATATTCCCCTGCCATTCACTGACATCAATACCTTTTGAGATTGCATTGGGAATAGGATCACCTACCCCATTATAAATCACACCATTTTCTTTGACCCAAGCCAAAGAATCATTTTGTGCACAAATCATTTCTTCCTGAGAAACAATAGGTTCTCCATTTTCATATCGCCAACTATTTGCCGTATACTCCTCTTCATTGGCATATACAGTTATAGATGATGAAAACATTAGAATAGATAAACAAATTGCCATTAACCTTTTCATATAACCCCTCCTAGAAAGCGAAGAATGGACCTCCATTCTGTAAATCTCCATAATCACTAGATTGTTGATTCCAAATCGAATCAATTGAATAATATCCATTTTTATATGGGTCCAATGGATCATATACATATACATATCCATTGTTGTAGCCAGCTAATAATATAACATGCGTAATACCATACCCGTAGACAAAGTCACCTTTCCCTACGGCTGCCGCCACTAATTTTCCACCCTTTAAACAACCAATCAACTGACTATATGATAAGTTATTTTGGTAGGAAAGCCCATAATTATCTTGAACAACTTTATACGAATCTGAAGTTGAACCAAAATAAGTAGGCGTATTCATATATCCAGCACTATATAATTGTCGAGCAATATCGACTGGCGTATAATTTGTACCTTTATAATAATTTATAATCATTGCCGCTGTAGAAGGAAGACAACCAGAACTTCCAATTGTTGAATATCCAATTGAAGTATTCTTCCATCTATAATCGACCTGAGATAGATATGGAATATTCGAAATATCACTCCGATAAATATATCCACTTCCATCAATATATAATGTTTTACTTCCTAAAGTAATCGTTCTATTCGCCGCCATTAAACCAACAGAACCACCATTTGAATCATTCTCTACATAGAAATAGAAAGAGTTACTATCCAGTGTCACAAGCCCCGTTTTTCTAGCTCCATCTTGTCCTAAATAATACCAATCTGAACCATTTAGTAATAACCAATCTTGTTTCATAGTACCATCACTTAAGAAATAGTACATTCCACTACCTACTTGTTGCCAGCCACTACAAGCCATTTCAAAAGTATTTGAATCAAAATAATACCAAATACTATTTATAAATTTCCAACCTGAAACTTTCTGACCATTTGTATCAAGCCAATACGTATGTTCATTCTCCATGTACCAACCTGTAATCAATTTTCCATTTTCATCAAAATGATATGTTTTATCTTCAAGAATCTGCGTTCCCACTAATGCATATCCATTCGAATCTACATAATAAGAACCACTCTTAATTTTGATCCAACCATCTTTTTCATATTCCAAAGTTCTTTGATTCACAAAACGCGTTCCCAAAGAATCTTGTTCCATCACATAAAGCTCTTTTGACTTATCCCAAGCACCATCTTGACCGACATATCGATCATTGATCCATTGACTTATAGCCATCTTTCCATCAAAATCTAAATAATAATCACCAACCCAAGTGTTTGTGACCATACATCCAGATGCATTGAAATAATACCAATTTGATTCAACAGATTTCCATCCAGTAACCATATAACCAGACTTATCAAAATAATATGTAGAACCATTAATGACATCAAATTTAGAAGCAGGATAACTACCATCCCCATAACGATACCACCATCGACCACTACTGATCCAACGATTTGGCACCCATTTGCCACTTGCATCTACATAATCATTTCCAATCCATTCATCTGTCGCAATATATCCATTTTCTTTCACATAATAATTACCAACCCAAGTATTTGTAGCCATTATGCCATTCGAACCTAAATAATAATTGCCAACCCAAGTGTTTGTTAACATACAACCAGATGCATTAAAGCAATACCAATCGGAATCAATCTCTTGCCAACCAATAACCATATTTCCATCTACATCAAAATAATATGTAGAACCACTTATCTTTTCAAATTTGTTTGTAGCATACGTACCATCTGTATAGCGATAATGCCATTTATTATTTTTCTTTACCCACTTAGATGGAGACCACAAACCATTTTCATCCACATAATAACTACCAATCCAAGTATTTGTAGCCATTACACCATCGGATCCTAAATAATAGTTACCAACCCAAGCATTTGTTACCATGCAACCAGATGCATTAAAGTAGTACCAATTCGATTCAATAGCACTCCAACCTGTTACCATATATCCATCTGCATCAAAATAATATGTAGAACCATTGATAACTTCAAACTTATTTTGAGCATACGTTCCATCACCATAGCGATACAACCATTTATCATTATTGACCCAACAATTCTGTTGCCACAAACCATTACTATCTACATAACGATCATTAATCCATTGATTTTTAGCCATTTTACCATCTAAACCAACATAATGATTATCGATCCATTGATCACATTGAAGAATTCCTGATTCATTAAAATAATACATTTCTTGATCAATTTCTTGCCAACCAATCGCAAAGGAACCATCTTCCTTTGTATACATATCATGTGTTTCGTTCCAATCCAATGTTGTTTCTGTCTGTTCTACTACAGGTTCTTGGACTTCTGTTTCCTCAGCCAATATAGGCATACCTGCAGACAAAATCATAAACATTGGAATCCATGCCAATTTTTTAAAGCCCATTTTTATCTACCCCTTATTTATTAAACTCATCCATAATCATCTCAACCTTACGCTCTACAGTATCCCACGTAAAATTTTCACACAATCTTTGATAAGACAATTTTGTAGCATGAATTCGACCTTCTTTATCATTGATTGCTTCTTCTAATGCAGGAAGCAATAACTCCTCAGAATTATTCTCAATAATCATCCCATAATCTTTATTGATTACAAGTTCCTTAGAACCACCACGAGCTGTAGTGACAATATAACACTCACAAGCAGCCGCTTCTAATACTGAGGTTGAAAAACCTTCCGAAAAAGAAGGAAGACAGAAAATATCAGAATCATCTAATAAAGCAACAATATGATTAAAATCAATACGACCTAAAGTAATAATATGATCATTCTTTCTTTGATCAATATACGCTTCTAAATCCCCTTCACCCGCAATAAACAAGTATACGTCATCTCTTTTTTTATTGATTTCTGACATCACATTCAGTAATTGAGGAATTCCCTTTTCAGGTAATAATCTTCCCGTAAATGTAATAACCGTTGCATCCTTCGAAATGTTATATTTCTCACGATAATCTTCACATTTATTTTTTCTTAATTCATCCACCTCATGTACATCGATTGAATTATATAAAACTCCACTTGCCTCAATATGAAAATGTTTTAACCATTCATTGCATGCTAATGAAACCCCATAGTAACGATCACAATGTCTTTTATCTAACATCGTCAATCCATGTTCATAAATGGAACCAAAGAAATCAAGTACTTTATTGTTGACAGATAAATGCGAAGTACCATGCTCAATCGTTATACATGGAATATGATTCTTCTGGGCAAATTTCATAGCCACTAAAGAGTGACGATAAAAACGTGTATTCACAATCACTAAATCAAAATGTTCTTTTTCCAAAATAGAAATGATCTTTTTATATTCACTATCCTTTTTTAAAAATGGATAACGCCCTTTTAGAAAAGGATAACAATTAAATCGATATACACGAGTATCATGCATGATTTCGAAATTAGGCATATCCCCAATTTTAGAAGTAACGACAACCGGCTCATTACCTTTTTCAATGAGTTTTTTACATAAATTTAAAGTATATCTTTCGACACCACCCATATGTGGTAAATGCTGTGCAGAAAAAATACAAACTTTTTTATTCGCCATAAATCGGTTCCTCCCCCTCAAACTGAATGACTAACGGTGCATGGTTGACTCTTTTTTCCACTGGAGGAATCTGCATATAGTCACCATATACCTTCTTTAAAAATTCATCATTATTTGCAGGAATATACGCCTCAATCGATTCAAACGGAACCTTTTTAAGGGGCAATAAATCCGCCTTTTTGATTTTATCCTTTAAACAACCCGTATACTCATAAGACGTTACATATTCACAATCCACATCATTAAATGAAGTACTCACCTTTTTAAATTTCTTGTACAAAAATTTTGGAGTAATATGAAATAACTTCAAACCATAATGAGCAACCATACATCCAAAGTGTAAAATATGATATTTCAAACCTGTATAAGGAATATGAGGTGAGCCTGAACCTGAAAGAAATAATAGCTTTCCATATAATGTTGATTTTCTTAATAAACGCTTTTGATCCTCAACAGATTCAGGTACATTATCAAAAGGAAAAATATCCATAAAAATACGACAATTGCATTTTAAATCTTTTGTCATCTCGCTAATAAAAACTGTATTTTTACGTTGCACATGCGTAACTGTACAAGCATAACGAGAATCAATCTCTGGCGTTAATAATTCATAATGCTCCCCTAATTCTTTATCGAAAATTTCCATTAGTCTATCATAATCTTTACGAAGCATTCCAACATCAATATCATCATCCCAAGGAATAAAACCTTGGTGACGAACTGCACCTATGGCTGTACCATATATCAAAAAACAAGGAAGATCCTGTTTTTCACAAACATCAAGTACATCTTTCAACATCTGTGTTTGTACACCCTGTAATTTCTTTAATACTATAGGATCATATTGTTTAAATAATACATTACTCACTTTTCTCACCCTAATCTTTTCTTAAAACCAATACCAAACCAAGCATAAACATCACTGTTATCGAAGCAATACCTATCAAATAATCCAAACTCGCACCAAAAATACCATAATTCAACGTTAAAGTTTTAACCATTACTTGCGCAAGCACCATTGCCACTACATAGATATAGATCATAAATTTTTGTCTTCGAATTACCGTAAAAATATAAGATAGAATCGAATTCATACTTGTAAAACATCCTGCAACAATCAAAACCAAGAAAGATGATTTAACACTATGTAGATCTACACCATATACAAGTTCTAACAATGGAATGCCTAAGAAATAACATCCTGCGAAAACAACCAATGACAATAAGACATCAAATATCATTAATTTGACAACGGTATTAATAAATTTGTCTTTCGTTGAATTGAGCCATGTGTTCGCGATAGATGTATATAGTGGCACAAAAATAAACATACAAAATAAATTAATAATATATGAAGGCATAAATATAATATTATAATAAGTCTGTACACTTGAATCAAAATTCAATTCAATCGCATTTTTAGGGACATTTACAATAAATGTTGTTAAAAAAGAACTAATAAACAATGGAAAACAATTCTTAATCAATTGAATAATCTTATCCATATGGAACTCAATTTTAATTTGACTGATTCTTTTGATTAATTGTAAATCAAAGAAAGTAAGTTCCAATGCCGAATATATCATAGCCAAAACAATCGCAACAATTAGATTCTTAAAACATAATAAAGAAAACAAGATAACCAAATTGTATCCTAAGATTCGAATGATATAAGACATACCGGATAAGAATAGTTTATCGACTTGTTGAAAACGTGCAGAAAAGAGATCTGCGAAAACATCACAAATCAAAAATAGACAATATAAAAAAGTAACTAACATCTTATATGTATTAAAGTGTAAGAAAACAGAATAAATCAAACATCCAACCATCATAATAATGGTCATAAATAATTTTAAAGAAAGATAATCTGAAAACTTAAATTCTTCATTAATATCTGATACTTGAAATTGTCTTGTACCAAACCATCCAATACTTAACATCAACTGACCTACACTATAAGAAATTGAAAAAACACCCGCCTCATCAACACCTAAAATACGTGTCACATAAATCATCAATAAAAAGCTCGTTGCCGAACTACACATTGTACCCATTGTGTACCATAATGTGTTTTCCTTTAACGAAACTTTTTTATTTAATAAATACGCATATACATTATTCATTCGCCTTATCCTTTATCTCTTGTTTCAACATCGAAACTTCTTGTATCAATAAATTAATTTTATTCTTTTGCGAAGATACTATCACAGTTAATGACATTGTGATAAAAATTAAAATGACGATAAAGACGCCAATCACCATATTTGAAGTTGTTTGAAATCTTAATAAATTCACAAAAAATAAGAAGAAATCCGGCCAAAGTGCCAATACAACTAAAATAAGGATCGCAATCCACCATAATAAAGAATATTTAACAGGAATCATATCTTTATGCAAAATACGCATAACGGTAAAAGCTAAAATACACGCAACAATAAAAATCGCAAATCTCAAATTGAATGGCATATACTAATCCCTCCAAATTCCAATATTAATAATCGACATTAAAACATTGATCATATAATATGCATTTTTCCAACTATGTATACTTGAAGTACCACCCTGTCTTTCATTCATCTTAACAGGTACTTCTGCTACTTTCATTCCATGTTTCAATACTCTTGTGGTTGAGATTGGCTCTGGATATTCTGTTGGATAATTCATAGAAAATTCTTTAATTAAAGATTTATCAATGGCACGAAAACCAGATGTTACATCATACAATTTAACTTTCGTAAAAAATTTGATAAATCCAGAAATCATACGAATTCCCATTTGACGTGCTTTTGTCGATTTAAATTCACTTGTAGAACCCTCGACAAAACGTGAACCAATTGTCATATTCGCATTGCCATTTTCAATCGGTGCAACTAGCGCATCTACAAATGTAATATCATGTTGACCATCTCCATCAAATTGAATCGCAATATCAAAACCATTCTCATAGGCATATTTATAACCTGTCTGTACGGCTCCACCAATACCTAAATTATGAATCAATTGAATATGTGGAATTTTATTTTCAGTTAAAATTTGTTCTGTTTTATCTTTAGATCCATCATTGATCACAATCGTACTCAATTGACGAGTATGAGTTTGATTGTATTCTAAAATTGTTTTATATGTATTTAAAATACTTTCCTCTTCATTATATGCAGGAATAATGATTAATACTTTTTCCTCCATTGTGTAACCCCCATCCATTAAAAAAGAATGTAATAACCGCTCTATATGTTATCACATTCTATTAAATTATTCTATCGTCCTATGACAATAAATAATATTGTACTAACCTCTGTAATATGAAAGAAAATGTTTCCAACTATCAAACTATTCTCAATTTTAGTGGAATCCTCTTTTAATACAAACAACCCCCTTACGGCAATCATCAACAATGGAAGTATTGGTAAGAAATAGCGGCCCTGCACACCATATACCATATCCAAAAAAGTCGGTGTATAGCTAGTTTGTAAAGCAATCAATACCGTAAAGGCTACTCCTGTAAATAAAACAACTAACCATAAATTTTCAATCAAACTATACTTCTTATCTTTTTCTGTACCCATACAAGACAAAGCAAGCATACATCCAAAGCCCATCAATTGAGTTGCAGGCATTGAGATTTCCACCCAACCTAAAGGAGATGAAATCATTTGCGAAATATAATCAGCTGTATAGTTTTGCACTGTACGCGACAATAGAACTAATTCATCCTTAACATGCGTGAATAGATATGAAATACTATACGTCATATATTCATTTGGTAAACCTGGATTTGTTGGATGTAAATCCCAGAATCGTTTATTAAATAATGTTACACCTATAAAAGCAAAAGCACATATACATAGAATACCCAAAATCGTTAATTCTTTGCCTCTTTTAATTCTAAATCGCTCTTTTGGAATCAACAAACCAAGCCCGAAAACCGGTAAATAAATAAATTTGATTGAAGCAATTACAGTTGCGCATAAAGCTAAAATAATAAAATCTTTTTTATTGATTTTTTTCTCGCGATGAATCAAATTCAATAAATATCCAATACTAAAGAAACAAATTCCAAACAAAATTGAATCATAATTATAAGAACATACTTGCTGCATTACCATTGGCAATAATGAAACAACTAATAAAATACGTTTTGCGAATTCCGGAGCCAATTTAATTCCTTGCGAAATTAAAAATGCATAGAATAATAACGCAAAAATACGTCCTACAAAGGCAACTTGCGTACTATTTAAATGCATCAAGCGAGCCAATGTCATCCCAAATGTTTGTGGTACATACGCAAAAGTAGCTAATTTTAATGGACCACGTGTTATCGTATCTCCTTTATATGATACCAACTGTTGCCCTTTTAATTCCTGATATTCAATCGCATAGGTAGATCTAGTTGGAGAATGCTCTCTTACAAAGTAAATCGAACCATCTTCATACAAAATTACATTACCATGTTCATCAAATGCTTTTTTATGTAATAAAACACTACTTTGGGAATACGCCGTTAAATAATGTGACCATTCATCAGGTACACTAAACTGTGGCAATACCAATGAGTAAATAAGCCCTAAAATAAAAATCATTGAAAATGCAATTGTAGATATTTTTGTTTCTAAACAAATAAACATATAAAACAAGAAAATACTCAACACAAACAATAAAACTACTAACAAAAAAAGACCTTTGATTTCTGCGCAATTACCACTTACTACATCATAGGCAATACTGTAATTCGTTTGCACGTTGTTTATTTTACATTTATTGATTTTCGCAAATTTTTCACGATCATTTTGCACGATTCCAAATTTTATATTTGTTATGCCATCCGAATAAAATTCAAAATCAACATTTGCCATATCCACAGGATTTGTATCCATTCTTAAAATACACATTCCATCATTTAAATCTTTTTCTTTTAAATCCCAAGAATAAATCGTCTCATTATCTTTCTTAAGTAAGAAATGCAATGTATTTTCTGAGCCTGGATCTACATCATGTAGATGAACACCAACACCCGTTAAATATGGAGTTACATACGTTAACGTTTGATTAACATAACTTCCATCTAAACGAATCCATTTTTCTTTCTCAGAATCAGGTTTTGAAGAATGAATCACATTATCATTAGTCGAAAATGGAGAAATAAATGATTTATAAGTGACTATAGAAGATACCATAAAAAACATTAGAAATATCAATATGAAAAGTGTAAATTTTTTTTTATTTCGGATTCTAGCCAATAATTTATTCATACAAACTACTCCTATTTCTAATTTAATTAAAATTCAATTTCTTGTAAATATCTCTTTAAAGCATCCTGCCAAGTTGGAAGAGGTTTAAATCCATTTTCAACCAATTTTGATTTATCCAAACGAGAATTAAAAGGACGAGCTGCCTTAGATAAACCATACTCTTTCGTTGTTACTGGAATTACAGTATTTGTATAACCTGCTTGTTTAAAGATTTCACACGCAAAATCATACCAACTGATATAGCCACCCTCATTTGTCGCATGATAATAACCATATTTATCCGTTTCAATCATATCAACTAATAAACGGGCTAAATCATAAGTATAGGTTGGTGTACCAATTTGATCATTTACGACTTTTAATGTATCAAATTTCTTTCCTACATTTAACATCGTCTTAATAAAGTTATTTCCATTCTTTCCAAATACCCACGCAATACGAACAATGAAATACTTAGATAAAGTATTTGAAACAGCTAGTTCTCCACCAAGCTTTGTTTGTCCATACACATTTAATGGTTTATAATCCTTACAATCTGGTTGCCAAGGATCTGTTCCTTGACCATCAAATACATAATCTGTAGAAATATAGACCATCTTTGCATCTATTTCCTTACAAGCATCCGCAATATTTTGTGTACCATCCACATTAATAGCTTTTACTTTGGCCTGTTTATCTTCATCTTCAGCTAAATCAACTGCCGTCCATGCCGCACAATGCACAACAACATCTGGCTTTACAGACTTGATTGTATTCATTACAGCACTTTTGTTAGTGATATCTAAAGATACATATTCAGCCGTTGTTACATACGTACCATCTTGAATTCCGCTATAGCTTTCAGCTAAGTCCGTACCTACTCCTACATATCCTCTAGAAGCCAATTCATTCATGACATCATGACCCAATTGACCTGCAACACCTGTCACAAAAACCTTCATAGAATATCTTCCTTTCATTTAATAAGAAAAGCTAAAGATTATTATTCCTTAGCTCTTCCTTTTTCTACATACATCTTTTCAAAATAATTTTGGTATTCACCACTAATGATGTTTTCCCACCATTCCTTGTTGTCTAAATACCATTGGATTGTCATTGGAATACCTGTATCAAATGTATATTTTGGTTTCCATCCAAGTTCTGTTTCCAACTTAGTTGGATCAATCGCATAACGCATATCATGACCTTTACGATCGGTTACATACGTAATCAAGCTTTCTGGTTTGTTTAATGCGTGTAATACAGTCTTTACAACTTCTAAGTTTGTTCTTTCATTATGACCACCTACATTATAGACTTCACCAACACGTCCCTTACGAACAATTAAATCAATGGCGACACAGTGATCATATACATGTAACCAGTCACGCACATTTTCACCAGTTCCATATACTGGAATTGTTTCATCATTTAAGGCACGAGAAATAATTAATGGAATTAATTTTTCCGGGAAATGATAAGGACCATAGTTATTTGAACAACGACTAATCGTTACCGGTAAACCATAAGTTCTGTGGTATGCCAACACAAATAAGTCTGCACTTGCCTTTGCACTTGAATAAGGACTTGAAGTATGTAAAGGTGTGTTTTCAGTAAAGAACAAATCAGGACGATCTAAAGGAAGATCCCCATATACTTCATCCGTAGATACTTGGTGATATCTTTGAATACCATACTTAACACAAGCATCTAATAAAGTAGTCGTTCCCATTACATTTGTCTTTACGAAGATTTCAGGATCTTCAATACTACGATCCACATGACTTTCAGCCGCAAAGTTTACTACTACATCAAACTTTTCTTTTTCAAACAAATCCATAATAAATTCACGATCTGCAATATCACCCTTGATAAACTTATAGTTAGGCTTATCCTCTACAGGCTTACAAGTCTCTAAGTTACCTGCATATGTTAATTTATCTAAGTTTACAATCATATCCTCAGGATATTTATTCACCATATAATGTACAAAGTTTCCACCAATGAAACCAGCACCACCCGTTACTAAAATTTTCATACTGTTTTATTCTCCTTCATATACAAATTGATTATTTGACTCTTCTAAAGTTGGACCTACCTGATCCTTTTCACTTAAGACAGGCTCAATACCATTTAATAATGATCCCCAATCTACATTACAAGTCGGATCATCATAACGCATTCCACCCTCAGACTCTTTATTGTAGACATTATCGACTTTATATCTAAATTCAACATCATCCGTTAAAGTTAAGAAACCATGCGCAAATCCTTGTGGAATAAAGAATTGTCTATGATTTTCTGCACTCAGTTCCACACTCACCCATTGACCATATGTAGGACTACCTTTGCGAATATCAACCGCAACATCAATGACAGTTCCCTTTGTACAAGAAACCAATTTACTTTGTGCATAAGGCGGATTTTGCCAGTGCAATCCACGAAGCGTACCCTTCTGTGCACTAAAAGACATATTGTCCTGCACAAAATCAACCGTAATACCCATCTTTTCATATTTAGGCTTTGAATACGTTTCTGTAAAATACCCACGATGATCTCCAAATACATCTGTATCAATAATCAATACGCCAGGAATCTTTGTTTCAGTTACCTTCATTACTATACCCCCATTACTTAATATACTTACGATCCATGATCTTCTTCAAATAAGCACCATACTGATTCTTCTTATAAATTTCATACGTAGAAGCCAATTCTTCATCACCAATCCATCCATTGTCATACGCAATCTCTTCAAGACAAGCAATCTTACGATGTTGGTGCTCTTCAATTGTCTTCACAAAATTAGTGGCATCCACTAAAGATTCATGTGTACCCGTATCTAACCAAGTAAATCCATCACCAAGTAAAGTTACATTCAATTCGCCATTCTCTAAATAAATACGGTTCAAATCTGTAATTTCAAGTTCTCCACGAGCACTTGGCTTTAAGTTTTTCGCATATTCTACCACTTTATTATCATAGAAATAAAGTCCTGTTACCGCATAATTTGACTTAGGACAAGCTGGCTTTTCCTCTAAACTAATAGCCTTACCTTCTGAATCAAATTCAACCACACCAAAACGTTCAGGATCTTCTACATAATAACCAAATACGGTAGCTCCCACTTCATTTTCAGCAGCCGCACGAAGACGCTTCGTTAAACCATGACCATGGAAAATATTATCGCCCAGAATCATTGCACAACTATCATCATCAATAAATTCTTCGCCCAAGATAAAGGCTTGTGCAAGTCCATCAGGACTTGGCTGAACTTTATAAGAAAGCTCAATTCCAAATTGATGACCATCCCCTAGTAATTCTTGAAAACGAGGTGTATCATCCGGAGTTGAAATAATCAAGATCTCACGAATTCCTGCCTGCATTAAAATAGACATTGGATAATAAATCATTGGCTTGTCATAAATAGGAAGCAATTGCTTACTTGTAACCTTTGTCAAAGGATACAAACGAGTACCACTACCACCAGCTAAAATAATACCTTTCATGTCGAGTCCTCCATAATTAACATCATTATATCACAATAAAAGAATAAACCCTAACGTTACGTTAGGGTCAAGCGCAATATACACGAATTATTGATTCTTTAATCAAATTCCAATCTCTTGATTTCGCAGTTTCTGCACCATTTGTATATAAAACATCACGCAAAATTTGATCTGAAACAATTCTTTCAATACAATGAACAGCCTTGTCAATATCTCCATTTGGATAAATCAAACAATTTTTTCCATCCTCTAAATATTCTTTATTGCCATCATTTAATAAGGCCACCACATAACCACCAGTGGCCATCATTTCAAGTGGTGGATAACTAAAGCTTTCAAAAACAGAAGTTTTTAACAAAATATCACAATCTGCATATACCTTTTGCACCTCTTCATAAGGTACTCTATGCAAGAATTTATCAACACGATACCAATCCTTCGGATTGGCATTATAAGACATGTACCATATTTCATATTTGGAAGAATCCAATTTATTTGTAATCGTGAAAGCCTCATCCACATTTTTATACTTACTTGAAGAATCTCCCTCAATCAAAATTCGAATTTTTCCATTGAACTCTCGTTTATGATTTTTATACTGTTCAATATCAATTCCGTTATAAATCCACTTGGCATCTTTGTTAAATTCGGACTTCAACCATTCTTTACACCATTTGGAGACAGTAATGCAATCAAATGGATATGAATAAGTCACACTAGCTTCTACTTTACGAGGATCTTTAAAATCATAAAAATCAACCTCATACCCCTGCACCAAATACTTTTTATTTTCAATACAACGAACATCATCCAACATCTTAACCGTAGGCCACATTGTCGCTACACCACAATCAATTTTCGCATCCAACTTTTCATTTTTAAATGGCAAGACCGGAAATGAATGATTCATAAAAGTAAATTCTGTACAAGTATCATAGAAAGATAATAACATCACTTGATAACCTGCATCCTGTAAATAAGCGGCATGACGCAAAGCCACCATAACTCCACCAGAAATTTCAAGTTTTGCAAAGCCCATACAAATAATTCGTTTACGATTCTCTTGTAGAATAGAAACAATATTTGAACCTGTATATAAAGTAACACAATGCTTTAAACAATATGCATACGCATTACCAGCTAAAGTTTCTCTTAATTTCTTATTCTCAATCAAACAAGTTAATTTTTTCTTCCACTCAACTATATTAGAACAAAGTATTCCAGTTTTATGATCTTCTATCATCTCTTTAAAAGCACCTAGATTTGAAGCAATCGTACAAGTATTTACTAAACTAGCCTCTACCCATTTATTCTCTGATTTTGCTTCATTAAAAATGTTTGAAGTTAAAGGTGCTAAATTAATATCCATCTTAGAAATCAATTCAGGAAGTTTTTTATAATCCATAAAAGGATGTACTTCAATCTTAGAAGCATACATCTTTAAATCTTGAGGCAAATCGATTTCTCCAACAAGATGCAAACGCACATGATCATATACATTCAACACATGAATCAAGGCTGGCTTAATCATTTCAAAATCTTCATTGTGCGTAATACTACCACTAAAGTAACCAATATCCACAGTATCTTTTGATGTTTTCTTAATTTCTTGTGATAAAGTTACCATTTCAATAGAAGCCGTATTTCGATTGATCCATACATTTGGATTGTATTTTTCAAGCTCCTTCTTCAAGGCCAAAGTCGTTGTGATACATCCATCGCAAAGCTTTAATAACTTTTGATTCTTCATAACATCTAAATCATAACGAGCTTTTTGAGAAGCCTCCATATTCTTAACATACGCAATCTGATCTGTATATTTTGTATCAATGACTAAATCATCCACATCATAAAGTACGGGTTTATTCCATGATTTAGCCAATTGAATAAATGCATCTAATTTTTCTGTATAAGGCGCTCTAAAAATAATGAAACAAGAATACATCCGCACTTGTTTTAGATCTACATTCTCAAAGAAAACTTCATCACAAGTATAGCCATTCACTTTTAGCTGTTCCATTTGATGTGTTACACGATAACGAGGTGGATGTGGCAACAAATCTCTAGGACACCCATTTATAAACAAGACATCCTTAAATGCATCACTTTTAGGTCTTGATTCTCTTTTCTTATGAATATAATGCGAGGCATGTTTTGCTAAACCGGAAATTCCTTCTCGTTTTAATACCTCCATTGCTTTATTCACTAACTCCAAAATAACACCTCCTACTTCTCACACACAAACAAGCCAGCTTGTTTAGTTACAATTATTTTACCATTATTTACTAACAACTCTTCAATATATTCTTTAAACTCCGATAGTCTAGGCCCTAATATTTCATTTTGATTGCCATGACAAGACATAATATAATCAATCAAAGGCTTGGATTCTGTAATTTCTAATGAATCTTGATAATCCATTCTTTGAACATTCGTGAAATATTGTTTTAAAATACTTTCACCATTTTCTAAACCAAATACATCATACAAACTATGATTCGAAAGATTTATTCTAGAATCAAAGTTTTGTACAATTTCTGTAATTTCTTTCATATGCTTACTACCATATGTACTACAATATAACACTCCATTTGGTTTTAATACTCGACGGATCTCTTTTAATCCCTGATTTAAATCATTCAAATAAAACAAAACATGATTGGCAATGATGGAATCAAAATAAGCATCTTTAAAAGGTATCTTTTCAGCATCCGCCACAATACAGTTAAAATCAGAACCCAATTTATTACGAACCTCTTCCACCATACCTTCACTAATATCCGATAAGAATATTTCTCGATTTCTTAATTCAATCTTATTCTCTTGCCACAACTTACCATTGCCACAACCAAGCTCTAATAAGCGATTTACTTTAGAAAGATCAATCTTTTCAAATAACCAATTAAACCATCCCTGTTTATTTGTAGAATACTTTTCATGCAAAGAAATACGATCATTTAAGTTCTTCGCATTCTTATATTGCTCAATAATGTTCGTTTCTTCATTCGACAATTGAACTAAAGATAAAATCATATTCCAAGAAAGATTTGAAGATTGACTCGCCCTTTTTAAAGCATCTTTTAAAGATTGTAGATGACGAATCTTATCCTCAATCAAATCAATCTGCAATTCAAAGCTCTCCTTAAGATTGGTATTGTCCATAACCATTGGAAAGATTTCTTCAATACTAAACCCCAAATGTTTTAATGATAAAATCTTCTGTAACTTCAATAAATCCAAATCACTATATTGACGATATCCATTTTCCATAACAAAAGAGGGTTTTAATAACCCTATCTTGTCATAATATCGAATTGTTCTTTCACTCACATTCGCAAGACGTGCGAATTTACCTGTTTTATAATAATTCATATCTTATTTTTTGTTAATCTATATATCTTAGACTCCTTAATTTCACTTAATTCTTGATTTAATCTATGATTTGTATCAATCAAATTAATAATGTTATCAATGCAGTCTTCACCATAATAATACATATAGAAATCCAACTCTAACAAACCAGTTTCTGAGTTTGAAAATTGAATCTGCGGTTTTTCTATAAAATAATAATCGTCATTGATCACAAAAAATGCATTTGTCTTAAAATCTGAAATCAAATTTCCATTCATTGTGATAGTATTTAATTTAAAGATTGATTTCTTTCCAAATTGAATATGAATATCTTGATTTCCAACGTTTGTTTCGTAATGCATTTGTTTTGAATTGAACAAAGTATTCTTTTGACCATTCACTATAATATCTAAGAGATCCTTCTCTACTTCTTTATGCAAATCTAACAAATACATTCTTGATTTATTATAATAATCAGAAATTTTTTCATCGGATACATAATGTTGGAAGTTTTCTTCCATTGATAAATATAATGTTTTAAGCTCTTCCGTAATCCCATAACGCAAATAAATTTTATCAATTTCTTCCTCATTGAGTTTAGAAAGTGCAATACTATGTAAAATAGCTCGATACATAATAAATGAGACTGGAATAGTACAATCAAATACCCATTCATAATCTAAAATTGAATATGTATGATTCTGAGTTAAAATTACATTTTCTAAAATGACATCTATATCACAGAAACGAATACACTTCTGATCTAATAAAAGACTTTCATCCTGTTTGCCAAACACATCTATAAATTCTTGATTTACTTTAAAATCAACAATATCTTCATACGTATTGATTTTATACAACAAATCCATTATTTCAATAATCTTATCCAATTGATCATGTTTCACATATCCATTGACAATGGATTCAAGATTCTCACCTTTGATAAAATCAAAAATTAATGTGTTATTCTCTAATTGTACTGGACAATAATGAAATAAATCATTATGTTTCGTTGTTTTATAAAATTGATGAATTCTTTCAAAATGAGAAATTCCAGAAGGATCTAATGCGATTTTTTCTACACGATATGTATCCTGATCTTTTAAAATATTTGTACATATTTTAAAATTATCTTTTCTTTCTGAAGAAATCTTTGAATAAATAATATTACTCTTATGATTTGAAAGAATAATCATAAATGAATTACTAAATGTCGCAAAATCACCAGATTCTACAAGGGATTGTAAAGCTATATTTTCATTAAAGAAACTATATCTAAATTCATGACAATCCTCATACTCTAAATTAATATTTCCAGTCAACCATTCATCACTTAAAACTTGTTTTGTTAAGAAATAATCTGGATATGGATAATAGTATTGAGCATGAACTTTTAATTTAGAAAATAATGTATCCCATTGACTCTTTGAATATAAATTCGTATGCTTTTTTAGATTTCCAAAGAATTCATCCGACTCAAACTCCTTAACTCCTGCAAAATAACGAAGAGCTAATTTATTGTTTGTTAAAAGGATCAGTTGTCCTTCTAAATCTAATTTATTCAATAAATCACATAATGCTGTTTCTTTATCATCCATGCAATCAAATTCGCCATCGACAATAATATAATCAAAAGTAGAATCATTCAATGTATTTAAATTAGACAAGGAAGTCGTACAACATTTGAAGCGTTGTAAAAAATAAGATTCTAAAATCGCACTATCACCAACATATAATAATTTGGCATTTTCTTTAAATGGATACCATTCAAATACATTTGTACGATATTTAATGTTGTTGTAAAAATCTCTATACTTCCTGATCTGCTTCATAATTTTCTCCATTAAAAACTAGTATTTTTTAAATAATCAATATACAACTTTAAACCTTCTTCGAAAGAACGAATCTTACATTCGTGAATACTTTCAATCTTATGGTTATCCAAAACCACCTTAGCAACATCTACACTTCTTGCATCTTTATAAACAACATCAGGCGCTAAACCATACTCTTTCATTTTTGAAATAACATCATTTAATGAAATACCTTGATTGCTGCTGACATTGAAGATTTCTTCATTTCCTTCATAATTGATCAACGAACCAATCATTTCACAAACATCTTCAATGTAGATATAGTCTCGTACAACACTTCCATCACCCCAGATTTCAATCTGTTCATGATTTAATGTCTTTTTCAAAGCTGCGTCAATAAATCCAACACCTTTATTAAAATCTTGTCCAGGACCATATGGATTTGAAATACGCGCAATAATCATATTCGAATGAGATTGTTTGTTAAATGTCTTTAAGACAGTTTCAATGCAAAGTTTTACTGAGCCATAATGATTGATTGGATTCGCCAAACTTGATTCTTTAATTGGTTGCTCTTCTTGAATTCCATAAACCGTTCCACCAGAAGATAAGAAGATTACTTTAATATTCTTTTGTGCACATAAATCAAATAAGTGTGCACTTTGTACAAAATCTCTAGAGTACCCTTGCATAAAGCGTTTGTTTGAATTTCCTGGATTAACCGTACTTAAAGAGTGAATCACAATATCTTTATCTTGAATGGCATTTTCTAGAATTTCATCATCGAAAAAATCCCCTTCGACATATTCTACATTTGGATTTTTCTCTTTCGGATTTTGAATGTCAAAAGAATATACTTTATATTCTTTACTCAAATAGCGAGCAAGATTAGCACCAATGAATCCATTACCCCCTATTATTAAAACTTTCTTCATCTTCTTTAATTCCTTTCAAAACTGCATCTAAAACTTTCTTTCCTTCTACATCCCAAGATGTATGTTGTGCAAATTCAATTCCTTTTTGACGAATTGCATCTAATTTTTCTGAATCATTTAAATATGTATACATAGTATTCGCAATCTCAATTGGATCATACGATACTAAAACACTATTTTCTTCACTAACTAACCATTCACTGTTTGCTCCTTTTGAACATACGGCAACAGAACCTGAAGCCATTACTTCAAGTGGTAATAATGAAAGGTTTGTATTTGAAATAACTAGACATAAATCACATTTTCCATATAAATCAGATAATTCTTCAATTTTCATAATGCCTAAATTTTGATGTTTGAATGGAATTTCATATTGTGAAACGTCCCATCCTGCGAAAACAACTTCTAAATCTGGAATCTTTTTAGAAAGCTCATTTAAAGCTAACAAGCCTAGTTCAAAATCTCTTCGAGGTGTAACTGGACGAGCATAGAAAAATACACGCTTAGTACTATCTTGTTTTTTCTTAACTGTATATAAATCTTTATCATATGAGAAACTGAAACTATTTGCCTTCATGTTATATTGGTTAATACAAATATCTTTTAACCAATCTCCTGCTGTAATACCTCTAAAGCCAAACTTGTATGTTTGTTCCGCAAACTCATATTCAGAACCATGCGCAAAGAAATGTGGTTCAAAATCTTGAATAAAATAAAACTTTGAAATTGTATTATTAAAATTACGTACACAATAAGCTGTATCCCAACTTGTTGCCACTATACCATCCGCAAAAGTCATTAACTTTGTATCATGATACAACTCAACATTTTCATCCAAAATAGAGAAATATTTTCGTACAAAATCTTTTAAATAACTATTATTTAAAAAACGAGTGGAACGATATAAATAAATACGGTTATGTACTCCATGTCTTTCTAAATAGGAAACAAAGCGGAAAATATTCAAATGTCCACCTGATCCTTCACCCATTTCAGGTATCACCCAATTTAATGTGATTTGATTTCCCTCTTTATGTTTTTTATACTCCTCTAGATTCAATGGAGTTTCTTCTCGATCTGTTATAAAACTCCAAAAATCGATTAGGCCTACCTTTTGAGGTCCTTGACGAAACCTTTGAATCGAACCTCTTAAGCCTCTTCTTTGTAGCGAATTAATTATTTTTCTTGCTTCCATGATTACACCTCTATTGATTGATTTGTCTTAACTGCTGAGAAAACTTTTGATCCATTTTCTCTTGTTTTGATTTTGAACTACGATAATACTTTCCAGCCATATATGCAGAATAGAATCGATACCAATCTCTTTTAATCGCATATTTACGCCATTTTTTCTTTTCAGCTGCATCCATATCCAAAGTATTTACATAATTCAAATTATTTTTCACAAATCTATAATATCCCACAAGTAAATGGGGAATGTCTTTTACCATTACATATTGATGGATTGTATATATACCCTTATATTCATCATAAAATCTTTGTTTGTATGTTTCTAGCTCATAATTATGAGAATGGTATACCCCTGCATAAGGACAATATAATTTTTTATAGCCAAGCTCAATCATCTTCTTTGCCCAAATTTGATCTTCTGCAAAGTTCACATCATCATATGGATATTTTTCCCAAATATCTCTTCTCATGCATGAATTATTATCTGAATAAAAAGCTAACAAATGACGATAACCCTCTTCATTTTTATAACGCTCTTTATCTTCTAATTGATAAATCGTATTCGTAGTACCATACCCTTGAAATAGTAAAGTTAGATCTCTTTTATCAAAAATATTACAATCCGGATATGGATAGTGTTTTCCAAAACCACCTACAATTTCAGGATCGGATTTCATACCATCAATAAAATTTTGAATCCAGTGCGTATCATAAGGTAAAGCATCTTGTGTAATAAAGATAATATACTCACCAGTTCCTAAACTTGCTCCTAAATTTCGTGTTTTGCCATGGCCAAATTCCGTTTTATCAATTTGTTTTAAAATACAATGATGACGTTTAATAATGTCAACCGTATCATCGGTTGAACCAGAATCCACACAAATCACTTCATATTCATATTCTGTTTCTTGTTTATCAATCATCGTTAGTACTTCATCAAATAAAGCACCACCATTTTTTGTTGGTATTACTATACTTACATCCATAATTTCACCTTTTTAAAAATATATACATATTATAACACACTTATACTATTCGACAGAAACACTCACTTCAGACTCGCTATCAAATATACCAATCGTACCTTTTTGTGCAACAACACCTAAAACGCAACAATTATAGTTTCGGCAATATACGACAAATTGATCTCCTTCAAAAGCTGTACATCCTAAAGACACTAAATATTGTCCTGGTTGTAAATATTGTTTTTGTCTAAATGTAATCGTAACAATATCCCCTTTTTTACATTGAGAAGTATCAATATCTTCTAACATTGTGTTTGTTCCCGTTAATTCCGTTCCCTTGATATCTCTTAACTTAAACGCAAAGATGGGATTCAAGTTATCTTCATTGATACGAACCTTCATTTTTACGGAATAATAATCTCCTTTATAGACATTATTTCCAATATCTCCTGTATCTGAGAATATTCCAAAATCGATAATATCCGCTCTTCCATCTCCATAAACTTCAATATCTGGATTTGTACTGATTTGATCTTTCCATAATTGATCATTCTTTACATTTGAACTTTGAATCGATGATGCTTCTTCTGAACTCTCTTCATTTTCATTCCATTGACCAACCATAATACGCTTATAAAGATCCACCATTTCCTGTGGTTTACCTTCCGCAACCTTTTTCCCTGCATTTAATAAAACACAACGATTACAATAACGAATAACACTACCCATATCGTGCGTTACAAATAAAATGGTTTTACCACGTTCTCTAAATTCTTCAAAACGACGATAACATTTATTTTGGAAAAAAACATCTCCAACCGATAAAGCTTCATCTACAATCAAAATATCTGGATCAACACTAATAGCTACTGAAAAAGCTAAACGCGCAAACATACCACTTGAATATGTTTTAACAGGTTGATAAATATGTTCTCCAATATCGGCAAAATCAATAATGTCTTGTAATTTTTTATCCATTTCATCTTTAGAAAAACCAATCATCTGTCCATTTAAATAAATATTTTCAATACCTGTATATTCCATATTGAAACCTGCACCAAGTTCTAGTAACGCGGCAATTTTACCTTTGACAATACATTCGCCCGTTGTTGGTGTTAATACACTAGTAATAATTTTTAAAATTGTCGATTTTCCACTTCCATTTTTACCAATGATTCCTAGGATTTCTCCTTTATTTACATTAAAAGAAACATCATTTAATGCTGCAAATTCTGTATGTCTAGATTGACGTGAAAATAAGGCCTCTTTTAATCGATCACTAGGTTTATTATATAAATTATAGATTTTGGAAATATTTTTTATTTCAATAACACTATCCATTTTCTTATCTCCTATAAAACATCCGCAAAATGTGGCTTCATCTTTTTAAATACATTTCGCCCAATTAAAGTCAACAATACAACAACACACCAGAAATAAATTGTAAGCTTCCAATTTGAAAACACCCATTGATGTCCTAAAATGGCACTACGATATCCTTCTACAACATAAAACATTGGATTTAATTTAAAAATAAATGAAAACCAATAACCTTGAAGCATATCAAAAGCCCACATAATTGGTGTTAACCACATTCCTGCTGATAAACATACTTGTACAAGTTGTGGTAAATCTCTGAAAAAAACGGATAAACTTGATGTAAAATATCCGATTGCTAAAATCAAACAAATCATACAAAATGAATAATAAAATGCTTGAATATAACAAATTGAAGGCATATATCCAAATAAAGCCATGACAATGAAAATCAAAAAGATAAAGAAGATATGTACAAACATGGCTGAAATAATTTTAATGACCGGTAAAATATTAATATCAAATACAACTTTCTTTACTAAATAACTATATTCAAGAAAGACTGAAGTTACACTGTTTATACCATCACTAAAAAAGAACCATGGAATCAAACCACACATGATCCAAACCAAAAATGGCATATCTCCATATTGTCCTGGTGCAACTGAACGTAATCCAATCTGGAATACAAACCAATAAATAGTGATAGTTACCAAAGGCTGTGCAAAAGCCCATACGATTCCTAATGAGGATCCGGCATATCTTTTTTTAATATCATCCTTAGCTAAAAACCATATTAACTCTTTGTTCTTTTTAAGACTTCTCAAAAAATCCATATTTCTTCCTCGCAATCTATTTTTCTTTTTTCTTTAATTCAATACGGACAGTTCCATTGTCTGCTACATAATTTTTCTTTACATGTAAAGCTTTAACCCATTTTTTTGTTTCATCTGTTTTGTAGGCTTTGCCCTCATTTTTCCATAACCAATCTGTGGTTGGCCATAAACAATATTTAGGATCAATGACTTGATATACATCTTCATTTACACCTGCTTGTCCATGGTGAGCCATTTGAACATAATCCATATTTTTGATAGCTTCTTTATTTAAGCTCAAAAGTTCTTCGCCACCTTCAACACCTAAATCTCCTAAAAATAAAATTTTCGTTCCTTGTACATTCATTTTATATACGCTCGATGAATTATTTCCGGCATTTTCAGTGATTTCTGGATTATATGTTCTTAATACATCAATTTGATCTTCACCAACTGTAATTTTTTGATTGAATGAAACAACTTCCTTATTATCAAATGTCTTTAGGCCTTGATCAATCGCAACCACATCCTCATAACGATGAGGTTCATTTTTTTCTACCCAAGATTCTTCTGGAAAATTATAATATACATTATCAATTTGAATTTCATTTGAACCACTCTGTAGATATTTTGCTAAAGCACCCGTGTGATCTTTATGATAATGTGTTAAAAACCAAGCTTCTACCTTACGATCTTTACTGACCTTTTTAATAGTCTTAATTAAATTTTCTTCATCTTCTGCTGTACCACCATCTACCACAATTGTTGTTCCTTCATCTTCAATAATGTATGACATCATTTGTGAGTAGGATTGATTTGATAATTGATAAATCGCAACTTCATTACTTTTTTGGCAGCCAGTAAAGCTAATCAACATAGCTGATAATAAAACAAATTTGAATAACACTTTCATAAATACACCTAGTCTTTCATAACATTACAGGGGAAGCCAAGCTTCCCCTAATCTTTTTCAATCATCATTCTAAATAAAGAATCTTGTTAGTTCCCGTAATAAATTTCTGAACCTTCTTCTTCAATTGGAGCTTCTGTCATTAAACCATACTGAATTTGAGCTTCAATTTCTTCTTCAGATAAAGTTCCTGCTGGAGTATCCTCTTGTGCTTCTACTGTATCACTTGATTTCCCATCCAGTACAGCTTGAATCTTATCATGTGCAATACTGATATAAGAATCATATAAGATAACGACACTGACTTCCGAACCGAGTTCTGGACTTACACGTAGATCATTATCTCCTTTAAGCACAAATTGTTCAAATTTCCAATTTGGTTTTGCCTGAATTTGGTATTTGATAAAAGAAGTAATTTCATCTGTTGTCATATTTGTATCAAAAGCACCAATCAAGGCATTTAATAAGTTCACATAATTCTTAATAATCTCTGGTGATGTAGCCTTTTTAAACATAGCCTGCAATACTTGTTGCTGGTTACGAGCACGTTGTACATCCCCATCTAAGTACGCTTTTCTTTCACGAGAATAAGCTAATGCACGTTTTCCATCTAAGTGGTTTTCACCTTCATGTACACCTTCTAAATTACTATTTGTATAAAATTTAGAAACGGCCATACCCTCTGGTACAGTTACATCCACTCCACCTAGAGCATCCACAATGTTGATCATGCTTGTAAAGTTCACACGATATACATAGTTGACTTCAATATCTAATAAATTTTCAATTGTATCTTTTGTCGTATCTACACCATACATTCCTGTATGTGTTAACTTATCCGTTACTCCATAGTTACATGCATAGTCATCACATACTTCTGTAACATAAGAATCACGAGGAATACTTGTTAATAAAATAGTTGAAGTCACTGGATTGATTGTAACTAACATATCTACATCGGATCTTGAATTTTCATCTAATGAGCCAAATGAATCGTTTCCACTAATTAAAATATTAAATGGTTTTGCAGTAATATCCGAAACCGCTAATGGAGAACTGTTTTCTTTTGTATAATAAACCGTTTTATGAATCACTTTTGTTTCATTATTGAAATTGGCATATTCTTCAATATCACATACATTTGAACGATACGCTTCATTTAATACAACCGCATCCACTTCACCATCATACAAAGCCTTAATTAAACTAGGCATATTATCATACTTTTCCTTCGTGTAAGTCACTTTATTCTTTTTAATATCCTTCAATGACTTATCAGTCGATTCCTTACCAATATTTGTCAAAACACCAAGCTTAGCCCCTTCTAAACTCTTTACATCTTCCATGCTGCTAGAATTCATCGCAATGACTGAAACAGTGTTTTTCGCTTTATTGGATTGTGTTGTTACTGTCGTTAATGTTTTACTTGTAGAATACAAATAGAAGTTTCCAAATCCATATACAACACAAATCGCAATAACTAAAAATGAATATATAATTTTACTAATTATTCCATGTGTACAGAAGTTAATCAGTAGTAATAATATTAAGCCAAATAAAATAATAGCTAAGATAACAGGTATTAAGATATTATCAGGTAAAACTTGTAATTTATAAAGTTGATAAATTAAAACACCTGTAAATGCAACTAATACAATGGATAATAAAATGCCAAATATTATAAAAACTATAGACTTCTTCTTTTCTTCATGACGACTCATAAACTTCCTCCTATTTCATCTAATGTTTCAAAAAATTTATCTTTCGTAAAATATGTTTTATATAAATTACGCATATGTAATCTTCGATTTAATTGCACATCTAAACTTTCTGTACAAATATTAGAAGCAACAATTTTATAGTTTTGAGCATCAATATTCTTTCCAATATCCCATAACTTACAAAATTGGCTAAGATCCCCTTCTATAGAATTTATGATTGGAATCTGTCCACACATATATTCTAGAGATTCTGAATTAATCCCTTCAAAATCCATTAAATTCAACCCATAATGACATTGATCATAGACATCTTGTCTTGTTGATTGACTATCTAAGTCTTTATGATCTATGACATTTACACCAACACTTAAAACACTTTGTATAAAACTTTCTTTGAGTTTCCAATCCCCCAAAATATGTAGAGTACACTGCTTTAATATAGAGCATTCTCTTAAAAAGGAAACACAAAAATTCATATCTATATTCTTATTTCCAATTAAACAAAAAAACAATTCCTCTTTACTTAACTCAGGACTTGTATTCAAACAAGATTGACCATTTGTCGAATATAAGACTTGTGCACCATGAATATGCCCCCTGCATAATTCACTCGCACAAAAAATATGGTCTGCCTGATTTAAATATTTTTGATCTACATGAATATCATCACATACATCAAATACTAATTTTACATTATTATTTTTATTTTTATAAACCGTAAGTTCACGCATAAGAAAATCAATTGTTGCACCACAATATATAAGATTCGGACTTAATACATCCAAACTCTTTCTTAATTGCTTCAAAAAATGAATCTTCGCAAAGAAAGAATGTACAGAACTCGTATTCACAGAGATCATCTTAACTTCGTCCCCTTTTGAAGCAAAATATTCTCTTACCCATTTACTACGTAAAGAGTGCTCTGCACTTATAATTGTGACCAACATAATTGACTCCCTTGTCTAAAGTTTGTTTATGCCTTTAACTATCCCCCAGTTAAAAACTACTTATTTTGTAGTCAAAATGACTGAATAACCAATACATCTCATTTCCTGCAGGAATTATTCCCACGCACAAAAGTATACCATAATTACAACACTGAAACAAAAAAATTAGGCATTGAACTTTCCTAAACGCCTTTTCTTCGCATCCGAAAGTCCCTTTTTAATCATTTTTATCTTTTCATTTCGCTTTTTTTCAAAAATAAACATCTTAATCAAACTACCAAACATCTCGCGACGATACTCTTTTTTAAAGAATTCTTTATCCACATAATGATATAAATAATACGCATTCCGAAAACGATAATAATAACGAATTGGCGAATGATTCAACGCATAAAAAGTCTTATTCAACACATGAATTGGAATGGGATTTCCAATTGTATGCGTTATACAATATCCACTTAAACATCCAATCTTTAAATGTGCCTTTTTAAATCTATATCCCAAATCAAAATCAACATAGTCAATAAATAAAGACTCATTCATTTTACCAGCCAAATAGAAATCTGAAATATTCACAAAATTACCCGAAGTAATCCAATAAGGAACTAAAACAATTTCCTTACTTGGATCCACCCTATTCACATCCAAACCAATTAATGAATATTCATCCTTATATTTTTCAATCAATTGATAAATAGCTAAATAATCCGATGTAGGAAATAAACTATCCTGATCCATTGTCAAAGCCATATCCATATTTTTAGAATGAAGATATTCAATACCGGCATTTAATGCAGCCGCAATACCCTGATTGCCATGCATATCAATATAAACGTATGAAGAATCTTCCTCAAAATATTTCGATACTTCATTTTTATTTTCCGAATTATCCACTACAACACAAACATCCACTAAATCTTTGTATGTTTCAACATTCGAAATCACATCCCTATCCGGATTGAATAATACTGTACAAGAACCTATTTTAAGCATGCCATCCCACCTGTATCCAACGAATCATCAATTGTTCAATAAAATATAAGCGATTAAAGATCATTTTCTTTAATGGATGATGATGCAAAGAAGACGCATTATCGCCATGCCTTCTATATTTTAAATACGGCTCGTAAATAAATACCGTATTTCCCATACATTCAGCCACTAAACCAATCCACCAATCATGCATCTCAATATGATCTGGAAACGGATAACTCTTCTCAAAAACACATTTGCGAAATGCCATACAACATCCAATAAACGCATTCCTATATAAATTATGTAAAAGGCCAGGCTTCCCATTTTTCAATTCAAAAAAGGAATCCTTCACCTTATTCATATTTCCATCCACAATTTCGGCATCATGAACCACACACAAAGTCTTTGAATTCTCAAATTCCTTCAAAACTCTTTCAACCTTGCCATCCATCCAAATATCATCTTGATCACTCAAAAAAAGGATATCTCCCCTGGCATGTTTTAAGGCATTCTCAAAATTCTTTTGAACCCCACGTTTAGGACCATCCACCAAATAAATATTCTTATATTCCTTTTGAAATTTCTCAATAATATATCTTGTAGAATCATTTGAACCATCATCCGAAATGATGACTTCATCACTACTTTGAATCTGCTTTAAAATAGAGTCTAGTTGATCTTTTAAATACTTCTCACCATTATATGTGGCCATACATACTGAAATCATGCTTGACTCCCCTTCTAATTCGATAGGTATTCCTATCTTTAAAAGTATAACACATGAAAAAGCATCACACAAAAACACAAGCACAAAAAAAGCGGATGAAAATACATTTATCCACTTTATATAAAGCGCATTCATTAAATTATGTGATATTGTCAAATTCAATCCTTGATACAATTTCGAATTGAAATCAACACTAAAACCATAGAAATACCTAAAATTAAATGACCAATACCAGCAACACCAGAAATAGCTGCACTTGAAACATCTAAACTAAAGACTTGTACTACACCACGAATAACTAACATAACTACCGTTAAATTCAATCCAATATGATAAAATGTCAAATATTTCAAAACTTTATTATCTACAAAATGAAAATTCTTTTCGACAACAACCAACAATAAGAAAAACACCATTCCCAACATCAAATAACGCGTATGAAATACCGACAATGTTGTAAATTCACGATAAAACACACCACCAATTAAACCAAGTACTCCATATACAATTGATGCATTCATTAAACGCTTCATATTATCAACACCCTGGCCTATTATGGACCTTTCTCAAATAACCTTCAATTGATATGCATCTAAAAAAGGAGGTATCTCCACCTCCAAATTAGACCACTATTTATATTCTACAAATATAAGAATTATGATATCATTTCACCTTCTTTTCTTGACCATAACAATGACATACAACCCTTTCAAATTTCCAGCCTATTCCTAAAAATGATTAAATTATTCTTTTTCCCTTTTCATTTTCTTTCCCGCTAACGCAAGTCCTGCTAAACCTAAGACACCACTTAATGAATATAATCCTAATGCTGTTTCAGTTGCAGTATTTACACTTTCCTTTTCTTTGATTTCTACATCATCCTCCACATTATCTAAGTAAACTTTCAAATTATTATTCGCATTTTCTAAATCCATTCTCGCCAAAGTATAGTTCTTACTAGCCAACTCTAAAGATTTTACATTCTCACTATTCAACATATCCGCATCTTCAAAAGCTTTTAAAGTCTCTTCATAATTTCTATAAGCCTCTTTCATGACATCAATCTTTTCATATAAAGATTCAACTATACCACTACGTATTTTATTGGATTGAAGTGGATGATTTGCAATGAAAGAATCAAATTCTGCTTTCACATCCTCAATTTCTAATTTTATAGATTCTAATTCTGCAACCTTAGCATTTATTTTCTGAATACTAAGATCATTGACTGTGATACTATCACACATTTCAGTGGTCATTTTATTCAAATTCTGAATTCTAGTATTTAAATGATAAATTGAATCACTTGTATTATTCAATCTGTTTTGAACGGATAAAGATGCTTGATAATTTTCATTTATATTATTCATTTCTACTTTTTTAATCTCTTCAGCTTTTCTAGATTCACTTAAATCTTTAGAAATACCATCTAATAGTTCACTAGCACAATCCATTTCACTCACTTTTAAATTCACATTTGACTGTTTCTCAGCAACAATTTTTTTAGTATCCTCCAATACTTTACCCTTTTCTTTGAATACAGCTTCAGAATCCTTTAAATTATTATACGCCTTCTCTTCACCCTTATTTGATTCCTCTAAAATCTCATTTCTCTTATCCAATTCCATCTGAGCCTTCTTCACTAAAGCTTCTTTATTATTTACATTTACATTCGCTTCAGCCATCTCTTTTTTAGCATTCTCGACCTCTTGTCGCGCAATAACCAAGTCTAACGACTCTTTATTGGATTTCAATGCCTTTAAGTTTTGAATCTCATTCACAATATTTGAAGTTGTTTCTTCTGAACACAAATCATCCAGATTCTTTTGTTTTTTTCTAACAACACTTTCTAAACGACCCACTTCATTTTTTGCTGAATTCAATTTATTTTCTGCATTTACTTTATTTTGTTCAGTAACCTTTTGATCATTTGTTTTTTGTGTTAATAAAGCATTTTGCTTATACAATTCCCCTTTTAATTGGTTTAAAATCACATTCGCATCTTCATAAGCACCATCCGCATTCATTAATGAGTCATAATAAGTATTAAATTGAGATTCAAACTCATCAATCGTTAATAAACTATCTAGACTACATTGACTCGAAAATACTTGTCCTGCATGTTTATGATGTCCATTTGAAGTATACCCCTCAATCCAAGCTGTTCCGGTACCAACATATCTAGACTTTAATATATTTGTATAATGTCCAGTTTGAACCCAAGGAATATCTGGAAGATTACAAGCCTTAACAATTTCATTTGCCTTATCTACATCAATATAATTTCCTTGAGAATCTCTTATATCATTGATATCCCATCCCTTTTTTTGAAGATAATCATAGACAGCTTTCTCCTCAGTATACCAACCAACGTAAGGATCATCATAACCAACCGCAATATTTTCACTCACATTATACAATCGAGTATGGCCATATTCCGTTTTAGCCATTTGATTTACCTGCACCTGAGAAATCGCAAACATTTCCGCACTCACCTTTAAAGGATTTAACCCCTTAAAATTATCATCCGTTGTACGTAACGTATTGCCCGTCTTAACCATAGCAATTGCCTTTTTAAAATTTTCTAAACTCGTCGCATCATTTTCAGCACCAACCTCAGTATACTTACCAATCTCTACACTGTTTTCTTCCAATACCTTTAAAGCATTCGTATACCCATACGCCTCAAAGAACCCTTTAGAACCCAGAGATATTTTTTGACTTACCTGCTCCTTATCTACACGTAATTGATTTACAATCTTTTGTTGTGCATCTACATCACTTTGAGCCTTATCTACATTCATTTGTTGTGCTTCAACTACCTTTTTTGCTTTATCCAAAGCAATTTGAGCCTTATTTAAGGCCTCTTGCATACTGTTTTCTGATTCTATAGCCCTATCCAATTGTTCTTTAGCTGCACTCAATTCCTTTTCTACAATTCCTATAGATTCATTTATACCTAACAATTCATTTTCTTTTGCATCTATCAAAGACTTTAAATCACAAATCTCATTTTCTACCTCAACAACACTAGACTCAGCATTTGCAACAGCATCCACCTTACTTTGTTGAATCAACTTAGCATTCTGCAAATCATTTTGTGCAATCGTCAAATTATTCTTTGCTTCAATAACCTGCTTTTCATACTCCGCCTTTAATTCTGGATCACTTGCCCCATTATAAATTTCGAGCTTTTCATTATAATCCACACTTGCAACATCATACGCATTTTGCGCATTAACCACATCACTCTTAGCATTCGATAACTCAACACGCGCACCTTCTAAAGTATTCTGCAAATCCAATACTTTAGCTTCAGCTTCTTGTTTAGCATTCAAAAGCTCATTTACTCTGTTTGAAGCCGCTTGATAAGCTAGTGTTGCACTTTCCAATTGAGCTTTTAATTCATTTACATTCTGTTCAATCTGTTCCTTTGAACTACCATTAAGTAAAGATTCATATTTCTTTTGCTGTTCAATTAAATCATCTTGAGCCTGTTTTAACTTTCTATTCGCATCCTCAAGTTTAGACTCCAACCCCTTCTTTTTATCATTCGCATCTTTTAAAGCCTTTTGATTCGCTTCTAATTCTTGAATCTGTTTTTCTAGGGCAGAAACAATTGCTTCTTGAGCATCATCCTTTGCACTCAAATAATTTTTTTGCGCCAAATCCCTATTTGAAACCGCCAAAGCATAATCATTCTTATTGTAAGTTTCATATTTTTCTTGAGCCTCATCGAATTTCTTTTTAGCCTCATTTACATTATCCAAAGTATTCTTAATTTGTTCCTCTAACAATTCCTTTTGAGTTTTTTCAACGCTAATCTCTTCAGTATCTGATAAATTCTTCATTGGTTCTTCTTTCGCATATACACTCATTTGACCAACCTGTGTCAAAACCATACTAGCAGCAGCTAAACTTGTTAATGTTTTATTCCTATTTTTCATTTCTATACCTTCTTTCTTTCTAAATCAACCTCAACTCAACAACTATATATTTCTAACTCATATTTCTGTCCTCCTCACTATATAAGACGAAACAGATTCATAATTGGTTATATAAAATTTAAATTTTTTTAATACATATGATAAAGACTATCTATAAAGTTATATAAATCCATACAGACAATCTTCAAATTCTCTGGATCATTCACATACATAGCACCGGCTTGCGCAAAAAATTCTGCTGAATCCGTAGCTCCATATGCCCCAACACAATCTGGATAATTTTGATACAAACTCTGTAATTGTGCGCCATCTGAAATGCCATAATCTCCATATCCAGATCCACACGCAAAATCAAAAATATGACTTAACTCATGACTCACTGCATCTTTTTGACCATAATCCTCATCTACATCAATCTGTAATGTTATTGAAAAATCATCCGATGAGGCATATGCATATGTAATTCCTAGTCCATCATCTGTTACATCCACTCCATCAGCTATTGCGATATCTATAAAATTCTTTGGCTCGCAAATATGGATCATACGACAATTACTCAATAAAAAATTAGGTTGTGATTTTACAAATTTATCCATATACTTTTGTACATCCCCAATTTTTAAAGAATTCCCAGGAATCACATGAATTGTTGGTAAACCATCCAAAGTGATATATTCATCCTCAATAATCTGGTTATAAGCCTCTTCTTGAAGTCTTAACATTTCATTATATTCATTCTGAGCAGTCTTATAATCTTTATACACAGGACTTAATACCATAACCAAAGCTGCTGATATTAAACTTAATAATCCAACTTTCAAAAGCCAACTTGTCTTTGGCTTATTTTCATTCACATAATTTCTACACTCCAATATTTGTTTATAAGAAAATTCATTAGAACGCTTCTCATACGCAATACGTCTACCCTCTTTGTCCAAACCATCAATTCTTTTTAACTCATCCTCACTTAAAGTACTACGAATATATTCAAATCTATATTGATCAGGATCTACTTCCTTGCTATAAAGAAGAACTACAATAAGCAACATACTCAATACTGCAACCGTTAAACAAAGTTTCAAATCAAAATGATCAATAAGCGACTGATCCATAATGGTAATTTCCTTATTACCCAACAAATCCCGATACCAATACATCAATCCAAATACAACTGAAAACACTAAACCTGAAAACATAACTTTACTTCTATTCATATAAAATTTCTCCTTCTATTTTGCCTTACACTATTAAGACGAAGTAAAAGTCGTTTTGGTTGTACAAAAAACAAAAAAAGATGTAATCTTTTTCGATTACACCTTAATCAAGTTTATTAGGCTTTATTAATTATACTTTTTCAATTGCTTCATAATATGCATATAAATCTTCTTTATTTCTAATTCCATTTGTATCCAAGCTATAATTCGCTCCCTGTTTTGCGAAAAACTCAGAAATATCATCATCTTCATCATCATTATATTTTTTATATAATTCTTCCATTCCAGAATTTGATGAATATTCATAAGGGAAAACCACATACATATCAAAAGCATGCCAAAATTCATGATAAATAGTGTCTTTAATTTCTTTTCCTCCATTTCTATTTAGTAAATCATAATTTAAATATATTGTACTTGTTTGTTTTTCAGATTGTTCTGTAAGTCCATATACATCTTGTTCGTCTTGTTGTGTCATTTGTTCATCATTAATAATATAAACAGAATCACATTTGTTTTTTAAATATTCAGGCACTTCGTGAATTTCATCTTTTATATAATTCACAAGCGATTCTTTCATATTTCCATCCTGTTCAACATAGACAGGTATATAATCTACGTAAGTATTTGTTTCCGCTACCAAAACAGTATCATTAGCATCAAATGGTGGAGCATCATCTTCTAAAGCTGCGCTGATTATAGAACATACTGTTCCTACTAAAATGATAGTTAAAAACACCGGTATTGTTTTATATAATTTCATACTTAACTTCCATCCCTTTTTTAGAAATAAATTACAATGACATCAAATATTGTCATCACACTTCTGGTCACAACATTTTACATTTAAATATTTATAGAAGTGTTAATTCTAAAGTTATTCGATAATTTAATCGATCTTATTTTCATTTATTCTTTTTCAAATTACTGATATTTATATTTGTCTGCATTTGGTACGTCTCATTATTTGAAGTATATTGTTTCAAATAACCATCTTTATCAATTGTAATTTTGACATCTTCAAGATTCTTTTCAAACTTATAACTACCGTCCGATTTCTGGAAAGTCATGTCTTTTTTATAAGAAAAAGTCTTCTCCCCATTTTTTTCTGTTACAGTGGCATTATTTAGGCGTTCTTTTATCATTTTATTAGCATCATTATTTAAATTAGTAGCTTGATTTTCTAATCCACCTTTTTTCAAATAATAATCATCTACGATGTCATACCATTTTTTCAAAAAAGTATCTGTCTTTGCTAAAATAAAATAACTAATTGCACATTTACCTGTGACTCCTTCTTCTATATAAGGACTACCATCCTCTAGTGCTGTGGCTTCATGATATTCACTAAACATATTGTCATCCAATTCATCAAAACTATTTGCATCTGAACTACATGTAGAAACTTTAGTACCATCGAATTTTGTGAATACATTATGCTCTAGATGAATTGAAGGATCTGCATATTGTATTACTTTGTATTTTTCCGAAGACTCCCCATTTTGAATATACATACGATAATTTTCAATATATTCATACGGTTCATCCGCTTCATTATACGCAACACCACTATCTACTTCCAAATAATCAAAAGAATACAAAGTATCCAGTTTTTCAATAGCTCTCTCTACCTGTTTATAGTTACTATTATAATCAACTGCTGCATATCCAACTGCACCAGTTACAGCTACTGTTCCAGCACATACGCCTGCTTTTACACTAGCCGTTTTACTAGCCCACCATTTCGCAAATCCTGATTTAGATGCTCCTGTTTTAGTAGCAGCGGCTCCAGCCGTTGTAGCTGCTGCACTTGTTCCAACCGTTTTGATAATGATATCCTTTGATACATGTGATACAGCTGTCTTTGTCATTTGATCATGTAACATCCATGTTAAGAATGGCATTGGTGCAACGCCATAGAAAGATACACCCTTTTCTCTCATTGTCTCAATTATATTCTTGATTTTCTTTCTTCCATATGCTAGATATCCCTTTACAGTATTTCCACTCACACCATACACATCAGCAATTTCAGAAACACTCATATCTTCAAAGTAATACATCATCAAAGCTAATCTTTGATTTTCAGGAAGTTCACTCAATACGCCTTGTACGCCTTCTTGAAGCTCTTTATAATTCATACTTGCTTCTGGTTCAAAAGAAGCCTTATCATTCTTTATATTAGCCTCAAACTCAAGTCTATCCTCCTCATCATCTAAAGAACTAAACTCAACTGGCTTATTCTTACCTTGTTTAGATTTTGTATAATCCAATGCCTTATGCGAAACAATCTGATTGAACCAACTCTCAAACTTAGAATCATCACTCAATTGATCCAGTTTCTGAAAGGCTTGAATATAAGCTTCTTGCACAATATCTTTAGCCGTAGCCTCATTATTCACTACTTTATACGCAATAAAATATGCTTTTCTTTCAGTTAATTGAATAATCTCAGCAATTACTTCATTATCCTTTTTTCTTGCTCTTGTAATTAAACCCTTTTCCATTTTCTATTTCCATTTTCTAGAATGGCCCAAAACCACCAAAACTTCCAAAATCATTGTTGAATGAAGAATCATTCATCGCATTAAATGAATCATTCATTGCGTTATATGAATCATGCATCGTAAAATCCAAACTTTCTTGACATGCCTGTTCAGATATATGCGTGCTCTCTTGCATAAATCGATCCATTTCTTGTTGATTCATCAATTGCTGTTGATCAAACAACGTATCATCATTCATCATTTGTCTATGCAAACTGTTATTGTCATCATAGTTGTAATCTGAAAATATAATTTATGAAAAGGAGAAGTTAGAAGTACAAAAGGGCGCAA